>Ga0210003_1000542_pt1 | contig 34036 bp, 29 predicted proteins | sample LantaG_FD_182804 | JGI IMG/M metagenome (GOLD analysis project Ga0210003, IMG submission 182804) | Deep subsurface microbial communities from Baltic Sea to uncover new lineages of life (NeLLi) - Landsort_02402 metaG (SPAdes) (version 2) | ecosystem: Environmental > Aquatic > Marine > Oceanic >...
TTTCTATCTGTTCAAGTTCCGGAGTGAACGTCCAGCTTGCCGAGAACCAGCGCAAAGCCGACGGGGCACGGGCCTCGGCCGAATCCGGACTTGAGATTATGCGCTTCTGGCTGGGCCGCTTTTCGGCACCCGGAAAAACAGACCATGGCGATGTATTCGAGATGCTGGCAAACTCGGCAAATTCACATTCACTTCAGGCCGACTTGGACGAGAACGGAATATCAAACATTACGACGGACTATACAGATTCAACGATAACCGTGCCGTCCGTAACACTCGACTCACTAAAAGGGCAAAGTTTTTCGGTGCAGATCATACAAGTCGGCGCCGAAACGCTGCAGGTCGACGTAACCGGAACTTACGGGGCGTTGACGAAAACACTCAGGGCCAATTACAAATTCGGAACCAGACCACAGACCGCTTTTGACTATGGGGTGGCAACAAAAGGACCTTTGTCGTTGGCTGGAAATATTGAGCTGGAAGGTGTCAATGTATCTGTTGAGTCTGACGTTTATATTGAAAGCCCCGGTTCGAATTTGGCTTTGTCAATCACAGGCAACTCGCACATAGACGGCGATGTCCATATTGCAAACGCGCTCGCCACAGTAGACCTGCGAGGCGGACAGGCTTCGATAGGCGGTGAAACAGGACAGGCGGCAATAGACAACCACGTTTCTTTCGGTGTGCCCATGGAAGAATTCCCGGAGCCGGACCCCGGAATTTTCGAGCAGTATGCCGTCAACACCGTGGATTCTTCAACAGATACTACGTCGGATGCAACCTTTGAAAACGTGCGAATAGTTGCCGGTACTAATCCGACATTTTCGGGTCATGTCACGCTAAAAGGCGTTGTTTTCATTGAGACGCCGAACGTGGTCACGTTCACGGGCGGCTCAACTGTTACCGCAATCATCGTCGGCGACGGCAGCCTCGAAGACAATTCAGGTACAAACCAAATCAAGTTTGACGGTAATGTTGAGAGTCATTGCGTTAGTGAGCTGCCGAACGAAGCCCAGTTCGAAGGGCTGAGAGACGAGACCGGAACTTTTATTGTTGCGCCTGGTTTCCACGTCTCGTTTGGCGGCAGTTTCGATGCGTTAAGCGGAGCCATAGCAGGGAACGGTATTGAATTCTCCGGAGATGCCGGAGGCATAATCAATGGGTCCGTAATTAATTATTCCAACGACGACATGGCCCTGACAGGCAACAGCGACCTTTATTTTAATCGTTCCGGCACCGTCAAGATACCGGCAGGGTTCATCGCTGAGATAGTACTGAGATATGACCCCAGTTCCTATTCGGAAGTCGCAATCTAACTCGGCATAAAGGCCAGGGGCCTTTGAACAGGCCAGCTACGCTGGAATGCTAATGAGGGCCGGATAGATTATTAACAAGGGCTGTGAGCATTACGCTTGCAGCCCTTTTGCTCTATTAGAATCCGCAGGCAAAAGCAGTTCTCCCTTCGTCAGGATATTTCTCAGACGCCATAAAATTTGGCTGGTGTTGTTTACTTTCAGGCCGATTGCGGTATACTCACCTGCGGTGAAGAAATAATCAACGGAGAAAACGAAATGACAAAACAAAACACAAGCAGACTGATGGTATTGGCCAGCGCAGCAGCGTTGTGTGCGGTCCTGATTGTTGGCATCTGCGATGCGGCCCAAAACGCCGTGGCCGTGCACTGCAACCGCAAAATCGGCGTTATCAACTCGAACATCTACGGGCATTTCGCCGAACATCTCGGCAACTGTGTCTACGAGGGAATCTGGGTCGGGCCCGACTCCAACATACCCAATGTTCGAGGCATCCGCAAAGACGTCGTCGAGGCGCTGAAGAAGCTCAAGCCGCCAATTATCCGCTGGCCCGGCGGCTGTTTCGCCGACAGCTACCACTGGAGAGACGGCATCGGACCGCGCGAAAAGAGACCAAAGCGAATCAACGTCCACTGGGGACGCGTCATCGAAAACAACCACTTCGGCACACACGAGTTTATCGACTTCTGCAGGCAGGTGGGCACTGAGCCGCTCGTAGCGGCAAATGTCGGCAGCGGTACTCCACAGGAGATGCGCGACTGGCTCGAATACCTCAACCTCGACGGCGACTCGACCCTTGCCGAGCTTCGCGCCGAAAACGGCCATCCTGAACCCTTCAACATCCGCTACATCTGTATCGGCAACGAGAACTGGGGCTGCGGGGGGAGTATGGACCCGGTGCACTACGGGCGGCTCTACCGACAGTTCTCCGAGTTCTGCGACTTTCCGCCTAAAGGCAAAGGCTTCTACAGAATCGCATGCGGACCTTCCAGCGCCGGCTACGACTGGACAAGGAACTTTTTTAAGACGCTCTCAGGCGCCGAAGGTAACGGCAGAAACCGGCTCGGCAGAGCACAGGCCTTCGACCTGCATTATTACACCGGCAGCAAAGGCCGGGGAACCGCCACCGAGTACACCGTTGAGCAGTTCTACGGCCTGCTCGCAAAGGCGCTCCAGGTCGAAGAAGTAGCCCTGAAGCACTGGGAAATCATGAGCGAGTACGACCCGGGACACAAGGTGAAACTCGCCGTGTGCGAATGGGGGACATGGCACAAAGCAATGCCCGGTACAAACCCACGATTCCTGCGCCAGCAGAACACCGTAAGAGACGCCCTGCTGGCGGCACTGACGCTCAACATCTTCAATCGTCACTGCGACATAATCGATATGGCCAACATAGCCCAGACCATAAACGTTCTGCAGTGCATGATTCTGACCAAAGGTCCGAAGATGATTACTACCCCGACCTACCATGTCTTCGAGATGTATGTTCCGCATCAGGGCGCCGAGGCCGTTCAATGCGATGTCAACACATCGAGGATTGACTTTGTCGACAAGAACAACAAGGCCAATACCCTCCCGCAAATCAGCGCCTCCTGCTCGAAAAAGGCTCACACCCTCACGCTTAGCCTGGTCAATACTCACGCTTGCGAGACTGCCGAGGTCAAGGTGGACTTTCCCGGTGTAAACGTTCTTGAGCTAAAATCCTGGCGTGTGCTGGCTGCTGATGACATTCACGCTCACAACAGTTTCGAACAGCCGAACCGCGTCATCGGCGCCTTGATGGCCGGCGACGACCCGGCCAACCTCACGCTGCTGCCGGCGTCCGTAAACGTGCTGAGCTACGCGTTCAAAGAATAATGCTCCCTTGCGGTATTTTCTCCGGAGAAGCGCTATTTGCCGTGCACTGTTTGGCGAACCTTGACATCGAGGTATTTAACGCCCCAGTTTAAGGCCTCCTGGTGAGAATGGAAGAACACGTCCAGGCGGTTGCCTCGAATGGCGCCGCCTCGGTCAAGGACCTCAACGGCCTTGCCACCATTGTAGCCCGGAATTATCATTTCGGCACCGAATGCGAATCTCCTGTCGGCAGCGACAAAGTAATCGCCCGGTTGTATCTTGTGTCCGCAGGCTGTGACACCGTCTGCGTAGCGCCCACAGCATTTTTCGCAGGGACAATATGCAGTGACGCGCATTTTCACGGTCTGGAAGTTTTCAGCCGCTTCGGGCTGAGACCGGACAGAATCATCCGAAACTGGTTTGGCGACTTTTTCTGCGGGACCAACGTTGGCCCCATGCGACAGCCCCGGGCTGTTGGCCCCGGCGGCGATGACGGCGCTTAGCATACAAACCGTCACACCAAGGAACAATGCAGCCGCGCCTGCGCCGGTTACTGGAATTGTCCGGCAAAAATGCGCCATCTTCTTGTGCAACATGCCCTCTCTCCTTCACATCTCACCCATCAAATACTACTTCACTTGTGAATCCGTAATTATCCCGGCGAAATACTGCTCAAGCGGCTGAGCCCCCCATGCCTGGAATGTTCCAAGTATTCTACCGCAAAAGCAGATTCGATTCAAGAGAAACAATCACAAGGGGCGCCGATGGAATCTGAACTGTGGGTTTTGGGGCAGGACAAAAAGGCTTTATCGGGCATGCCGAAAAAGATTTTCGCAGACTTTTGCCTGCGGGCTGAGGCGGAAAAGTGGTGTGTGGTAAATTGTGATGAGGCTGATTTGGTGTTTGTGTTGTGAACTTAAATCAATCTCGTGGATTCATTACGATTATGGCAACCTCGCTGAGTTTTTCAATGTCACACGCGGGTTCGACCGTCACGTCCCAAAGGAGGGGATTCTTCGTATCTCTTTCGCAGCGATGCACCGTCCCAACGATAATCGGCGCACCGAGCAGGCCCGGGTTCTTCGCGGTAAAGACAACGCTTCCAACACCAACTCTGCGTTCTGCCGGGAGCAGGTCAATCCTGGCTAAATTATTGCCGGCGCCCTGCATCATCATTGCCGGATTCGACAGCGGCCGGCTGGCGTTACTGTTCTCAGAACGGGCGCCTCTTCTTATATTCACCGCTATCTTAGACGCCGGGTCGGTAACCAGATTGACCTGAGCAGTGCGGGAACTGGCACCAGCTATGGTTCCTATGAGGCTGTCGTTGCCGAGCACGAACTGGCCTACCTTCAGGCCGTCGTTTCTGCCGCGATTTATTACAACTTTACCTTGCGAAGCATCGATGGCGCTCGTGACTACGTCGGCAATTACAAAATGGACGCCTTGCCAAACGGTTCTGTCGCACAGTCCGGATAGTTGCTCGACCTTCTGACGTTCCTGGTCGAGCCACTGTGCGGTATTGGCGAGTCGATTGCGAAGCCTGACATATTTTGTGCGGGGCACAGAATCTTCGGTCGCCTCGGCCTTGCGCAGGAAGAGTGAGAAGTCTCTGGCGACAATCAGCGGCCGATGCAAAACCGAGACGAAGCTCAATTGCAAACTGCTCGTCCAGCGCTCGGGGGCGAAGAAAAGGATAAGCCCGGCCAGCATGAGCCAGCCAAAAACCACTCGGCTGGAGACTTGGTTATGATTGCGTGCCATAAGATGTTTCAGGTTCGATATTTGTTTTTTTTGTCAGTGGGTCATTCCCAAATACTCTGGCCATCGTCCATCGTATCCTTCCACAGTTCCAGGTTTTCCAGATACGTGCAGGTGCCGCGAGCGACTGCGGTAAGCGGGTCATCGACGATTTGGACTTCGAGCCCGGTTGCGTTTGTCAAAGCTGCATCCACCCCTCGCAGCAGGGAACCGCCGCCGCAGATATGTATGCCGTTGTCTATCAAATCGGCTGCCAGTTCTGGTTCTGCCTGTTCGAGGGTCCTTGTAACTACGTCTATGATTTGCGCTATTGGTTCCTTAATAGCGGTGCGAATTTCCTCGCTTGTTATAACGATTTTCCGAGGCAATCCGGAGATGGTGTCTCTGCCGGCCACCTGCATTGTCGATTCGGCGCTCAGCGGCACGGCCGAGCCGATTTCTATTTTTACCTGCTCGGCTCTTCTCTGGCCAATCAGCAGGTTGTACGTTCTCTTGAGATGATTAGTGATTGCCTCGTCCATGTCGTCGCCGCCGATGCGAATGGACCGCGCACAGGCAATATCAGCCAGACTCATAATGGCTACCTCTGTCGTGCCGCCTCCTATATCGACAATCATCGAAGCGGTAGGCTCTGTAACCGGCAGTTGTGCCCCTATGCCGGCGGCAAGCGGCTCCTCGACCAGATATACCCTGCGTGCGCCCGCACGCTCGGCACTATCGATAACCGCTCGGCGTTCAACAGGGTTTATTCCGCTCGGCACGCCAATTACCACACGGGGCCTGGCAAAAACGCTGCTGTTATGCACTTTCTTGATAAAGTAGCTCAGCATTGCCTCTGTGACCTCGAAGTTGCTTATAACGCCCTCCTTGAGAGGCCTGACAGCCGCAATAGAGCCGGGAGTTTTGCCTAACATCTCACGAGCAACCAGGCCGACTGCTTCGCCGTTGTTCAGAACCGTACGGGTCTGTCGGTTGATGGCAACGACGGACGGCTCGTTTAGAACGATTCCTCGGCCGCGCAGGCAGACCAGGGTGTTGCAGGTGCCGAGGTCAATGCCCATATCCATACCAAGCAGTGAGCTCAGCCGGGCTGCCGTTGACTCGAGTACTGTTCTTGAATTAGTCAGGAGCATTTGAAATCCTTTGCGAAATTTTGCATTTTCTATTCGGACAGCCAGCCGGCCACGAACATCTTTGGCTGCGTTAACGGCCGGGGCGGCTCGGCCGCAACCCGTCCGCTGAATCACCGTTCGTTATCGGTCCGGTAGAATTGCAACTTAACGTGGTTTTGGCTTTTTGGTCTCTATCACCCACTGCCTGGATAATGCACGGATTCGGGTGCAATACCAAAAGCTCTGCAAAGCGTTTCGAGAAGCGTCTCCAATCTCCTTGTCTGGTAGTCGGTCGGAGGGTTGCTCCTCGGCTGGGCTATAATGCAGATGCGAATAGTCCTGTCATTGGATCGTGATTCGTGATTCGTGAATCGTGAATCGAGATACGAAATCTGCGTTGGCGTTTCATCGCGTCGGTCAGGTCCGCCTGCGGCGGATTGGCCGCTTCGTTCGAAATATTCGCCGATTCTGTCGGCGTAGCTCATCGAGCCCGGCACAACGGACAACTGGCGAAGCCACCTTTCGGTTGACAGTATCTGCCCGTCAAGGCCTCCGACGCCGTTGCAGATACAGAAGTGGAAATTGACATCATCCGGATTGTCCAGACCCGCCCAGCAGGCCAATTGTGCTATATTGCCCGTTTTGGTGCCGCTGAAACAGATTTCAACGCTGTTCCATCGGCCTGGGTATTGAGCAGCCCGTGAGACGAGCACCATTTCGACCGGTTCAAGCGAGTAATAACTATTAAGGCAAAACGCACCGGCCGACGGCGGATTGTTGCCCAGCGCCATCAAGAGAATCGCGCAGGCTGCCATTGAGGACAAAAGTGCGGCAAAAAGCTTAGCTTGTCGCGGCTTGACTGACATCGCCTACCCTCTTTTAGTACTCCTGTCAAAAAACCTCCTCCTCCAAGTTGAAACGTCTCCGGTGCATTCAAGGCAAATCCACTTCTCGATGCTATCGGTGCGAACGAGCAGGCACTTTATATGGGATTTCATTCAGCCGCGATGACGCAAGTGAAAACTCCCCGGCTCGCACGTGTTTATGGGACCGGCACCGGCAGACGGCATTGTCGGCGTAGTTCTTGAGAACCGACTCGCCCTCTTGTCGGCATCTCTAAGGGGGCCCTGTCGAGTCCTAACGTCTTTTACCAGCGATACTTTGGAGCTTTTCTGAACTCGGCAAATATACGGTAACTATGAAAAATTTGCGAAAAATAGTAATGTAGAGTTGACACTGACGGTGCGGGAGGTATACTTGCTATTTCAATCTACATATTACTCCTGGCTTCGGCAAAAGCGGGCGGAACAAGGTGTAATTTATGCATTTGTAAAGACTCTCTGACGGACTGATTCCGGTGCCAATAGTATCGGGAGATTCGAGGCAGAAAGAGTGCTGTCGGTACAAGTTACCTGCAGAAAGCGGTTTTTGTGAAACCCGCCGATGTGGTCCTGAGCCGGCAGGTCTGCTGCCCGGTTAGGGTCTACCCGAGAATGCGAGAAGGGCTAAGCTATTCGGAAAAATCGAAAACGCCCAGCCAACATTTGGCTTATCTGCTTCGCCGCAGGTAAAGGTAAGGATTCCAGGCCGAGTGTTTGCACCTGAAGCAGAATGGGCGTAAGCGACTCTAGGCTTTCCGGAGAGTCTTTTTGTGAAAAACTGCTTCGGTGTGTGGCTTGGTGCGATTTGGCAGTGAAATAAACAACCAGGAGAAATTCTGCATTTTGAAGGGCAGGGTATTGTTCGGCGGGATAAGGATAAACGTTTTGTTAACAAGCTATGAACCTTCAGAGCAGCCAAAGGAGGTGAGAAACAAAAACAGCATTTGTCAAATGTTATTGTGCAATTGTGGAGCTTACAAGAATTTAACAGCAATTTTAGGAGGTCGAACATGTGCAAAAAAATGCTTTATTTAATGAATTTCGTTCTGGTGCTAAGCCTGATTAGCAGCGCTGCTGCAGACTGGGTCCAGTTAACCAACGACGACTTCGAGTCGGGCTGGGGCAGCTACACCGATGGCGGCGGGGATTGTTCCCTGTACACCGCAGGCACATACGCCCATCAGGGAAACAACGCCGCGGACATCCAGGACAATAGCGGAGTATCTTCCTCGTTTTATTATACAAATGGGGTAGATGTCGACACGCCGGGATATACCCAGATAAAGGTTGATTTCTGGTTCTACGGCTACAGAATTGACAACGGTGAAGACTTCTGGGTCCAGTACTATGATGGAAGCACCTGGCATACCGTGGCTGACTATGACTCCGGCGACGAATTCGTCAATGACCAGTTCTATCACATAACCGATGTGATTATCAACGAAGGTACTTACAACTTCCCCACCGATATGAAGATTCGTTTTATGTGTGATGCCAGCGGCAATAACGACGATGTTTATATCGATGAGATAGTGGTTTCGGGCTGGCAGGAGGGAGCGCCGGATACGACACCGCCTTCTCCGGACCCGATGACCTGGGCGACGCCGCCTTACTCGACGGGGACCGGCTCCATTGCGATGGTCGCCACTACCGCAACCGACGACAGCGGCGTCGAGTATTACTTCGACTGCACCTCCGGCGGCGGCAATGACAGCGGCTGGCAGGACAGCACCTCTTACGAGGATACGGGCCTTAGCCCGGACACGCAGTACTGCTACACCGTTCAGGCGCGGGACAAGAGTCCGGCCCAGAACGCCACCGGCGCATCAACACCAGCGGCGTGTGCTACCACAGACGCCGTGCCGGATACGACACCGCCTTCTCCGGACCCGATGACCTGGGCGACTGCGCCTTATTCAACCGGGACCGGCTCCATTGCGATGGTCGCCACTACCGCAACCGACGACAGCGGCGTTGAGTATTACTTCGACTGCACCTCCGGCGGCGGTAACGACAGCGGCTGGCAGGACAGCACCGGCTACACCGATACCGGCCTTAGCCCGGAGACGCAGTACTGCTACACCGTTCAGGCCCGTGACAAGAGTCCGGCCCAGAACGCCACCGGCGCGTCAACACCGGCGGCCTGCGCCACAACCGACGCCCTGCCGAGCGGCGTTTCCATATTGGCGGACGTGGGCGGTTGCGGGCCTGTCCAAACCGACTGGACCAGCCTGGGCGCCTGCGGCAGCTATTATGACGTTGGCGGCAGCGGTATCGATGTAACGCTGGCAACCGGCAATCCCGGCGCTTGTGCTTGTCGAAACCCGGGTGGTACCGGAACCTTAGCTGATGTGGAAGCCGATTTGCTCTTTGCCGACAATGAGAATACCACTCCGAACGCTGACTTCATTGTGACACTGAGCAACCTGACGGCAAGCGCAAGTTATCAACTGCTCAGCTACCATAACCGTTCGGATGAGGGTACCACAACCATCCCGAATGTTACGGTAACCGGCGCGACGAATGTTACCAAGCCGGCATCCATCGTTCAGGACCACGCCATAATGGACGCCCCTGCGGAAATCACGTTTACCGCCGGCAGCGGCGATGTGGTTATCACGTATCAGGCCCCGGACGGCGGCTGTCCCGGCTGCCAGGTCTTTTTCAACGGCTTTGAGCTTTATTCAACGGGTCCGACCGTGGGCTTTGAAACGGATGCTTCGGCAGGCATTGAGACCATCACCCCGGCGCTGATTTCGGTCGTTGTTACCAATCCGGACGCCGGTGAGACCTACACTGTCGACTACGAGGCTACCGGCGGAACGGCCACCGGCGGCGGCGTGGACTACACGCTCAATTCCGATACGTTGACTTTCAACCCCGGAGAGACCCAAAAGGATATCAGTATTGATATCGTCGACGACGGTCCCGGTGAGCCCGATGAGACCATCATTGTCACCTTGTCGAATCCTACCGGTCAGGATATAGTACTGGGGGCGTCGGAGCACACTTACACGATATCGGATTATCTGCCGGACGTCGCATTCGACACCGCCAGCAGCAGCGGCAGCGAAGGCGTTACCCCCGCCGATATCGGGGTGAGCCTCTCACACGCCAGCGACCAGACCATAACCGTTGATTACGCGGTTACCGGAGGTACAGCCGCCGGCGGTGGCGTCGACTATACCCTGCTCGGAAGCGGTACGTTGACGTTCGACCCATGTGTGACGACCCAGAACATCAGTCTTGACATCGTCGACGACTCAGAGGGCGAAGAAGGCGAGACAGTCATACTGACTCTGTCGAATCCAACCAACTCCGGCCTGGGCTCGGTCACCGAGCACACTTACACCATCCTTGACAATGAAGAAGGTCTGGTCTGGGACGGTTTGACCTGGTTCTATTCCGGCAACCCATCCGACTTCTTCATAAACGGTGACGGTGACCTGGAGTGGAGTCCGCAAGGTGGTGAGCAGTTTATCACCCGAATTCCGGACCAACCTCTGAGCCAGACAGGGCAAGTGGTGTCCCGTTCGTACTATTGGCTGACCGACGGCGACCACGACTGTCCGGACTGTTTCGCCTGCCCCGACGGCTGCTACGACGATTCTATAGAATGCATCGCCGGCACCAGCGACATGCGGGTAGGCATGTTCGAGGCAGACGGCGAATGGGTAACCGCCGACGGCTTTGAGGTAACCGACAGCTCCATATTCACCGGCTATAAAGGCTACAACTTCCGGTTTGGTCCGAACATGAAGGCCGGGCCTACCCGGTGGGTCGATTGCTTAGACGAAGTCCACAAGACCGGCAATTTTGCCGAGAAGCCCGAGAGTTCCAGCAACCTCATGTACACCAACGACGGGCTCGCGGATTACATTCCCGGTTTTGAAACGCCGCCCGGCGAGTGGACGGTACTCACTGTGGAGCTCGAGCGGACCGGGTCGAGCAGTATCAAGATGACCATCACGCTCAACGACAGGACCTACAGTTGGACGGACAGCTCCAGCAGCGGGCAGCCGAGCAAGATCGACGTCCTGGCCGTTCACATGCGTAACCATCGGCCTTACAGCCGTTTGGTGTTGGGTTCGACCACCGGGCCGGACAATACCGCTCCGAGTCCCGACCCCATGACGTGGAACACGGCGCCCTATGGCAACAGCTCGACTACGGTCACGATGGTTGCGACCACGGCTACCGATGTCAGCGGTGTCGAGTACTACTTCGACTGTACCGCAGGCGGCGGCAACGACAGCGGCTGGCAGGACAGTACCATTTACGAGGACTCGTCTCTGCAGCCTGATACCATGTACACCTACAGGGTCAAGGCTCGCGACAAGAGTTCCAACCAGAACGAGACCGGCTGGTCCACGGAAGAATCGGGGACCACGCTGACCTCTGACCCGTTGAAGATTTCACCGTCGAACATCACGACCACGTGTTCCTCGGTGAATTACCAGCTTGAGGGCTACTACACGGCTAATGAGAACGGTCTCACCGGGGACCTGCACACGAACTACATCGGAGGCGCACCGCCTGCTGCCGGCGAGGGCACTATGTGGCTGTCCAACGGCATCAATGGCGAGTGGATTCGGTATGAGTTCGACCAGGTTTACACCTTGACCAATATGTGGGTCTGGAACTACAACCAGGATGTCACCGGTCAGGGTGATTTGAGGACCAATCGCGGCTTCAACAGTTGCACCATTGAATACTCCACCAACGGCAGCGACTGGACTCAACTCGGCGGTACGCAAACCTTTGCCGAGGCTGACGGTTCTGATACTTATGCCCACAACACTGAGGTCAACTTCGGCAATGTGGACGCCAAGTACGTTCGCCTTACTTGTATCAGCAACCACGGCGGCACCTCAGCAGGCCTGAGCGAAGTACGCTTCTACTACGCGCAGTGATTGGTTGAGATTGCTTCTCAAGAAGCGAGTGTATATCAACTGGAAGCTTTTTCGGGCCGGCGGTTTTCAAGTCGCCGGCCCTTTCTAAAACTTGGCGGACCTTGGCAATAGCGCCTCCATCATAATCGTCAGGCTTGTCTGCGTGCGACGCACAGGAAGGCCTCAAGCAAAAAAGCAAAAAATTCAAAACTAAAAATTCTTCTCGGCAGGTCTTATAAAACAATCGCATTCGGCCAACAAGTGGTAGAAATCCACCAGGACTATGTTCGCCCGTACGAACGTTTTGCGGTATGCAGATGGGGTGACTTTTTTGCCTGGCGCCTATTTCTGCAGTATACTTTAAGTGGTAAGAGGGGCAAGCTGAAAGGCAGTGGCCACACCAATACGCCAGTGACGGCCCCCGATAAAAAAGAGTTTTGAGTTTTGAGCTGCTTATTCTCAACTAAAAACTGAAAACTGATGAATGGTCCTGTACTGAGGTAACTCGGATGGAGTCCACACAGAGCATTTCAAATCTTTCCAAGACAAAAGGCGACCTGCTCTTTGGTGAATTTCTTGTATCGAAAGGCCTGATAACTCACCGCGAATTAATAGAGACGCTTAACGAACAGCGGGACCACGGAGGGCGACTCGGTGAGGTTCTGCTGCGGCTCAAGATTCTTAATAACACCGAGGTAACCGACGCTCTCGCTGAACACCTGTCAATGGAGTACATCCGGTTCGATGATATTGCCCGCATCGACATGAACGTTGCGCGGATGCTGCCTGAAAACATCGCGAAACGATTCAGCGTTGTGGCTGTCGGAGAACTCGACAACAGGGTTATCGTGGCGATGGCAGACCCTCTTAACGTTATTGCAATAGACACAATCACGCTCAAAATCAAACGAAAAATAAAGGTGGTTCTCAGCTCAGTGGAGGAGATCGAAAAGGCGATAAATGCAATCTACCACGGTTCCGACCTTGAAGAACAACAGCTTCGCGACCTGGTCGAGCTGGAGACAGGCACAGACGCCGAGCAGCAAGAACTCCAGGATATCGAAGACCAAGAGGCGACAAGTGAAGCCGAAGCCGCCAAAGCACCTGTGATTCGCTTTGTCGATTTGCTGCTGAACCAGGCGGTCAAAAGCAGGGCAAGTGACGTTCATGTCGAACCGCAGGAGCGTTCCATGTCGATTCGCATGCGTATCGACGGCGTGCTCCGCGGTATGGTTCCCCCCGCCCGAAAAATGCAGGCGGCGATTGTTACGAGAATAAAGATTCTTGCCCTGATGAACATCGCTGAGCGGAGACTGCCACAGGACGGCCGATTCAAAATCAAGACCTCCGGCAGGGATATTGATGTCCGTGTGTCGGTGCTGCCGACCATATACGGCGAGAAAGTGGTGATGCGAATCCTTGATGCCGCAGCGGTAAACCATAACGTGGACCAGCTTGGATTTGAGCCGGAGCGGTTAAAGCAATTCAAGACTATACTAGCGCGACCGCACGGTATTATAGTCGTCACCGGGCCTACCGGCAGCGGCAAGAGCACCACCTTATACTCGGCGCTTAATCATCTCAGGAACCCGGCAAAAAATATTACGACCGTTGAAGACCCTGTTGAGTACCGTCTGGCGGGCATAAATCAGGTTCAAATAAAGCCCGATATTACTCTGGACTTTGCGTCCTGCCTGCGTGCAATTTTGAGACAGGACCCGGACATAATCCTGATAGGCGAAATCAGGGATAAGGAGACCGTGGAGATTGCGATAAAGGCGTCTCTAACGGGCCATCTTGTTCTAAGTACATTTCATACCAACGATGCGCCAAGCGCAATAAGTAGATTTGTCTATATGGGGATTGAGCCCTATCTGCTGGGCTCGACCCTTAACCTGGTGGTGGCTCAGCGGCTTGTGAGAAAGATTTGTGACCGCTGCAAAGAACAGACAAATATCGATGGCGAAGTCCTCAAGCATTTGAATATTGACCCTGAGCGGGCGAAAAACAGCGTGTTTTATCACGGCCGCGGCTGTGACAACTGTGCTGGCACCGGCTATCATGGCCGACTGCCTATATTTGAGTTTCTTGTTATCGACAGCGAAATACGCGACAGGCTCACTGCCGGGGCAAACGAGTCCGAGATAAGGAAACTCGCACGTGGCAAGGGCTATGGAGGGCTGGTCGACAGCGGCGTAAGCAAGATAATGCAGGGTCTGACCACTGCCGAGGAGGTGCTCAGCGTGGCATTTGCGGAAAATTCAAAGGCGTGACACAGGGGCAGGGCCCTGAATTTTAAGAGCGGAATCTATAACGATGCTGAAATTGGCCGGAACTTCCGAACAACTGTCAAACGAAAAGACAGACTATGAGGTGGTTTTTACTAAACTGCGGTTTTTTCCGAGCCGATAAGGATTCGACATCCGGGAACGTGAAAACTCTGCGGTTATGGCTTTTGGCTGGTTTGATTTTGGCCTTTGTGATTTTTTGAGAAGGTTCGATAAAGTGAAACAATATCAATACATCGCCAGAGATTTGTCAGGGGTGCGCAAAGAGGGCTTTAGCCAGGCGGCGACGGCCACCGACGTGCTTAACTGGCTGCGTGAACAGGGCTTTACACCTGTTTCTGTGGATGAAGTGGCCGCAGACGCCCAGCGCAGGCCGCGAAGAGCACGCCGAAAAAGAATCAAATCAGCAGACCTTTCAGCATTGTGCTGGCAGTTGACCACGATGGTAGAGGGCGGAATACCGATAACGTCGGGCCTGGAGATAATCGCTGAGGATATCGAGAACACACAGCTCAAGGAAATACTGGAACAACTTTCACAGAAAATGCAGACGGGCGAGACTTTTTCGGACAGTATTGCGGAATTTCCCAGGGTTTTTAATAACTTATCGCGGGCAATAATACTGGCGGGTGAGACCGGAGGCAGCCTTCCGACGGCGCTGAAAAGGGTGGCGGAGTATTTCGACAACCGTGATAAGTTAGCCAGGCAACTCAAGGGCGCAATGGCCTATCCTATTTTCGTCTTCGTGTTTATCGTCCTGATAGTGGCGTTTATGATGACGTTTATAATCCCACGATTCGCAGTCATATTTGACCAGTTCGGGGGTGAGCTGCCTGCTTTTACTCGGGGATTTATGGGCGTCTACGATGTAGTGCGCACGAACATTCTATATATTATCGGGTCGGTATTTGTACTGATAGTCCTGGGAGTGTTCACTTCAAGAACCAAACAGGGTCATTACGCTTTTTCCAGGATTGCGCTGGCTTTCCCGTTACTGGGCAGTATTTTCCGGCAGGCGTTTGTGGCGATGTTTTGCAGAACGATGTCAACGCTGCTCGGCTCAGGCGTCTCGGTGCTCGAAGTATTTGATATTCTCGCTGAAATGACGAATAACGACATCATCAAGGACGCCATAATCCGAACGAAAGCACGCATCGTTGAAGGCTCCAGCGTGTCTTTGAGCCTGGCTTCTGCCGGTTTCTTCCCGAATATGGTGGTTAAGATGATACAGGTTGGAGAAGAAAGCGGCTCGCTGACGAGGGTCCTGGACAGAACAGCCGGCTATTATGAGCGCAAAGTGGACTCTTCCATAACCACGGTTATGGCGCTGCTTGAGCCGGTTATGATTTTAACGGTTGGGGCGATTGTATTGACGGTCGTGCTTGCACTGTATCTGCCGATTTTCTCGATGTCAGCTCACTGAGACGAGCCGGCGGTGGCGGTACAGGCAAAGCAGCGAAGCTATTAGCTATAGTCGTTTAAGAATATAGTCGATTGTGTGAAATCAGAAGTTGTGTGATTTTAACATTTTTTAGGAGAAGTTGAAAATGAAAAGAGCGAAAGGTTTTACACTGGTGGAGCTGATGGTCGTAATTCTGATTGTCGGCATCCTGGCTGCGGTGGCCATTCCGATTATGCGTGGCCGAATTGACGCAGCCAAGTGGTCGGAAGGCAAGGCCGGCATGGGCAGCATTGGAACGGCCCTTCGTGCCTACGGCGCCGAGAAAGCAGCGACTGGAACATACCCGCCTTCTCTGACGGTGTTGGGTTTCCAGGCCAGCGATCTTCACGGCACGTACTTTACCATTGCCAACTACTCGATTACGGCCTGCACTTTCACCGCTGGCGCCGACCCTGAGCTGACATTCACGGTCCAGTGCACCAATGCCAACACGGGCATCACCAGCCCTACACAAATTACGCTGAGCAATGCCGGTGTCTGGACAGAGACTCCGTAGTAAGGCGCCACGGGGTATGGTGGTCATTAGTCTTTCAGAAACGATGTTGCGTCTGAGGCGAGGAACTCTCAAGCTCCTCGCCTTGGGCGAATCATCCGTTGAGCCCGAGGCAAAATATGCGAAGAACAAAGGGCTTCACATTGATAGAGTTGATGGTCGTGGTAACCATCGTCGCTATTCTTGCGGCAGTGGCGATTCCGATTCTGCAGGGCCGTATCGACGCATCGAAGTGGTCCGAAGGAAAGGCCGGCTGCGGGACCATCGCTACGGCGCTGCGGGCCTACGCCGCCGAAAAAAGCTCCCTGGGTACTTATCCGCCGGCATTATCGGTGCTGGGCTTGACTCCCAGCGACCTTCACGGAACTTATTTTACTATCGCCAATTACTCAATCCCGGCTTGTCAGTTCACTAAAGGCGCCGACCCTGAGATGACCTTCACTGTCCGTTGTGACAATTCGGGCACTGCGATTAAGACGCCGACTGCAGTCCAACTGAACCAAGCCGGCAACTGGACAGAAATTCCATAGCAATTATAGATATTCGACCAGTGGTGGTGTTCGTCACCGCGGTGACGTTCAGAATCATAAGCCGGACAGTTATGTGAGAAAGGCGAGGGAGAGATTATGGCACTTAAACCAAAAAGATATCGGGCAGGTTTGACTTTTGTCGAGATACTAATCGCCACCGTTATCCTTCTGATAGCGGTTATCGGCACGTCCGCATTTCGATACAATGCAGCATTAGGTGCGCGCAAGGCCGACCTGCGAACCGCGGCATCGAGGACTGCGCTGCTGCTTTGCGAGGCCTGGCGCGGCGAGAGCGACCCAAACGCATTTGACCCGGTTGCAACTTTCGGTTCGGAATTGGTAATCAGTTCGCTTGGCAAGGGCGTGGCCGGGCCGGATGGCTTTACAGTGCACGGGGCATATGAAATCACAAACGAAGGGGTTGAGTACTACGCGGTTCTTTCCTGGAAAGATGTATCGGCAGGCCTGCGGGCGTTAAACGTTGTCGTGGCATGGAATCAGCGAGGCTACAGCTCAGACGATGGGCAGAGTCCTGATAAATCATTCGCACTTACGACATACGTCACCGATTAGCGTGTGTATAGGAGGGCAAAGAGCATGTCAAAAAAGAATACCCAAAATCGAAGCGGTCTGACGGCCATAGAGCTAATGGTGGCCGTAGTATTCTTGAGCCTGGCGATACTCGGTATCGGCATGGTTCTGGCCGACAGTCACAAAGGCTGGAACAGGATGTATAACCGTGTCTATTCGGACGTTGTCAGAGACGGCCACGTAGCCCGGAGAGTCTTTGACAGCATCGTCCGAAAGTCAAGCAGAAATCACATCCTGGTGGACACGGGCGGAACCTGGGCCGAGGTCCGCTATTACGCCGATTCGAGTTCGACCGATTTCGACCGTTACGCACGTTTCTATCAAAGCGGCGACCAGTTGCTAATTGAATACGGCACGGTGGACCCTGTTCAGGTGCTGTGGACCCAGACGGTCTGCTCGAATGTGTCTTCCTGTGCGTTTAGCCGGTCGGGAAAAGCCGTGGAAATGATACTAAGGCTGGATAATGGTTCCGAGAGCGCCACGGTGACGACGTCGGCGGTGGCGCACAACTAAGTGCAGTAGCGAACTTAATCGCCGGAAAGTACGTTATGAAACCTGCCGGTAAAAAAATGCATTTGCTGCAGCGGGGCTCAGCCCTGGCTCTGGTTCTGTCGGTGATTACGATATTGCTTGCGGTCGGGACCGGTCTGCTGAGTCTTGGTCTGCACAGTCAACTTTTTTCCATACGCACCGGCGATGAGATAGCGGCCAGGTCTGCTGCGGATGCAGGACTGGCAAAAGCGCTCAACCTACTGAATCAAAAGTACCAGGGAGGGAGTCTGAATGACGTATATGAAGTTCTCTCGTCGGAGGGTGATATTGTCTGGCAAGGCAGCAGTGAGACACTGCCTAATTGCAACGGGAGTTTCAGTTACACTGTTTCACTGGGGACCGATTGGTCTTTCCCGGTCACAGTTGTAGGTGAATACGGGCAAGCGCAAAAGACAATAGGCTGCACCCTGAAATTGAAGGGACCGTTTGAATATTCAATTCTAACCCGTGGTGACATAGTGCTGAAATCCGGGACAACTGTTTCGGGATACAATTCCAGCGATCTGACTGACCCGGACACAAGTACACAAATAGCCACGATGAGTACCGATAGCGACAGCATTATTCTAAACAGCGGTGTTATAGTAAACGGCGCCGTTTACGTCGGTGTTGACGGTCGGCCCGATGTTGTTATCAAGGACCTCGGCGCAACTACCGGTCCCAAATTCTTGATGCCTGAGGAGCCGCCCCTTCCACAAGTGGTGGTTCCGGCACTAACCGATTATTCAGTGGACATCAGTGCCAAAGGCACAACAATCACAATCACGCCTGCTAAAAGCGGCATATATGATTCAATCCAACTGAAGAATTCAAGTAATCCAACGATTCTTGAGATTTCGGGAGGAGATGTTGTTCTGGTCATAACAGAAGATATCCAGCTTGGCCAGGATTGCGAAATAGTAATAAATGAGGGTTCCTCTCTGACGCTGTACCTTGACGGTGATCTCAGTGCCGACAATAACTCCGGATTCAACAATCGCACGAAGATCCCCGGTAACCTTAAGCTTTTCGGCACGAGCACTGGATCACAGCAGATGGATATCAAGGCCAAGAGCGATGTGTTTGGTGCTGTTTATGCGCCGAATGCAGACATAATTGTCTATGCGTCTGGCGATATTTACGGTTCGTTTGTTGCCAGCGACTTCGAGCTTAAGACGGGCGGCAATTTCTATTACGACAGGGCATTGAAAGAATACACCGACAAAACGGAATTACTGCGTTTCGTACTGGACCGCTGGGGTGAAGATTAGTGCGCCGGTGAAAAGCTGTTACGGCTCAAGTTGGGGGGCAACACACAATGGGCACAAACAATGCAAAAAGGCGTAGAATTGACGGGGCTGGGCCAAGAGATGAAGGCCAGCAGATAAAGAAGTGTTTCCGAAAGCGCGGTGCGGCGCTGGCTTTGGTTATGGTGGCGGTAGTCGTGCTTCTGGTGGTGGGCACCGGACTGTTGAGTCTTGGTTTGCACGGGCGCACTTTCGCGATACGCACAGGCAATGAAATAGAAGCCAGATGTGCTGCCGACGCCGGGTTGACAAAGGCCCTTTTTGAAATGAACCAGAAGCTTCAGGCAGAACTGTGGGATGACCTATCGCTGCCGGAGGCGGCGGATGAGCTGCTGGCGAATTGCGACGCCGTTGTCGACTATAGCGTTACCGGCGACTCCTTTAGCGGCTACAGTCTTGAAGCTACAGGCAAATCAGGCAGGGCGACTAAAACGATAGGCTGCTCTTTGCCGCTGCAGGGTCTGTTCGAGTACGCAATCTACGCAAAGAACGATTTGGACCTGAAGAATTCGGCGACTGTAGACTGGTACAACTACGACGACGAGGATGACAGTCTGAAAATCGGCACGGCAAGTACTGCCGCAGCAGCTATTACCCTGAAGAACAAGGCAGTTATAAATGGCGATGTGGTTGTGGGTGTGGGCGGGAATCCGGCTGTCGTCATTCAAGATAGCGGCGCAACCATTGCCGGTGAGACTTATGCCGAGACAGAAGAAACGCCGCTGCCATCAATAAAATTACCGGGGTGGCTCGAGTCGCTTCCCTCCGGCGGAACGATAGAGAACGATACGACGATAACGGCTGCCGCCGGCAAATATGATGAGATTGACCTGGAAAGCACCAAAAAAATTAAGGTAGAGGGCAATGTCACGCTATACATTATTGGAGACATTACCCTTGGCAATTCCGCCGAGATAGAGGTGGATGACGACAGTGGCTCATCTTTGGTGCTGTATATAGGAGGGGATTTTGAGGGCAAGAACGGCAGCGCGCTCAACAATGAGACGCAAGATGCGGGAAAACTCAAGATTTACGGGCTGGATAGCTGCCAGAATATGCTATTCAAAAACAGCAGTGAACTTTACGGGGCGATCTACGCTCCAAACGCCGACGTCATATTCTATAATTCGGCTGCGGCATACGGAGCCGTTGTGGCCAAAACATTCGAACAGAAGAACTCCGCCGACTTCAACTACGATGCGGCATTAAGGGATGTTACGGAAGATGACGAAGGCGTGCGTTTCGTAGTAAAGCGTTGGCAGGAGCAATAGAAAAACCGATGCGGGCGCAGACTGAGTTTGAATGAAATATAGCTGGCGGGAGGTCAACATGAACGGTAAGAATCGTCAGAATCCAAAGAGTACCGGCTCATCGCTGGTGCTTGTTGTGCTTGGAGTATTAATACTCATCATAATGGGAGGCGGCCTTTTGAATCTGCAACTGCAAGGCCAGTTGCTGGGCATACGGACCGGCTCAGAGATTAAGGCCAGGGCTGCGGCCGACGCAGGTTTGGAAAAGGCGGTCTTCTCGATGAATCAAATACTCAGCGCAAAAGCCTGGAGCAACGACGTCCTGCCGTGGGTGACAGATGAGTCTCTGCCCAATTGTGACGCAACCTTCGGCTACAAAATCGTCGCGCGGAGTCTGAGCGGTCCAAAAAGCGAGTTCAGAATCAGCTCCATTGGCAAATCGGGTCGAACTTCCAGAACGGTTTCCGCCGTCGTAGGGCTTAAGAGCTTGTTCGATAGTGCGATTCTTGTACAGGACAGGATATCTCTTATGCCCAACACTCTGGTGGCCGCATACAACTCTGCGGACCCAACCGATACTGACCTGGATTTGAAAATCGGCACGATAAGCGTAGAGGCCGACCGAATACCATTAGGTCCCGGCACGGTCATAGACGGGGACGTGTTTGTCGGCGTAGGTGGTAATCCCAAAACAGTCATTGGGGCAGGCGGCACGATAACCGGTGAAAAGTATGCCTTGACTGAAGAGGTTGAGTTTCCCGTCATAAATCCGCCGGTGCTGCCGGATATGGGCACAGGGCTGGATGCCAAGGGCAGCACCATAACGCTAAAACCGTCCAGCAGCGGCACATATACCAATATAACACTGGCACAGGCAGCCGGTACATCTGGAATATTAGAAATCACCGGTGGAGAGGTAAGACTTCACATTACCGGCGATGTCGACCTCGGGCAGGGCTGTGAACTTATTATAGACCCTGATTCTTCTTTGATTCTCTATGTGGACGGAGACATAAGCGCCGACAATTCAGGTGGCCTCAATAACGAAGCCGGCGACGTTAAAGACTTTCAAATCTACGCGACAGGCAGCGGTACGCAGGTCCTGGATATAAAAGCCAAGAGCAAAATATTCGGCACCATTTACGCCCCGCAGGCCGATATCTCCATTTACGCGGGTTCGGAAATCTGCGGCGCCATTGTAGGCAAAAGCGTCACGTTCAAGAGCGGCTGTACTTTCTACTACGACGAGGCACTCAAAGACGTAACTGTCTTCGACGAAGGCGTACGCTTTGTAGTGAAGCGATGGCTTGGACCAATCACGGTAGAAGCTGATAATAAGTAACCACTGCTGCCGGTTTGTACAGCCGATAATGCGAGGAGTATAAAACTTTCCTGAATTTTAGTGATTCCACGGCCAACGGACCAGTCAGGCCTTGTGGACTCATCACGCCTGTTTATGCCCGCTAATTGGGCATACATCCTCAAATTACAGGACCTTAGGGCCGATTTCAAAGAATTGGTCTAAGAGGCCAATTTCCTGCAAATTGACGTAAAACAGCAGTGTTTTTGCGCCGATAGATTGATGCGGGCAGAAGACCGAGATTGAATGCCAACCACACCAGCAAAGCTCCGACGTTAGTTGAGCCCGAGATGGCAGTTTTTATTAGGTTGGAAATGTATGAAGCTGGGTTGGAAATCGCCTCTGAAGCTTGAGAATTATGACGTGCTGGGCCTGGACATCAGTTCGTCAGAAGTCAGGCTGGTTCAGCTTCGCAAAGCGGCAAAAGTCTACAAAGTCACAGCAGCGGCTGTAGCCCCTGTTGGCGCCGGTGACAACAGCCCCGACCACACACAGGCAAACAGGACCGAGGCCATCCGGCAATGTGTGCGTTCTTCGGGCGTGCAGACACACTTGGCCGTCTGTGGTTTATCCGGTGCGGAGGTAGCCGTACGTCATTTCAGCTTCCCGCCGATGGCGCCGGAGGAAATAGAAGGCGCCGTGCTGCTTGAAGCCGGACAGGTCTGCCCCTTCAATGTTGGTGACAGCACTACTGATTACCAGTTGATTCCGAACGGCGACGACAGCGTTCGCGGCGTATTAGTTGCAGCAACGAAGAAGCTTATCAAAAATCGGACAGAGCTTGCTGAACAGGCCGGTCTCAAATGTGTCCTGATGGATATTGAAGGCCTGGCACTTCTAAACTGCTTCAATGCACTCAATCACCGGCAGAACAAAGATGGCCAACCTTGCAAGACAACGGCTATTTTGAACGTGGGCAGCTCCCATGCGACTCTGGCAATTATGGGAAGTGACGGTTTGCCGTTTGTTCGTGATATCTCATACGGTGGTAGTGATATTATCGAAAATATCAAGACCCAAAACGACATTGCAGCGGACCTGGTCGGAGAGACTCCGGCGGACGATAACAATCCAGCCAGGTCAGAACCACAACCTGATGACTCTCTGCTCCGGGCCTGCCGGGACTTGCTCAATGATGTGAATGAAACCTTTCGTTTCTACGCCGCACGGGATAAATCAGCACCTATTGAAGAAGTCTATGTTTGTGGGGATTTCGCCCCGAGCAAAAAGTTCGTGGAGCTTCTGGATAGTCAACTCTCGGCAAGAGCATCTCTGTGGAACCCATTCGAGCGCCTCAGATGGGACCGTGCGAGCCAGGAAGAGGATATTCTTTCGAGAAAAGGCCCCGCGTTGGCTGTGGCGGCCGGTCTTGCTTTAAGGTCGATATGATATGTTCACGATAGACCTATTGAAAGGACAAGGCATTCCGCCAAAGAGCAGACCCGAAGGCATAGCTGTCGGGGCTATAGTCTTTGCGGTGCCTGTTATCGTTGCCATAGTAATTGCCGGGGTCTATATGACCGATAACATTTCATTATCCACTCAAAAGCGTGAGTTGGCCGACTATGAAAAACGAGTCGACAAGCTGTCGGACGCCCTGGAACTGAAAAGAGCGTTCGAGAAACAAAGAGCGACCATAAACGAAGTTCTATCGGAAGTATCCTCCTCGATTGACAGGCATATGCAGTGGTCGGATGTTTTGGTGGATATTGTTGAAAACATGCCGGAGTCGATGATTCTCGCAGAGCTTGAGGCAAAGCAGAATATGGTGAGACGAAGAGTAGCCAAAGACGGTGATGCCGAGACAAAGGTCGATGTCATGGTTCCGTTGCGGACGCTCAGTATAACGGTTAGTGGGAAATCGGAATACAACTGTGACCGGGCGGTCCGGGATTTCAGCGACCGTCTCCGGGTCTCGAAAGTGCTGGGCCCGAAACTTGAGGACATAAGAGTTTCCAAGAGCAATCTGGGCCGGCGAAAGGAAAAAAATCTCGTCTCTTACCAGATAGACTGCGTTTTCAAGACGCCGTTATAGCAGGTTAGTTATGAAGCCGATTTATAGAAAATATCTTAAGACAACAGCTATAGTATGGGGTGCTTGTTCGGCGCTCTTTCTGGTTCTGTACCTGTTAGTCGTGTCGCCGCAGATGAGCGTCCGAAAGCGGGTCGAAAGACAGATTGCGCAAAGCAAACAAGCGTATGAAGCTGCGACCCAGGCCGCCCAGGAGAAGACCAAGGCTCGATTACGAGAACAAATCGAACGTTTGGAAAGCAGCCTTGCTGATTTCGTTATTGACCCGGCTGATTCGGGCAATTTGACACTTGATATAAGTCAGATTGCCGGTGAGAAAAACGTTTCTTCCCTGAGCATCAAGGGCAAAGGCAAAGTCACCAGTCGCGGTTCGGAAATACCCGGATGTGAGCGCATACGCGAGAAATACATCAACATTAGTTTTGCAGCGAGGTTCTACGAGTTTGCGAGTTTTCTCAATGCCATGGAGAGATACCGGCCTGTGGTATTCGTAGATACGTTCAAAATAGTGCGCTCGGAAGACGGCAATATTGGCAATGCTGTAAATATGGACCTTTCGGTATTTGTAGGAAAGCATCAAGACAGCGGAGACGCCGACACTGCCAGGCAGTTCAGCGAAGCGAATTGGGATGATTTCTCTTTGGGCTGTGGTCGCGGCCGCAACGATTCTTGAGGCATTTAGACCAGTGACGAGCAAACATGAGAACAATAGCCATAGCTAATCAGAAAGGTGGATGTGGTAAGACTACCACAGCGGTAAATCTTGCCGCGTCTCTTGCTGTGTCAGGAAGTCGTGTCCTGTTGCTTGACCTGGACCCGCAGGCCCATGCAACGCTCGGAGTGGGCAGTGACCCGGACTCGCTGGACAAAACCATTTACGATTGTCTCGTGAATGAACACGTACCCCTGTCAAGGGTGGTGGTGAGTACTTGCGTCAAGAACCTCAATTTGGCGCCGAATAACATCTTGCTGTCGGGCTTCGAACTTGAACTGGCTTCGGCTTACGGCAGGGAATACGTTTTGCGTGACAAGGTAAACAGTGTGGCATCGACTTACGATATCTGCGTTATCGATTGCTCGCCCTCGCTGAGTCTTCTCACCCTCAATGCGCTCGTGGCCAGTACAGAGGTATTAATACCGGTACAAACCCACTACTATGCTCTCGAAGGACTAAAGCAGTTGCTCGAAACGGTAGAGATTGTCAGAGAGCGTTTCAACAGCGAGCTGAAAATTTGCGGCGTGCTGCTGACTTTCGTGGAAAGCAGGACGACCTTGAGCCGGCAGGTACAGCGACAGATGAGAGAGTTCTTCGGGGAGCTGGTCTTCGATACGGTTATTCACAGAACGGTGAGGTTGGCCGAGGCGCCCAGTGCAGGTGAGCCGGTGTTGATGTATGCTCCCAATAGCAAAGGCGCCGCGGAGTATCAAGCTCTGGCCGAAGAAATCCTCAACACGAGAAACAAGCCGGTTTTGGTCAACAGTTTGCCTGGCGGAAGTGTATCTGAGGAGTTGAGCAATGGCGAAGCGTAGGGCAGGGCTACATAAGGAAATCACGTCGATTTTTGACGGTGTGCCCATAACAAGGAATAACACCAGGCAGGATTCCGGCTCACGGGATGCTGAACGGACAGCGCCGACCGGGCCTTCCAGGTTCGATAAATCGCGTTTGACGCCCCCAATGCCCCCAAAACCGCAACGCGCAGTTGCCCCGACGCCTGAAACAGCACAACCTGCCCAGCCCAAGCGAGGTCCCGGCCCCTCTGCCAAGCCCGAAAAGGTCAAAACCGTAATCAGTAGGAAGGCGTCCGGTCCGGGGCTTTGGCAGCAGATACAGAATAAACTGTTCAAGTCAAAACCCAATGGCGCCACCGGGAGGCAGAAGGCGGCAGCTATGCTGGTTCCCGTGCTTTCTGTTGTCCTTATTATTGCTTTTGTGAGAGTCCTGGGTCCAAAGGGCAGCAGAGTCCACCCTGCCGAGAGTAAGCCGAGCGGCGCTGTCACACCACAGTCAGAGGTCAAAATCGACTGGCAGAGCCCGGAGCCCTATCCGAAGGCTCTGCGTGACCCCATGAAGTTTGCCGCGACCGAGCCTGCCCAGAGTGGGACAGACGTTCAAAATGTTCAACAGCTTTCTTTTACAGGCATTATCTGGAGTGATGACAACCCCCTGGCAATTATCGGTAGCGAGGTAGTCGGCGAGGGCCAGGTAGTATCCGGTGTAACGGTGGTAAAAATCAATAAAGACAGCGTCGAGTTGGAAAAAGACGGCAAAAGATGGACGCAAAAAGTGCAATAATACGTGCAGTACAAACAAATAGTGTGTAATTGAAAATTTATGAGAGGTACTGTTATGAAAGTGTATGGAAAATCACGACGACTTTGGTTTCTGGCAGTGTTTGCTTTGGTTGCGGCAATCTGCACCGTGGCCGAGGCCGCCGACGCCAATGAAAATGAGGCAGTGGTGAAAACAGAAGTTCTCACCCCCCTTGAAGAACGGATGCAGACAATAATAAGCATAGCGTTTGTGGATACTGATATCGATGCGGTAATCAGAGCCATAGCGCGAAAAGCGAACCTTAACGTCGTAAAGAGCCCGGCGGTTACGGGCTCCGTCACGGCCAGCCTTGCCGGTGTGCCGCTGCAGGAAGCGCTCAGTAACATTCTTGCAGCCCACGGCTACGGCTATGTCGTTGACAAGAACATCATACGTGTGGCGCCTATCGAGGAACTGGGGGCAGCAGAGGAAAGGCTTGTAAGTAGGATATACCGAATTACTTATGCCGACGTAGTCCAGGTGGAAAAAGCCCTGAGTAAATTCGTATCCGGACGCGGCTCGATATCCGCAAGCCCCAGCACGAGCAATATAATCGTCACGGACACAGAAAGCAAAATCAAGGCCATTGACACCTTCATCGCCGAAATCGACCGTATGGTACCACAGATACTCGTCGAGGCGCGAATATACGATATAACGAGCAGAGATAAGCTCGACCTCGGCGTCGAATGGGATGCGGGCCGCAGGACCACCTATCCAATAAGCCCAGGAGTTGGAGAGCCTACAGGCGGGAGGACCGACCCATTTATCACAAGTGGCTTCGTAGGTAATCCGGATGTAACGGAAGATGCTGCCGAAGGGTTTCTGCGGTTTGGCTGGCTCAATAATAGTATCGACATAGATATGAAATTGAGAGCTGAGCTGGCAAATACTAATGCCAAGCTTCTCGCCAACCCAAGAATATTGGTGCTTGATAACGAGACGGCGCTTTTCGATATCGTGACCGAGTATCCCTACACGGAACGGACCATATCGGGCTCCACCATTACAGAAACGGTCCAATTCAAAAACGTGGGTGTCAAGCTGCAGGTCACACCGCACGTGACAAGGGACGGTATGCTAAGATTACACCTCACACCGGAATTTAACGTTTTCATTGAGCGAGTCGACCTCTCAACAGATGCAACTAATGTACCGGTTGTTGATACCCGAAAAGTCGACACAATAGCACTGGTACGAGACGGTCAGACAGTGGTCATAGGCGGCTTGCGAAAGAAGGACGTCAGCAAGCAAAAGAACAAAATCCCGTTACTTGGCGATATACCATTACTGGGCGGGCTGTTCAGATTCGAAAGTGAAGACACATCCAATACCGAGTTGGTTGTGTTCATAACACCGAAGATTGTTGAGCAGCCTCTGGTAATGTCCGCAAGCGAGCAAAAAGCATACCAGCAGACCGAGTTCAGTGGACCAAAACCAGAGCTTACAAGGGCGGAGAAGAAATCTGAAGAGGCAGAAGAGTAGCGATTGTCAAAAGGTGCGTTGACAAACCAGCACCGAAAAGATGCTCGTATTTAAGAACCGCCTCGCTGCTTTATCGGCATCGAGGCGGTTTTGCATCAGGCATTTGTGGTCTTAGTCTTTCTTTACGTACAGCGTCTGGGTGGGGAAGGCAAACTCAATTCCTTCAGCTTCGAAACGCTTCATCATCTCAAGGTTGACCCGTTCGTTGACTTGCTGATACAGCCAGTAATCCGCGGGTCTGACCCAGTAGCTCATATAGATATTGAGCGAGCAATTGTTGAATTCGTTGAAATAGACTCTGGGTGGGGTCTTGGGGTCGACGTTCACCTCCGGCACTTCGGCCAGTATCTCCTTTATTATCTCCACGGCCTTCTTTGCCTTTGTGTGGCCGGAGTCATAGGTTATGGTGATATTGGAAGTTCTTCGGATAAAGGGACGTTTTCCCACATTCTCGATAATCGAATTTGCTATTACACTGTTGGGTACTGTGACCAGGTGTCCTTCGAGTGTGCGCACGCGGGTGCTCCTGAAGCCTACTTCCTCCACTGGACCGAAGTGGCCGTCGATTTTCACCAGCTCATCGATTTGAAAAGGCCTGTCTGCGAAAATCGTAATCGACCCGAAGAAGTTGGCTATCGTATCCTTGGCTGCAAGCGCCACTGCGATACCGCTCACACCGGCACCGAGAAGAATGGACTTGACATCCTGCTCGAGTACGTTATCGACAATGTAAATCGCGGCAATAATCGCAATGGTGACGCGCAGTGACTTGCGGACCACCGGCACCAGCATATCATCCAGCTTCGTTTCGGTTTTGCCCGTCAAGCGAAGAAGATAATACTCGGCAATATCGACAAGCTTGAAAATCGCGTAGGCAACAGCCAGGGCGGCAATTGCCCTGGATATTCTTATCCATCCGGTTTCAATTGCAGGGCTTATACCCTGAATCGCCGGCACAACTGCGATATCCTCGAAGACCAGGCAAAGCTTGCACAGATAAAGCCCGAGAGCAAAAATAGCGACATAAGCCGGCTTGCTCAGACATTTCAAAAACAAGCTCAAGAGGGTGATGCCCTTTTTCCTTTCGGTCTGGGCAGCGTAGCTGTTCAACACGAACTGACCAATTCGGCCTGCAGCGAGGGCGGCCAGCACGACCAGCAGAATCAATCCGAACCGCCAGGCGGCATTACCTTCAATGATTTCATAATTGACGGCCCACTGCCACCAGCCTCCGGCGGCAAGCAACCCGCTTGTTAGTGACGTGGCCATATAATGTCTCCCAATCCAGTTATCATGGTTTTCATCGCTGCTACAGCAGCTATTTTATATCCTGTCGAAGCTGATTTTACCATAGACAATCGCTATTTTACGTAAGTTTTGCTTTACCCGCAACAAGATGCATGGGAGAATATCACGCCGACTAAGTCATATTGGGGACCTGTAAAATGAAACGCAGTACACTGAATTTTGTTATTGATTTGTTAGGTTTCGTGGTTTTGCTTGGCTTGGCCTGTACCGGGTTCATTATCAGGTACATTCTGCCGCCGGGCACCGGCGGGCGTGGACAGGCCCTGCATGGGGGTCAAGGCGGAGAACATATCGAGCAGCTCTGGTCAATGACGCGGCACGAATGGGGCGATATTCACTTCTACCTGGCCGTTCTTTTCGTCATCCTAATGACAGTGCACCTGATTCTTCACTGGAGCTGGGTGAAGAACTATGTGAGGTCCCTGTTTAAAACAGTCCAAAAGAAAAGCTGACTTAACCTAAGAGACAGAATCCGGGCAGGGCTATTTGAGCTCAACGGACCAGTATGCGTGGTCGAGGAATTGTTTCCAGCTACGGTAGCGATGATGGCCCAGGTGCACGTGGATAAGCGGGTTACGTTTTGGCCTGACAGGTTTCTGAACGAGTGTCATCCCGGCTTGCTGGGGGGTTCGGCCTCCCTTTTTTACATTGCACTTTGTACAGGCACACACTATGTTCTGCCAGGCTGACTTGCCGCCCATGCTTCTGGGGATAATATGGTCAAGTGACAATTCACTTGTTGGGTAGCGTTTTCCACAATACTGACATCTGTTTCCATCGCGAGCGAAGATATTTCTACGGTTAAACTTTACTTCGTTTCTCGGCAGACGGTCATAAAACAACAGCCGAATTATTCGCGGCACAGCGACATAAAAATTCACGGTGGAAACCCAATCCTGACCATCGGGCTTGAAGGTATGTTTGAACTGGCTTACCTCGCACCAGCTTCCGAAGTCGTAGTTGGAATAATTGCCCTGCTCAAACGAGACGACCTCGGCCAGTTCACGAAAGAGCAAGGAAAACGCCCGCCTGGCGCCGATTACACGGACCGCCATATAATGCTTATTCAGCACAAGCACGCTGCAGTCCAGCCCCGATTTATGCTCGCCAACAATCATAATCTCAACTCAATCGTCAATTATACTGACTATCTTATTACATAGCAGGAAGTCCTATAATTTGCAAGCAAAAACTTTGCGACCGGGGTATAAAGTGGATGATAAGCGCCAGGAACTACCCGACCGACACGGCAGATTTGCGACTGACCTGCCAAGACCACCGCCTCATACACCTCTCCGTCCGGAATGTGTGTAACCTACAGCCGCCACATCAGGCAGGGCGCTGACGAGAACCCGCAGCAATACAATCCCGCTTTTGCCATCTTCTGCCGGCGTTATAAGAACTGGTCTCGATACCTATTGTTCGGGTACAACAAAAACAGTCGAAGAAGTTCTATTGGTCCGCCGAAACGGATTTTTGAACCACATTCTCAGCACGTGGACCCTTTTCGCCCTCAACGATATCGAAGCTGACCTGGTCACCTTCATCAAGGGTTTTGAAACCCTCGCCGGAGATATTCGCGTAATGGACGAAAACGTCACGGCCGTCGGGGGTACAGATAAAACCATACCCTTTTCTCTGGTTGAACCACTTAACCGTTCCCTCCGACATTGCAAAAACTCCTAACGAAACTGTCGGAACAAGATTCTTTTCTGCGTACGCCACGAACATACCGAGGCAATAACGAGCTGCTTTTTGTCGTGGAGTTACAGTTTTCTTAGACTATTCTATTTGACGTCAGCCGATTTTTTGGTGGGCATACCGAGGTTTTCTTTCATCAATCGACCCATCTTGAACTTAACGGTTCGCTTGGCAGGGACCTCTACCCGCTCGAGAGTCTTGGGATTCTGGGCGATTCTGCCGGCCCTTGTCCTCGTCTCGAATACTCCAAAATCGCGGAACTCCAACCGATTATTATCACGCAACTCTGATACTATCTCATCCAGAAACGCCTGGATTATCCGTTTAACCAGTGCCCTCTTGGCCTGTGTCTGTTCTGCAATCCGACCGACAAGCTCTTTCTTTGTAACTGTCGCCATAGGCTACCTCACTTAAAGGAACAGCAGTTGGGGAAATTGAGTTTATGCACTTCCAGAGCGATGGCCAACAAGTAAAGCAATTCGACCTTTTCGGCTGCCCGTAATCCCATAGCATACCCCAGCCAAGCACTTGCCAGCCCAAAGAGCTGCTTTATGCTCCGTTTTTTGAGGCACTTCCTCGTAACCCGGTCCCCATCATCGGCAAAGAGTCGAACTCCTGCCAAAAAGTACCGAACACGGCAAGTGACTATACAGCAAAGACTTCCATTCCGCAAGTGAATTTTTGCTCAAAAATTCAAGACCGCGAAAAAAAATTAGCAGGAGACCGCCGCAGGGGGTAGTGTTGTTCATGGTCTCGGGCTATGAGGCCCGGTTCGGCAGGGGTGTGTACGGAAAACTTTCGAAGACTGAGCAACGGCACACCAGTATATTCTTCCCCAAAAAGAACGGACCTAACCCCTTTTCCAGCAAGGTGTTAGGTAAATACGTCGCGCTGGGCAACTGCGAGTTGGAGCTGCGCTAGCGAATAATGTTTTTCGGACTCTTATGTTGCTCGATTTTAGCGGCTCTGCAGCAGTGTTGACTGAACGCTGATGCCGGGTCGGGCCGCACAGTCTGACGCTGTTTTTATCCATTTGTTGCCTGTAAATTGCATATAGAAGAGTGACGCGATGTTGACCGGGCGGAGTTTTGCTGGCATAATCAAGGCTGTTAGAATGGGTTCGGCTGCTTCTGTGTTTTGGAAGGTGAGCCTGCTATACTGTTTTGTATCTGAAGTCTATATGACGGTCTTTTAAGATTTGTCTGGTGGTGCGAGTGCTTTAACGTCGGGCAGGAATTTATGCCTTCAAGTAAAAAGGGCAAAGACAGTTCACGGAAAACGACCCGCACAGATAGGGCCGCTGAGATTGCAAATACGTTCGAATGGTTGATAACGGCGTTTATCCTGGCTTTTCTCTTTCGTGCGTTTGTAATGGAGGCCTTCCGCATACCTACCGGCAGCATGGCCGACACGCTCAAAGGGGCGCATTTTCGGCTTCGGTGCCGTCAGTGTGGGTACGAATATGACTATGGGTTCGTTCCTGAAAAGTACGGTTTTGCAAGGGACCATATCCCGCGGGCGCCCATCAGGGAGTGTTGGTCGCGGTGTCCAAGCTGCGGCTTCTATCAACGTACAGGCGGAACAATGCCTGTGGCAAATGGGGACAGAATCCTTGTATTGAAATGTATATATCAATTCTTCGAGCCGAAACAATGGGATGTGCTCGTATTCAAAGACCCACTTGACCCATCCATAAACTATATCAAACGTCTCGTCGGCCGACCGGGTGAAAAAGTTGAAATAATTGATGGCGACGTTTACATCAACGACAGGATAAGCAGAAAACCGCCTAAGGTACAAAACAGGCTGTGGATGCCCGTTTATAACAATGATTTCCAGCCTGTTCTTCCAATGCAGAGCTCATTTAATAAACACCCGTGGCAGCAGCCGTTTGGAAACACGCCTGGGTCGAAATGGGAAATTGATTCATCTGACCCTACTCGCTTTTGCCTTGACACTGTCGGCGACCAAATGCATTCGATGGTCTATGATACGTCAATCGGCAATGATTTCAGGGTAACTTATGCCTACGACGATGTCAGACAGTACAAGGATATGCCGTATTGCAGTGACCTGATGGCGAGCTTCTATGTTCGCTCAGGCGATTCAAACGGGAAAATAGGCATAGGCTTAAGCAAATACGGGATTGAGTACCAGGGTTATGTTGATTTGTCGGGTGAAATGGTTATCGCCAAATCTGCCAACGGCAGGCAGTCCATATTAAGGAGTAAGCCAGCCGGGCCGCTCGAGGGCGACAGGCCCGTTTTGGTCAGGTTCGCCAACATCGACCACCAGTTGATACTTACGCTTGGTCAGGACAGGCTGACTTACGATATGGGGACCGGACCGGACGATGCCGGTGAAAGGAAAACAGACATCGAGCCACAAGTAGAGGTTTTTGGTGCAAGCAAGCTGACGCTTTCTCATGTGGCGATTTTCAGGGACATTCACTACACTCGCGAGAAATACGCCAACAGCACGGAGACCGGCAGGGCAACAGAAGGCAAGCCCTTTAGCCTTGGTGCGGACGAGTTTTTCATGCTTGGCGATAACAGTCCCAACAGTGAAGACAGCCGGTGGTGGCCAAGTGCCGGCAAAGGCAACAACGGCGTAACTTACCGCTCCGGGATAGTGCCGCGGGACTATCTGGTCGGCAAGGCTCTGTTCGTTTATTGGCCGAGCGGATTCAAACCGTTCGCAAAGTTTCCTTTTGGTATTATACCCAACGTTGGCAAGATGCGTTTTACTTACGGTGGTTCTGGTGACGCACCTTAGCATCCGTGTTATCCGGCCAAACCGGGAATAGATGAACCCAACAATCCGGCTTTTCTCGCCGAAAAATCCTTAACGAGCCAAGCCCCGCCTTTTCAAATTGGGTGTTGATTTATCGGTTTTCATATGTTACAATGTTTGCATAGGATTCTTGCCACACCCTTTAGCAGGGGCGAAGAGACCTCCGGTCGAAGCTGCTGTGGGGAAAAAACATGGGACAGAAGATTCACAGAAGTAGCTGATGGTAAGCAGGAGCCTGGGATTCTCACTTATGAAGAGATTGCACGCTACATTTTTCGCTGTTCTGCTGGTGCTGTTTGCATTTGGCCGGGCTTGTCCGGCGGACACATTTGTGCACCGGCAGACCGATGAGGTGCTGCACGGATACACAACTTCACAGGTCGAGGACGGCAAAACCACCGTCCATACACGCCAGAAAGGCAAAATCGAGCTGAATCTGGCCGAGTGGAAGGTGACCCCCGACCGGTCGGGCAGGAACAGCGAGGTAATCATCCTGCCGGTCAACGGCAATATCATGCTTCAGATCGAAACCGAAGCCCTGATGGATGCTATAGACAAGGCTGTCAACAGGGGGCCTTTGTTCATTTTGCTTGAGATAGACACGCCCGGCGGGCGTATCGACTATACGCGTCGTATCTGCGGCGCCATTGCTCAGACCGGAGCCTGCCAAGTCGTTGCTTTTGTAAGAGGCGGTCAATATGGGGGGGCGATATCAGCCGGCGCCGCTGTGGCATTCGCCTGCGATAAAATCTATATGGCCGAGAGCACCTCCATTGGAGCCTCGGCACCAGTA
>Ga0210003_1000543_pt1 | contig 34034 bp, 33 predicted proteins | sample LantaG_FD_182804 | JGI IMG/M metagenome (GOLD analysis project Ga0210003, IMG submission 182804) | Deep subsurface microbial communities from Baltic Sea to uncover new lineages of life (NeLLi) - Landsort_02402 metaG (SPAdes) (version 2) | ecosystem: Environmental > Aquatic > Marine > Oceanic >...
CCCTCCTCCTCCTCCCCCTCCTCCTCCCCCTCTTCCTCCTCCTTCGATCCCGACGGGCGCCGGCTTCCCGGACGCGGACGAGCTCCGCGAGAAGCTCCGCATCGTGCGCACGGTCCTCGAGCAGGGCGGGTCCTTCGCGGGAGTCAACCGCAAGGCGCAGCTGAAACCTCTCGAGTGGGAGGAAGAAGGCGAAGACGACGAGAGCGGGAGCCACAACAATGGCAACGGCACCAACGGCGACGAACAAAAGGAACAGCGCCGCCCGCGCCGCCCGACCGCCGCCCTGCTGATCCTCAAGCACGGCGGCGTGCTCACGCACGCCGGCAGGGCGCAGGCGGAGGCGCTTGGATCTCTGTTCCGGACTGCGATGTACCCCCGCTACGGCCCCGCCGGTGGGGGGCTCTTGAGGCTGCACTCGACCTACCGCCACGACCTGAAGATCTATTCCTCGGATGAGGGCCGCGTGCAGACCTCCGCCGCGGCCTTCACCCAAGGTTTGCTGGATCTGGAGGGGTCGAGCCTCACTCCGATCCTGGTCTCCCTGGTCAAAAAAGACGCCTCGATGCTCGACGCTTTCGGGAAAGGTGCCTCCGAAGACATCAGGGCTGCGAAGGAGGCTCTCTACGAGGCGATGACGGGAACCTCCGCCTTCGGAGGCGGGGACAGCGACAGCGACGACGAGGGCGGAGGAGGAGAGAAGAAGAAGAAGAAGAAGAAGAAGGACAAGAGGGAGAAGGACGCTTCCTCTTCGCTCGCGGCCGATCTCTCGGGCCTCGACCTCTCTTCGAAGAAAAACCCTCCTCCGAAGCAGAAGAAGAAGCCCGTCGCCATCCACCCCATGCCCGACGACCCCCTTTCCCTGTTGCGCAACCTCGTCGAGCAGCTGCGCGCCCTGGTCGAGAGGCTGCGGCAGCTGTGCCTCGAGGAGCCCGCGAGCAAGGGCAAGGGCGGCGGAGAGAAGGGGGGCGACGGAAGCAACGGCGGCAGCGGCGGCGTCGGCTCCGCTTCGACCTCGAGGCCTCGCACTGCCGACGCCAAATCGTTGAAGAGCTTCAACAGCAACAACGATTCCGGTGCTTCCTCTCCTTCCTCGGCCTCGGCGCTCTCCGTGGCTGCGAGAGAGACCGGCAACGGCACCTCTGGCGTCTCTGCCTCCGCCGCCGCCGCCTCTGTCGCGCGCGAGCAGCAGCGGGAGCAGCGGGAGAGGGAGCAGGCCTACAGCGCTCTCACGCAGGCCCCGCGCGAGTGGGCGGCCTCGACGTCGCAGCCTTGCGGCGGGGAGAGGCTGCTGCTGCTGTACGACAGGTGGAGGAAGCTCGCCAAGGCGCTCTACTCGGAGAAGAAGGCCGCCGCGGCGAGGAAGGCGGCGGCGGCCGCGAGTGAGGCCGCCGGCGGCGGCAACGGAGAGAAAGAGAAGGAGGAAGCAACTCCTCCTCCTCCCGCCGCCGCCGCCGCCTTCGACGGCGCCGGCTTCGACATCAGCAAGATCCCTGACATCTACGATTCCGCGAAATACGACGCCATCCACAACGCGCACCTGGTCGGGAAGGACCTGCTGGAGCCGGTCTACCGCACGGCGAGAGCGCTGGCCGACGCGGTGAGTCGATGTTTTTTTTCTTTTCCTTTTTTTTTTGAATTTCTTTTTTTTTCAAATTTCTCTTTCTTTTTTCAACCTCTTTTTTCGAAACCTTCCTCTCGCTCGATTTTCTCCGTTCTTTTTTCAACCTTCTTTTTCTCGCCACGATGAAGCCCACTAGCTGACTCTTTTTCCTTTTTTCTGCGCGGAAGCGTCTTCAAAAAACCCACTCAAAAACCCAAAAAAAAGGTCATCCCCAACGAGTACGGCATCGAGCCGAGGTCCAAGCTCAACGTCGGGGGCAAGATCGCCTCGGCGCTTCTGGGAAAACTCCTTTGCGACCTCTCCAACGTCCGGGACGAGAGCGCGAGGACGGCCGGCCTCGACGACGGCTCGGAGCCGGCGAGCCCGTTCGAGACCTACGCCGACCCTTCTGGCGTCCTCGGGTCGTCGACCGCCGACCGCGCGCCGAGGAGGGCGGCGAGGACCGACCTCCCGCCGCCTTCGACCTCCTCCTCGCCCTCCGCCGCCGCCGCCGCAGCCGCAGCCGCTGCCGCTGCCTCTACCCCCGTCTCTGCCTCGTCCAACATGGAGGTAGAGACGGGGGCAGGAGGAGAGGAGGAGCTCGAGGAGGAGGAGCTCGAAGGGGAAGAGGAAGAGGAGGACGACGAGTCGACGATGCACCGCCTCTGCCCGACCTACGCCCAGGACATCAACTCTCCCTTACGCCACGTCCGCACGCGCATCTACTTCACGAGCGAGTCGCACGTGCACTCTCTGGTGAACGTCTTGCGGTTCGCTCACTTGAAGTACGGGTTCGAGCAGGAGGAAAAAGAAAAGAGGCAGCGGGAGGCGGAGGAGAGGGCGCTTTCGGAAGGAGGAGGAGGAGGAGCGGAAGAAAAGACGACGGCAGTGGCATCGGCGAACGAGGCGCCTCCCCCGCCTTCGCCCACGCCGCCGCCGCAGATGCCCTTCTCTTCGCACCCTCCGCTGGTGTCCCCGGAGGCGATCGGTGAGTTGAAAATGAGAAAAGAGAAGAGAAAAAGAGAACGGAGAGAGAAAGAAAAAACGAAAAAAGGTTGACGATACCGAAGAAGAAGAAGAAGAAGAAGAGAACTCACTTTTTCCCTCTCTTTTTTTCCTCTTCCCTTCACCATCCACGAAACCAACTCAGCCCGCCTCCGAGAAAACACCCCGGAGCTCGACTACATGACCCACGTCGTCGTCCGCATGTACGAGCGCGCCCGGGTGCCGGTTTCAAGCCCGGACCGCTTCCGCGTCGAGGTGCTGTTCAGCCCCGGGGCGTCCGTCGACCCTGTGGCCTGCCCCCCAGTCGACCACACACTGCCGGTCTGCCCGCGCTGGCACCTGGAGAGGGACGGAGGGATCACGCTGGAGGAGGCGGAGGCGGCGCTGGGGCCGTTCTCGACGGCGGCGGCGTCGGCTTTGGGAGGAGGAGGAGGAGGAGCTTTCGGTGGGCTTCTGGGTGGGGTCGCCAGCGGTGGCGGTGGCTTCTACGGAGCGGCCGGGAACGGCAGCTCCTCTCGCAGGTGGGGGGACAGGTCGCTGAGCGCGAGCGGGGGGGCCGGGGTGTACGGGGCAGGAGGGGGGTCGCCGGGGGCTGCTGCTGCTGCTTGCTTCGCTCCCTCTGCGCTCGGAGCGAAACCTTCTTCGGCGACGGCGACCGGAGGAGCGGGAGGAGCTTCTTCGACTTTCGCCTTCTCGCCCACGGCGTCTCCCGTGCCTTCCCCTGCAGCGCCGGCGAGGAACAGGGAGTAGAGAGAGGGAGAGGGAGAAAGAGAATTAGTTTTAGGAAGAGAGAGAAAAGAGAGAGACTGGAGAGAGAAAGAGAGAAAGAGAGAGTTTTTCGTTTTTCCCTTGTGATAACTTTTGTTTTGTTTTGTCATTCTTTTTTCTCTTTTACTCTCTCTCTCTTTTAAAAATCGGGTCTCTCTTCAAAAAGGTGGATCATTGTTGTAGTGGGGGTATGCGTTCGAAAGAAAGGACAAGAAAAAAGTGTTGATGAAGTTTTGGTGGTGGTGGGGATTTGGTCAAGTTTTGTTGTTTTGCGTTTTTTTTTAATCATCTCTCTCTCTTCTCGTTTCTCTCACCGCGCTCTCCTTCTCTCTAAAAGCCTCCGTAACCTCCCATCCCGGCGCCGCCTCCCCCGTAAGCTCCACCTCCGCCGCCTCCACCACCGCCACCTCCACCGCCGGGGCAGTCTCGGGCCCAGTGGCCCGGCTGCTGGCACTTGTAGCAGACGCCGGAACCTCCTCCTCCTCCTCCGCCGCCGCCGCCGCCCTGGCCGCCGCGGAAGCCTCCTCCTTGCTGCCCGCCGTAGCCGCCGCCGCCGCCGCCTCCCTGCTGCCTCGAGGGGCAGTCACGGGCGTAGTGGCCCGTCTGGTTGCAGTGGAAGCAGGCGGAGGAGGAGGCGCCGCCTCCGCCACCTCCTCCTGCTCCTCCACCAAAACCACCGCCGCCGCCGCCGCCCTGCTTCGACGGGCAGTCGCGCGAAAAGTGGCCCGGCTGGTTGCAGTTGTAGCACATGCCCGCTGCGGCCCCTCCGCCTCCGCCAGCGGCATTACCGCCGTAGCCTCCGTCGCCGCCGCCGTAAAGAGCAGCGGGAGCGCCCCCGCCCCAGCCCCCCATTCCTTGCGCTTGCGCATGCGCAGCAGCCGGCTGTTCCGCGGCCTGCTCCGTCGGCGCCAGGCCCCGCTCGACCCTCGCGAGCATCTCCATCGCCGTCCTCGCCTCCGCGGCGTAGTCCGTCACTTTCGAGATCCTCTGCACGCTGGACTTCACGCGCGACTGGTCCTGGTAAACCTCCTCGAACACCTTGACCTTGGCGACGACGTCGGCGTGCAGCAGCGGCTTGAACGCCGCGTCGTGCGCCGCGGAACCGGCCATCGAGCGGAGCCGGCCCGCGTCGACGCCCAAGAGGGCCGCGGCCTCGTCGTTGAAGGCGGTGACCCAGGTGGAGCCCGTGTGGTCGGCGAGGGTCATCGAGAGCATGTACCTCCATGCGGGGGCGCCGGTGTGGCCGCACCTAAGAGAGAGAGAGAGAGAGAGAGAGAGAGAGAGAGAGAGAGAGAGAGAGAGAGAGAGAGAGAGAGAGAGAGAGAGAGAGAGAGAGAGAGGGAGAGGGAGAGAGAGTTGAGAAGAAGAAAAAAGGTGAGTAGGTTTTTCTTTTTTTTCGATTTCGGTTTCGGTTTTTCTTCTTCTTTTTTGAACTCCAACTCCAACTCATTTCCTCTTCTCTTACCTGCCGCAAGCCCACCCGCCGTCGGCGCTGGGGTCCTCCTGCATCTTCTTGTTGCACGCCTTGGAGCTGAAGGTCCCCGGGCAGGCAGGGTAGTAGGCCGCGTCCTGTTTCACGAACGAGACCGACCCTGCGACCTGCACCCACGAGACGCGGCCTCCCGCGGCCTCGTCCGCGACGTCGCCGACGAGCACGCGGCGGTCCTGGCGGGTGCCCCCGGCCCCGCCGAGCCCGCCGCCGCCGCCGCCGGAGAGGGAGTGGAAGGGCTGGTCCGCGCCGCCGGAAGAGTACCAGGACGCGAGGTGGGCGGCCTCAGGGACCTGAGAGAGAGAGAGAGAAAGAAGAAAGAAGGGTGAGTTTTTCGACCTCGAGCTCTCTCGCGCGCGCGAAGAAGAAAAAAACCCGACTTTCGAAAAAACAAACAAGAAACTTCCACACTCACATCCTGCGGGTCCAGCGTCACCACGCTCGAGCCTGAAGTAGACAGCGTCCTGCCCCCACCGAAGTCGCCCACGGACAGGGCTTTACCCACAAGCACGGGCCTCGAAGAAGCAGGCCCGTTCACGAGCTCGTCCAGCTGGTCTCCAAGAGCGGCGCCGGCGAAGGCGCCCCAGAGCGTCAGCTCGACGGCCGCGCCCGAGTCGTCGCGCAGCGTCACTGAGCGCTTGCGCGCCTCGGAGCCGTCGCGGCGGGTGATGGAGGTCGAGGGCGCAACGGCCTCGACGACCCCGGCCACGTCGACGTTGGTGCGCGGCGCGGCATCGGCCAGCGCCGCGAGCTTGCGCAGCGAGTACCGCTGCCTCGGGATCTCCGGGCACGAGTCCTCGGGCAGCACCTGCAGCACCGACCCGGGCTCCAGCGTGATCTCGAGGTCATGCGACGTCGCATTAAAGGGTCCGGGCCTCTTGGGTTTCAAAGAAGCGCGAGACAGGGAGAGGATGGAACCGGGCTGGACGACGTCGTACCAGCGGTCGACGGCATCACCAAAGCCCGCGCACCGGATGTCGCCTCCGTGCTCGTCGAGCAGGTCGAACGAGAACAGCTTCCCCTCGCCTCGCGCGTTCTGGAAGTGCTTGACCTCGGACTTCATGGTGACGCGCCCGCGGATGGTCCAGCGGTTCTGGTAGGCGTTGAGGGAGGCGATGGGCACGACGCGGGCCGGGCCGTCGGCGCGGGCGACGGGGCCCGCGCCGCGGCCGTAGGAGAAGTTGTTGTTGTTCTGTTGCTGCTGCTGCATCTGCTGCTGCTGGTTCTGGTTTTGGAAGTTTTGGCCTTGCTGCTGCTGGGGAGGAGGCGCTCCGTAGGCGCCGCCGGGGGCAGGAGGACCGGCGGGGGGCTTGTCGTCGTCGGCCGCCTTGCCGTTGGTGCCGTTGACAGCGACCTGCGCCGTCGCGCCTGCCCCTCCGGCCAGGGCGTCGGCGTTGACAGGCTGGCCGACGGTGGGCGCGTGCCCGAGCACCTCGAGCGCGAGGACGATGATGAGCCTGGATTGAGGTAGAGGTGGAAGGAAAGATAGAGGGAGAGAGAGAAAAGAGAGGTGAGAAAGAAGAGATGTTAGCGCGCTCGAAAAGAAAAGAAAAAAAAAGCTGAAGAAAAAAGTCTCCAAATCTTCCAAAAAAACTTCATTAAAAAGAAAAACTCACTTGCGCCCGTTGAGGGTGTTGACCAAATAGTCGTCCAGCCTCAGCATGGTGCCCACGTCGATGGACCCCCCGCGGACGAGGCCGTTGAGCTGCGTGGCGAGCATGGCGGAGCACCTGTTGAAGAAGAGGGGTTGAGTTTTTTTTACCCGAAAGGTGAAGGGTGAGCGAGAGAGAAAACGAAAAAGGTCGGAAGCTCCCTTCCTCAACTCTTCTCTCTTCTCTTCTCTCTCTCTCTCTCTCTCTCTCTCTCTCTCTCTCTCTCACCAGTGCTGCCCGTCAGAGAGCCCGAGGCGGTAGCGCTCGGCCGAGGCCGCCGGGGCCCCGCCGTTGGCAGGGGCCGCGCCGGTCATCTGCTTGACGCCTGGGGATTGGTTGAGGTGGTTTTGGTCGGAGAGAGAGGGGAAGCGGGGGGGAAGCGTGAAGGGTGAGTTGAGTTTTTTCTTTTTCTTGCAAGTTGAGGTCGGCGAGAGACGCGACGTGCGAAGCGTGCTCGAGTTTTTTTCGCCGTCGTCGCTGTCGTCGATGGAGGGAGAAAGCGAGATCCCCCCCTCCCTTTCAAAGCTCTCCCTCGTCATTATTGCTCGGTCGTCCTATCTTTCTCTGGAGGCAACATGCGAGTGCCTCTCCCCCTCCCCCGTGCTGGGAGAAGAGCGAGGCTGAAGCGGAGAGGAAGGAGAAGAGAGAGCAAGCAGAGCAAGCGGCGAGAAGCTCCCGTCGTTTTTTCTTCATTCGACGCGTCTGTTTTCCTCTTTCTCGTCGCTTCTTGTTGGCTTATAAACCCGGTCACTCCTCTTCCTTTTCGCGACAGAGGCCAGAGGAGAGCGGAGAGAGCGCCCGGGAAGTGGTGGAAGGGAATGAATGAGGCTTCAAGGGGGAGCAAAGCAAGGAAGAGGAAAAACGAATGCTCGCATTTCGCATTTCACAGAGCCATCGACGCTCTCTCATCCTTCTCTCTCTCTTCCTTTCTCCTCCTCTCGCTCTCTCCTCTCCCTCTCCTCGTACCAATGCACTGGAGCACGGGCTTGCGCGTAACGTCGCCGCCGACCATGGCGAGGACGTCGCCCGCGTTGAGCTGGGCCATGGCTTTTGGCTTTGAAGAAGAGAAGAGGAGACGAGTTTTTTTTGAAGTTGAAGAAGAAGAAAAAATCAAGGTGTGAGTCGAGCTCAGAGTTTCTCTCGTCAAAAAAAAGTGAGAAGCGGAAAGGCGACCTCTCGCTCTCTCGCTCTCTCGCTCTCCCTTTCTCCAGCTCTCCTCCTCCCTTCCGTGTGACAACACGAGAGAGTTCTCGTCGCCTGAGAGGAGCGATGACGGAAACACAAGCTTCGACACTAGCGAAAGCAGCTGCAGCAAAAGCAGAAGACGCAGCGTCGGCGATCGAACGATCGAATGCCTCCTCTGTTGACGATTCTGTTGCTCTCGCTCGCGCCGCCGGCGCGCGCCTGGGCTCTCTCACCGCCCTGGAGCGCACTCGCGCATCCGCAAAGCTGGAGCGCTCCTTGAGAGGTAACGAGAATGGGCGTAATTGGATGGAAAAAGAGAAAAAGGGGGCGGGGAAGCATTGAATTTCGCAAATCGTCGACTAGCCGTTTCCTCAAAACCTCACCCCCCTTCCCTGTTTGTCTAAACTCCCCGAACCTCTTTCAGCCACCCCCGCCGACCAGCTCGCGCCTTTACTCGACGCTCTGACAGCTGACGCGCTCGAGCAGATGCGAACCAAGGACGAAGAGGATCAGAATTTGTGGCACCGGCGCCTCGGCGGGGCCTCGCTTGCCTCCGCGGTCGTCGCCGCCGCTTCAACAGAAGGAGAGCAGCAGCAGCAGCAGAGATGGGTCACTGCGGACGACGGCGGCACCAAGGCCCTGGCCTCGCTGGCCTCCGCGGCGTGCTCGCTGCTGCGCGACGCCGAACCCAGGGTGAGACACGCCGCCGCGGCGCTGCTGGGGGCGCTGGCAGCAGCTTCTACTAAGAAGAGAGCAGAGCGAGAAGAGGGAGAAGAAGGCTCCGAGCCCGCTCCTTCTTCTTCCTCTTCCTCTCCTTCCTCTTTCCCCCCTGTATGGCTCCTGGGAGCCCGCGACGCCATCTTCGACATCATCGAGAGGGATTGGGACCGGGACGACGACGAGGGAGGAGGGAAGGAGGGGGCGAAAGACGGGGGGCCCGTCGCGGCGGCTGACGGCGGCGACGGCGTTGACGCGCCCGGCGACGGGCTCCCTCCTTCTCTCTCTTCTTCTTCTCCTCCTTCGTCGTTGATCGACGCCGCCCTCACGGCCGCCTACGCCCGCCAGCGTCCGGGCAAGGGAGAGCTCCGCCACGGCTCGGAAGGGTGGCGCTGCCTCGAGACCGCCTTCGTCGCGCTCCTCTCGGTCGTCGACGGCTGCGGCGAGGGCTTCGCGCCCGTCGCGCGCTCGAGTCCCGAGCTCCGCGCTCTCGTGCTGAGGTCCTTACTGCACCCCAACAGGTTCGTCAGGGAGGCCGGCTACGGGATGCTGGGAGGGCTGTGCGCCCTGGCGGGGCGCGCCGGGGAGCTTGACAGGTGGGGAGCAGGAAACGGAAAGTCAGCGGTTTCGTCGACCTCCTCGTCTTCTTCTTCTCCTTCCTTCGCCGACGCCGCGGCCGCGGCCCTCGCCGACGGCCTCTCCGAGAACTGGTCCCAGGTCAGGCTCGCGGCCTGCGTCGCGGCGCGCTCCTTGCTGGCCGCGGCGGCGGCGGACGACAAGGTGAACAAGAGAGAAAAGAGCGGAAACGAAATCCTTTCTTCTTCTTCAACTCCTTCTCCTTCTCCTTCTTCTTCTTCTTCCTCTTCTTCTTCCCTCCACTCCCGCCTCCTCGCCCGCCTGCTGCCCCCTCTGGCCTTCAACCGCTACGACGCCGCCGAAGGCGTGCGCCACTACTCCAACGAGACCTGGCTTCTCCACACCCGGGGCCAAGGACGAAGATGGGTCGGGGAACAAGCCAAAGAGGTCTTCGGTTATTACCTCCGGTGCTCGAGGGCGAACAACCACATGGTGCGCGAGTCTGCCGCGGTCTGCGTCGGAGAGCTGTTCGGCAAGGTCGGGGGAGGGGAGAGCGGTTCGCAGGAGAAAGGCGACGAGGGAGAAGAGAAAAACAAAGGAGAGAGAAAAACAACTTCTTCTCCTTCTTCTTCTTCCTCGTCTTCGTCTTCTCTCCGCTGCCTCGTCCCGAGGGCGCTGCAGCTGCTGCTGTCGGCAGCGAGGGACGACGCGTGGCCCGTGCGGGACGAGGGCGGGAGGGCGCTGGCGGGCCTGCTCGCGGCGTTCCCGGAGGAGGTGCTCGCTGCTTCTGCTGCTTCCTCTTCCTCGAGTTCCTCCTCGGCAGCAGTGAAGAAGGTTGAACCCTCTCCTTCTCCTTCTCCTTCTGCTTCTCCTTCCTCGCCTCCCCTCCTCGACTCGCTGATCTCGATCTGGAGGGCCAATCTGGAGGACAACGTGCCCTCGGTCAGGGACGGCGCCGCGGTCTCGTTCGTCGACGCGCTCGAGGGGCTGTTGAAGAAGGCGAAAGAAGGAGAAGGAGGAAGAGGAGAAAGGAACGGCCCCGTCGTCGCCGCTGCGCTCCGCCTGTCGGCCGCGATCGAGGAGACAGCCAGGGAGCGGCTCCCGCGGGCGAGGGAGCAGCCGGCCGGAGAATGCGCCGGGGCGCCCAGCGCCGCGCCGCTGCAGATCCAGCAGGCCCCCACGGCGGCGCCCGGGAGGAGCTACAGGCCGTTTCTGGACGCGAAAGCTCCCGCAGCGGGAGTTTTTTCGACTGCCGGAAACGAAAACGAAAACTCGCTCTTCACCCCCACCGACCTCCTCAGCAGGCGCCGCGACACGGGCGGCGTCGACTTCTCCTGCGGGTGCATGGACTACGGCTTCCGCCGCCCCGTCGAGCCCTGGGAGCAGAGCGACGGCGCCGCGAGGCTCCTGCGCGAGTGGTCGCGCGTCGAGGGAGGGGGAGGAGGGGGAGCAGCAGGAGGAGCAAATGGAGGGCGAGGAGGAGCAGCAGGAGGGGGAAAGGCGTTGGCGTTCGCCGAGCAGCTCGCCGATGCGGCCCTTCAAAAACATTTCGCCGCCTCGTCGGCGCTCCGCGAGACGGTGTGGAGCTCGCTGCCGGTCATCGCCCGCAACACTGGCATGCGGGCGTTCAAGGGCAGCGGGGCGCTGGAGCTCTTCCTGGGGCCGCTGGTCGATTGCCTGGAGGCAGGGGGAGGCGAGTGGAGGAGAAACGGAGGAAGCGGCAGCGACAGTGCCCGTTCCGTCGCCGCCGCCGGCGCTGCCCTGGGAGCCCTGCGGGACGCCATGGGCCCGCGCATCTTCGCCGGGAGGCTCGACGAGAGGCAGAGGCGGGTGGTGGAGGCGAGCGCTGAGGTGCCTCCCCCGGCGGGCTTGTTCGTTGTCGGAGGAGTCGGAGGAGGAGGAGCGAGGGGAAGTGGAAGTGGAGGAGGAAGTGAAAGTTTGCTCCTCCGCGGCAGTGGCGGCGTCGGTGCCTTTGTCGGGGCTCCTTCTCCTGTTTCGTCTTCTTCTTTCCCTCTGCCCCTGGGAGCCGGAGCGAGGCCAGAGGGGTACTGCCCTGGCGGGATGCCGCTGCGGAAGTGAAGTGAAAGGCAGAGAGAGAGAGAGAGAGAGAGAGAGAGAGAGAGAGAGAGAGAGAGAGAGAGAGAGAGAGAGAGAGAGAGAGAGAGCACTTTTTTTGTTTGTTTGTAAATTTTACACTGACGTTTTCTTCCGGAAAAACGAAAAAGAAAGAAGAAGCAGTTCCTAAAAGTTTCTATCTATCAGCTCGGGGGCCTCGCTGCTGATACCCCGGCGCCGACGCTGCTGCTGCTCGTCGCGAGCTCGACGTCCGCCGCTATGCTCTTGCCGCTGTTCTGCTGCTGCTGCGGTCGCTGTCCTCCTCCTCCTCGTCCTCCTTTGCCGCCTCCGCCGCCGCCGAGCGCCGCCGTCACAGCGCCGGCGACAATCAGCGCCGAGCCCGCGGCTCCCGCCACGCTCTCCTTCTCCCCTAGGAACAGCAGCGCGAAGAAGTGGCCGTAGAGCACCTGCGCGGTGTTGAGGGCGGCCATCTTCGACGCCGGCTCCAGCAGAAAGGCTCGATTCATCAGCGTCTGCCCGGCGAACCCTCCCAGGAGCAAGACGACGGCGAGGAAGAGGTCCGCCGGCAGGCGCGGGGCCCCAGCCCCGGGCTCGCCGACGGAGGGCAAGCTCCCGCCTTGCGCAAAGGCCGTCACCGCCTCGAAGAGCAACGGCACGGCAGAGGCGAGCAAAGAGCACAGGTGGAAGTAGGCAGCCGTCGTCAGCGCCGCCGGGGGGCCCTCGGGCCTCTGCGACAGGGCGCGCAGGATCGTGAACCCGGATGCGGCGCAGAAGGCAGAGAGCACGGCGAGGACGATGCCTCCGAGCCGATAGGAGGAGGAGGAGGAAGAGACTGGAGAAGAACGCCCACCGACGACGGCGACGACGGCGTCTTCTGGGGCAGCTGCTCCACTAACACCGCCCCCACCATCACCCCCATTCCCCTTCCCGAAGAGCGCCTCCGGCTGGCAGACCAGCGCCGCCCCGGCGACGGTGGCGACGGCGGCGACGACGCCAGATCTCCCGGGTCTCTCCCCGTGGACTGCCCAGGCGAGCAGCGTAGCCAGGATAGGGCTGAGGAAGTTGAGGGCCAGCGCGTCGGCCAGCGGCAGCCTCTCCACTGCGGCGTAGAAGAAGACGATGGCGCACCCGGAGACGGTCCCTCGGGCGACCAGCAGCGGGCGCGCCCCCGGGTTGCCGAAAAAAGAGGTTTTTCGGAGCTCCGGCGACCTCGCGCGGGTGAGGAGCGTCAAGCCCAGAGCCGCGACAGACCGGACCGCGACGACGACCAGGGCCCTCACGCGGTGGTCCATCCCCTTGAGGGCCGCGGCGCTGCCCGAGCGGGTCAGGGCGCTCGTGAGGATGCAGGCGGCGCCGCAGTTCCAGAGCAGGGCGAAGAGCGAGGAGAATGAGAAGGAGGTGGAGGAGGTCGAAGAGCTTGAGGTCGAGGTGGAAGCTACGGCGGCGGCAGCATCTGTTGCCCTGCTGCTGCCGCCCCTGCCGCCTCTCCGCTCCTCCGTTTCCCTCTCCATGCTCGCATCAGAGAAAGAAAAGCCGTGCGCATTCAGAGGCGCGCGTTCCTCCTCGTTCGACATCGAGACAGCTAAGCAATTGGGGGAGAGAAGAAGCGAAGCATCAAAAAAGTTCGTCAAACTTCGAAGAAGAGTGAGGGAGCTCTGAGGCTCAAGCGAGCGTTGTCGTCGTCATCATTCTTCCTCTTTCGCTCGTCGATTCCCTTCGTCGAGCTCTCCACCTCTCTCTTCCATCTTTCTCTTGCTCGCTTGCTCTCTCCCTCCCGCGAGAGCATGACCATGAGCGGCGCGCGCACCATGGCCCCGCCGGCCGTGACCCCGCCGCGCAAGCTCGTGTTCAAGCAGCTGAAAGGTAGGAAGGGAACGAGAAGAGAAGAAGAGCGAAAGAGGGGCGGGCATGGAAGGAGCAAAAGACATTCGTTTTCGACTTTTCTCTTTTCCCCTTGCTCCTTGACCTCGTACTCTCGCTTCTGTCACGCAGCGTAGAGGGGTGATCGTCAGGGTCCCCTGCTGCGGCGCATTGGCCTCGAACGAGGCGAAGAGACAGGAGAAGAAGCGTGACGAAGACCGTTTTTTCTTCTTCTTCGATCGGAGCTCCTTTGCTCGCTCACTCATCTCTCAACCTCTTCTCTCTCTCCCTCTTTCAGCCGCACCCGTCCTGCCCGCCGACTTCGAGGACTCGACCTGGCTGCGCCTCAAGGCGGCCGTCGCGGCCATCCACGCCCAGAAGCCCTCGCCGACCACCTTCGAAGACCTCTACAGGGTAAGGCGAAAAAGAGAAGAAGAAGAGAGAGAAGAGAGTCTCGCTTTCTTTCTTTTACTTTCTCTCTCTCGCTCTCTCTCTCTCCTCAAATTCTCAACCTCAACCTCTTCTCTTCTGTCTCTCCCCAAAAACCCCAACACAAAAACCAACAACCAGGACGTCGAGGCCCTCTGCCTGCACGGCATGGCCGACCGCCTCTATGCACGCCTCGCCGCGGCCGTCGACGCGCACGTGGGCTCGGAGCTGCAGGCGCTGGCCGAGCGCGCCAAGGCCTCCTCTACTTCGGCGGCGGCCGCGGCGGCGGCAAACGACGAAACCTCCCCCGACGCCTCCTCGTCCGCGCTCTTCTTCCTGCCGCAGTTCGATGCCACCTGGAGGTCGCACTGCGCATGCATGCTGACGCTCAGGCAGGTCTTCGCCCCCCTGGACGCGGCCACGGCGACGGCCGCGGCGGCCAGCAGGGGCGCAGGCGGAGGCGGCGGCGGCGCAAACTACAGCAACAACAGCATGAGCAAGAGCGTCGAGAAGGTCGTTTCGCCCTCCTCGTCTTCCGCCGCCGCCGCCGTAGCCGCCGCCGCCGTCGTCGCCGCCAGGCAGCCCCTGCACGAGGCGGGCCTGGCGCTGTTCAGGGCGCACCTCTCCGCGCACCCGGAGGTGGCGACCAGGGCCGCGGCCGGGCTGCTCGCGACGGTCGCGGCCGAGCGCAGGCAGAGCGGCGCCGCGGCCGAGGCGGCGATGAGCGCGGCGATCGGCGTTAAAATCCCCCCGGCGGCCTCTTCTTCTTCTACTGCTTCGGCCTCGACTTCCGCCTCCGCTGCTGACTCCCCCGTCGACCGAGGGCTCGCTGCCTCGGTGTCCCGCTCCCTCGCGGCCCTCTCTCTGTACCAGCGCGCCTTCGAGGCCCCGCTGCTGGCCCAGTCGGACGCGTTCTACCAGCGAGAAGGGAACCGTCTCATCTCGGTCCTGCCGCCTGCTCTGTACCTGTCGCACGCGGAGCGCCGCCTGGCCGAGGAGGCCGAGAGGTCGCTGTCGTATTTAGAAAGGAGGACCAGGGCGCCGCTGGTGAAGGTGGTCGAGGCGCAGCTGCTGGCGAGGCACGTCCCGGCCCTGCTGGAGGCCGGGGTGCCCGCGTTCTTCGACGCGGACCTGGCGGTTGCGGATGCGGGAGGAGTCGGAGGTGGAGGTGGAGGAAACGAAGGAGGAGGAGGAACAGAAGCGATGGCGACCGACGACGACAACAAACCCGCTGCCGCCGCTCCTTCCACCTCCTCTGCCCCCGCCGCCGCAGCCGCCTCTCTCCTCTACAACCGCGTAGGCATCACGGGCGACGGCCTCGAGGACCTGCGCCGCCTCTCCGCCGCGGCCTCGCGCGTGCGCGCCTCGGACGCGCTGCGCGCTGCGTTCAAGGCGCACGTCAAGAGCCGCGGAGAGGGGTTAATGATGGCAGCAGCGACTGCCGCTTCGACGAGCGCCGCCGCTGCCGCACCTGCCGACGACGCGGCGACTCCCGGTGCTGCTTCCGCCGCTCCGCCTTCCTCCTCCTCCGCCTCCTCCAAGCGCCTCATCCCGGACCTGCTCCTCCTCAAGGCCCGCGCCGACGCCGCCGTCCGCCTCGCCTTCGGCTCCCGCGAGGCCTTCTCGGTCGCGCTCAAGGAGGCCTTCGAGGGCTTCATCAACAGGCAGGGAGGGCGCGCGGCCGAGCTGCTCGCCAAGCACGTCGACGCGGAGCTCCGCGGAGGCGGTAACGCCGGCAGCAAGGCAGACAAAGCTTCTGCCGCCGCTGCTGCTTCTGAGACAGACCTTGACTCGCGCCTCGACGCCGCGCTGGCGCTCTTCCGCTTCGTAGAGGGCAAAGACGTCTTCGAGGCGTTCTACAAGCGAGACCTCGCCCGCAGGCTGCTGCTGGGAAGCGGCGGCGAGAGTTCTTTTACCGCGGACAGCGACGCGGAGAGGACCGTGCTGGCCAAGCTGAAGGTCGAGTGCGGGGCCGGGTTCACGTCGAAGCTCGAAGGGATGTTCAAGGACGTATCGCTCTCGAAGGAGCTGCTCGCCTCGTTCAGGGCGTCGGGCGAGGCCGCGCGGGCGAGGGAAAGCGGGGTGCTCCCTTCGAACCTGGACGTGAGCGTCAGCGTGCTGACCGCCGGGTTCTGGCCCACGTACGGTACCGTGGGGAGCGCTAGCGCTGCTGGTGGTGGCGGTGGCGGGAACCTGGGCGCGAGGGCGTCTGACGCGACCGCTACTCCGGCAGGCGGCGCGGCGTCGTCGTCGCCGTCGTTCCTGCTGCCCGCGCCCCTGTCCGGCGCCGCCGCGGCCTTCGCGGACCACTACCTGCAGAAGCACCGCGGGCGCAGGCTGACGTGGATGCATGAGCTCTCCACGGCCGTGCTCCGCGCGAGGTTTGACGGCACTGGCGGAGGCGGAGGAAGCGGCGGAGGGAGCGGGAAGCCTCCTCAGAGCAAGGAGCTGGTGGTGTCGCTGCACCAGGCTTCGGTGCTGCTGCTCTTCAACAACGGCGATCCCTCGACCTCTTCTTCTTCTTCTCCCTCTCTGTCGCTGGCGCAGGTGGTCGAAGGGACCGGGCTGCCCGTGCGAGAGGCCAGGATGGTGCTAGCCTCGCTGTCCCTGGCTCGGGTCAGGCCTCTGATCAGAGAGGCAGCACCGAGCGGGGAGAAAGCAACGGCTCCTGCTCCTCCTCCTTCGGGCCTGCTCGCGGCCGCGGCGTCGATCTCCGACACGGACTCGTTCCGCGTCGCGCCGGCGCTCTCGTCGCCGCTCTTCCGCGTCCGCCTCAACGCGGCCCAGCTCCGCGAGCCCTCCGAAAAAGGAGGCGCCAGCGACGAGTCCCGCAGGATCGGCGAGGCCGTGGACCAGGACCGCGCGCACGCGGTCGACGCGGCGATCGTGCGCATCATGAAGACGCGCCGCTCGCTCGCGCACAAGCTGCTCGCGCGCGAGCTCGCGGCGCAGCTGCGCTTCGCCGTCGGAGGGCCCGCGCTGAAGAAGAGGGTCGAGTCGCTGATCGACAGGGAGTTTCTGGCGAGGGACGAGGCGGACCCGAGCGTCTACAACTACCTGGCTTGAAATATGGATTTTTGCTTTGCTTTGTTATGCAGCGGTGGTGGAGAGATAGAGAGAGAAAGAGAGCGGGTCATGAAATGATACAAACGAAAAACGAAAGAAAAACACTTTTCGAGAAAAAAAACGAAGAAAAAAGAAACTCTCGAACGATGAGCGAGGAGGAGCCGCTCCTATCGCAGCCGCGGGGCTCCGCCCCCTCTACGAGCGGCGTCGTCGTCGCGGGAGCATCTGCTGACCGGAATCGGGCGAGGCAAGCAGCAGCACTGACGGAGAACGACGACGCTCAACAAGAGGCCGGCACCAATCCTCATCAGCATCATCGATCGTGGAGGGGCCATCTACTCCTCCCCTGCGGCTCCTCCTATGAGTCGCTCGGGGTCTGCTGCGCCGTGTCGGCGTGTTTTCCCTGTCCTCTGCTGTGGCCCTGCGTGTTCAGGTGAGAGACGGAGAGGAAGAAGGCGCCGCGCAGTGTCGGGAAAAAAAAGTCGATGGCGCACCAAAACTCTCGTTTGCTCCAAAACCTCCCCGACCTCTTCAAAAAAAAAAAACTCTTCCTTCTCAGCCACTCCCACGGCCGCCTCCTCGCCCCGCTCAGGCTCGCAAGGCTCGCCACCTTCCTCCTGCTCTTCGCCTTCGTCTTCGTGCCCTGGTGCCTCCTCCGAGTGCCTCTTTCCGTCGCCAGGGCCCAGGTCTGCGCTCCCCTCGCGGACACGGGAGGCAAAGGCATCCCGCGCCAGGACGTCGTAGCTTGCCTGCGACTCATCAAGATCGACGACGTCGTCTTCTGGGTCTCGGTGGGGCTTACTGCGGCGGCGCTGATCGCTGCCGGGGGGCTGAGGTTTGCCGTGAGGCGCAAGTACGGGATCGGGAGAAGGGAGGAAGGAGGAAGAGGGAGGGCGGCGGCGGCGGCGACGACAGAGGGAAATGCGAAGGGCGGAGAAACCTCCTCCTCCTCCTCCTCCTCCTCTTCTTCTTCCTCCACCTGCCCCTCGCTGCTCGCTTCCGGCTCCTGGCTGGTCGCCGACGTGCTCACCTGGCTCTGCTGCCCGGCGTGCGCGATGTGCCAGGAGGCGAGGACGGCGGCGGCGTGGGAGCGCGAGAAGCGCGAAAGGGGTTTGGCGGCGACAGCGACGGCGGCGGCAAGCGGCGGCGAAGGAAACGAAGAGGAGGAAGAAGAAGCGCTTCTCCTGCTGGAGCCTCCCGCCGTGCCGCCACGCGCCTTTGACCGCGACGGCGGAGAGGTCTGAAAAAAAGCCTCGTGTTCTTCTTCTTCTTCTTCTTCGTCGCCAGTTCCAACAACTTGTACTCCTTGTTTCTTGCTTTTTTTTGTAAATGAAAAATAGAAAAACAAATGCGTTCTGAACAAAAGAGGAAAAGGCTTGTTTTACAATCGAGCCTTTTCAAAAAAAAAAAAGCTTGAGGTCTCTGTCAAAGTTTTTCATCTATCAAAACCAGCGCAGCGCGAGGTAGTTGGCGTAGATGCTGGTGCGCTCGACGTCCTCGAAGCTCCTGAGGGGTGGGGTAGAAGAGAGAGAGAGAAAAGAGAAAAGTGATGAGTTTTTGCTTCCGCCGCCACCGTCGAAAAAAAAAACCCGAAAACTCGAAAAACGAAGAAAGAAAGAAAAAACGACTCACATGACCGACCCTGCCCAGAACGTGCCCTGCTGTCCCTGCGCGGCCTCGACGTCCTTGTACCACCCGGCGCCCATGCTCTCCTGTTTGTATTTTTTGTGTGTTTGAAGAATGAAAAAGAAGAATGAGTTTTTTCTCACTCTCTCGTCAACCTCTCTCTTTCTCTTCTCTCTCTTTCACTTCTCATTCTCACCGAGCTCAAATGCGGAAAGTAGGCAGAGTCCCCCTCCCAGTTCCTCTGCGCCTTGATCTCGCCCAAGGGAACGCCCGTCAGCTCGAGCGCGTCTTGCTTCAGAATCTCCGTCGCCGCCGCCGTCGTGATCGCGTCGTCGAGGATCTGATAAAATGTCCGAAGGCTCCTCTGCGTCGCGGCACCGAACTGGCGGTTCTGCACGCCGAGGGCCACCGCGTGGTTGGCGCGAGAGGGCACCATGTTCTGCGTGAAGAAGGCCCCCGCGGGGGAGTTGCGGCCCGAGACCGGGGGCTCGGCGAGCGTGACCAGGTATCGGACGGTCTTGATCTGAGAGAACCATTTCGTTTCCTGCGGCGTCAGCTGCATGAACGACGCCGCCGTCTGCAGCGGGGAGGTGACGATGATGCGGTCAAAGTTCTCGGTGACCGAGGAGCCCGCGCCGGAGGCCGTGGAAGAGACCTGGACGCCGCCTCCCGTCCCTCCTCGGGTGACGGCGACGACTTTGGTGCTGGTGCGCACCTGCACGGGGCTCTTGCCCGATCCCGGGTTGGTGGTGATTTCTTTTTCCACGTTCTCCCACAGGCTCTGGTAGCCGCGATCAAAGGTCAGGGCGCCGAGGCCGTAGGGCCTTGGAGATTGGAGAGAGTGTGTTTGTTGTTTTGAGAGAAAGAGAGAGGTGAGTTTTTTTTTCTCAAGAAGAAAGAAAGAAAGAAAGAAAGAAGAAAGAAGAAAGAAAAGAAAAAAAAACTCACTTTGAGCCCTGGAACAGCAGCTCGAGCGGGGCCGTCTTCAGCCCCAGGTCCGAGACCAGCCGCATCCAGAAGGCCGCCGGGGTCGTCGAGGCGTAGGAGTAGCCGAAGCCCGTCATGGCGTCGGTCAGACTAAGAGAAAGGGGAGAGAGAGAGAGAGAAAGGGGAGAGAGAGAGAAAAAGGGGGGAGAGAGAGAGAGGGGTGAGAGAGGAGAAAAAGAGAAAGAAGAACCGGGGTCGAAAAGTTGAAATTGAAAAGAAAGAAGAAGAAGAAAAAAAAAAAAAGGCCGCGCCGTACCTCCGCGTCAGCTCCTTCCCAAACTTGTTCGCCTGCGCAAACTCGCTGAAGGTCACTCCGGCCATCGCCGGGTTCTCCGACGCCTGCAGCATCCCAGGGGCCGTAATCTCCCTCCAGAACCTCTTGGTCGTGGCCGCCAGCGCCGGGACGCCGGCGACGAGCTCGACGTTTTCGGCAAACGTTGCGGTGTTGTTGCTGCCGCCGGGCGCGGTCTCGTTCTTCGGCACGACCGCGAACCGGTGGAAGGGCGTCTTGGTCGCCGCGGCCAGGCTCGCCACCATCCAGTAGGCACTCGAAACCTGGAGAGAAAGTGAAAGAGAAAGAGTGAGTTTTCTTGTTGTTCTTGTTCTTCTTCTTCCTCCTCTGGTCTCTCTCGTTCCCTTCTTCTCTTTCTCTTTCTCCCTCTCCCACACCTGGATTGCGCCGAGGTCGTAAAAGGCCCCCGCGACCTCGACGGTGAAGCACTTTCCGCCGGGCCTCGGCGCGCTCTCGAAGACGACGACGTTTCTGTATCCCAGCTGCTGCAAGGTCGCCGCGGCGGTGAGTCCCGCGGCGCCGGCGCCGACGATCGCGACGCGCTGGGAGATGTTGCGCGAGAGGGCGGAGGTAAAAGTGTCCGGATAGAGGAGCTGGAGGTGTGGTGGGTGGTTTGGGAAGCGGGAAGCGGGAAGCGGGAAGCGGGAAGCAGGAAGTGGAAGAAGAAGAGGAAGAGAGGAAGAGGTTGAGAGAGGCTTGTTTTTTTCGGCTTGAAGTCGCGCCATTCGTGTCGTCAATCCTTCTTTCGTCGCCTTTTTTCGCAAAGCCTACCTTTGTCTTTGGGTTGGCGAGAAAGCTCAGGCTCGAAGCTCCTCCAAATGTCGCGTTGACATTCTGTTGGGTTTGGGGAATTGGAAGAGAGGGAGGGGAAAAGGAAGTGAAGAAAAAGAAGAAAGGAAGAAACATTGGAATTGGCGAAAGAGGGAAATGCAGCCATTCCTTCTCACCTCTGTTGCAAAAAGCGCCACCACCAGCGCTGCTGCTGAGCCTAAGAGCGCAAGAGAGGCGCACAGGCGTGCCATGAGTGCTTTAATAGAGCAGAAGTGGAGCGAGAGAAAGCACGCGAAGCGAGCTCTCGACGAAGAGAAAGCTAGAGTTGTGGCAGTTTCTTCAAAACAAAACGCGGCGACAGCAAGAGAAAGTACAACAGGTTTTTGGATTCGTTTCAAGTTATTTCACAAGTTCAGAAAGTTTGTATTGTAAAAAGAAAGCAGCGCGTGCGTTAGAACAAGAGCAGAAAAAAAAAAGAGAAGAAAGAAAAGAATCAGTACTCGTCGTCGCTCACCGCCGCGAACGCCCCTCCTCCACCTCCTCCCTTTCCTCCTCCAAGCTCCGCCTCTTCTTCATCCTCTTCTTCATCCTCTTCTTCCTCCTTGACGCAGCTGTACATCACGAACTGGATCACCGCGTTGTTGCTCGACGCCCCTGTCGAAGAGTAACCGGGAAGGGGCACGATGTGTGTGACGCGGAGCACGCCCGAAGAGTCGACGGCGACCTTGGACGAGGCCGGGGGCGGCGGCGGCTCGACGACGGCAGCAGCAGCAGCGCGGCTAGACCCTTTCCCTCCTCCCGCATGCCCCCCACCTCCGCCGCCACCCCCGCCTCCACCAGCAGAAAAGGGAGGCGCCAGTGCAGCCCTCAGGTGCCTGAACCTGTAGCCATGCCTCACCAGCGGGCCCCCGACGGCGAAGCTCGCCAGCGAAGAGGTCGGGAGCTCGACGGCCAGCGAGCCGCCGACGCACGAGGCCGAGAGCGACGCCCTCGGAGGGTCTCTCACCAGAGTCAGCGAGACCGTGCCTCCCCCGCCGGAGGAAGAGCTGCCGCCGCCGCCCGTCCCTGCGGCCCACTCGAGGTCGGAGACGGCCTCTCGGAGGAGGGCGGAAGGGGCGATGAAGACGGAGCAGCCTCCGCCAGCGCGCGAAAAATTCTCTCCGCCGCCGCCGCCGCCTCCGCGGAGCACGAATGAGGCCGCCGCCGCGGCCGCAGCGTCCTCGGCGGCCGCGGCAGCCGCTGCGGCGACGCTCGCGGGGTCCGAGTCGGCGGTGCCGACCCGGGCGTAGGTCCTCGAAGAGGAAGAGGAAGAGGAAGAGGAAGAAGGAGGGAAGAGAGCTGCCGGGTTTGCAGAGACAGCCCGAGCCGAGGAGCTTCCTCCTCCTCCGCCTCCTCCTCCGCCTCCTCCTCCCCCCATCTCGAACTCGATCTCGCCGTTGGGGCCAGGGTACCTCAGCTCCAGGGCTTCGACGCCGCCGCCGCCGCCGCCTGCTCCCCCGAGGGCGGCGAAGAGCGCGGCGGTGTCGGCGAGCGTGTGCAGGTCGACGGTGGCACGGCCGCCGTCAAAGTTGCCGTGTCCTTCGTTTTCGTTTTCGTAGTCGTCGTCGTTTTCGTAGTCGTCGTCTCCGCCACCCCAAAAGCCGGGGACCTCGAATTTCGAAAACGCGTCCCTGCCGAGGTAGAGAGAGGAGCGGGCAGACTTCGAAGGGTCCTGCCAGGCGAGGGCGAGCCCTTCCTGGGTGATGTTGAGGGCGCAGAGCTAATAAGAGGAAAGTGGAGGTGTTTTTTTTTCAAAGGAAAAGAGTTTGAGGTCGAAGAGGTCGAAGAGAAAACCGTTCGATTGCTCTTCTTCTCTTTCCTCTCTTTCCTCTCTCTCCACACACCCACACCTGCGGCCTCGTCGGCGCCCTGATCGAGCCCAGCAGCGCCGCGAACACGCGCGCGTCGGCGACGCGGATCATGGCCTGCGGCTCGGGCTCCGGAGAGCGGGCGCGGGCGCGGGAGCGCATTTGGAGAGAGAGAAGAATCCGTCGATTCAAAAACGAAACGACGACGGGCGCAGCGTGAAGAGTGTGCAGAGAGAGAGAGAGAGAGAGACTCTCTCTCTCTCTTTCGTTTTTCATCATCTCTCTGTTTCTCCGTTTTTTTGTTTATTTTACACAGCGAGCAAGCAAGCAAGCAGCAGCAGCGAAAAGCACAGCTTAGATATTTTCAAAAACAGTAGTAGTAAAAAGCGTAGGAGCAAGGCTGCAGCAAGAAGAAGAAAGAAACCAAACCCAACAAAACCAAAAAAAAAAAAAAACTCACTCCTTGTCCATAAACACGCGCAACCCCCTCCTCTTCCCGGCCTTGGCCAGCGCGCACAGGAAGCGCATCGACACGCACTTGTCCTCGGACCAGTACCCCAGCCCGGCCTCGGCGTGCGCCCCGCGCGCGTCGAGCGCCCGCAGCCTCGGAAGGCTCGCCAGCAGGGCTCCCGGGGCGAGAGCGGCAGCCCCCCTGCCGTTGCTGTCGCTGCTGCTCGGGCTCGCGTTGTTTGGAAACTTGAGCGCGCCGTTGCCAGACAGGTCGAGGAAGCGCAGCGAGCGCCCGAGCCTGGGAAGGAAATGCGGCAGGCGAGAGAGCGAGTTCTCGGAGAGGTTGAGGGCCTCGAGGCGCGGGAGGAGGGAGAGGTCGGGCAGGGCGCGGGCGTTGGCGGCCCGCGCGGCGGCGGCGGCGCGGGCCGCGGCGCGGGCGGCGACGGCCGCGGCGACGGCGGCGGCGGGGGCGGCGGCGGCGGCGGCGGCGGGAGCAGGGGCAGGGTTGGCGGGAGGAATCACCAGCTCGTCGTCGCCCTCGGAGTCCGAGTCCGAGTCCGATTCCATCTCGACGTCAAACTCGTCGTCGCCGTCGGCGAGTCTGTCTCTCACGTCTCTGCCTCTCCCTCCTGCTGCTCCCGCTCCTCCCGCTGCGAGGCGAGCGGCGCGGCGGGCGCGGCGCGCGGCGCGGAGGAGGTCCTCCCGCTCCGCGATCAGGTCCCTGACGTTTTGCCTGAGGGCCTCGGTGCCTACCGGGTGGTGGATGAGGGCGTTGAACGCGGCGTGGATGCGGTCGGTCATGGCGGCGGCGGCGGCCGCAGCGGGGTTGATGATAATGTTGTTGTTGTTGTTGTTGTTGTTGTTGTTGTTGTTGTTGTTGTTGTTGTTGTTGCCGTTCGCCGCCGCCGCCGCCGTCGCCGCTGCCGCTGCTGCTCCGTTTCCGTTTGCTCCTCCAGCTCCAGCTCCGCGACCAAAGATCACCCCGACGGGCACGCGGAGGGCGACGGGGATGATGGCCCTCTGGGCGACGCCGGCCTCAGCGCGCAGCTCCGCCTCGCGTGCCGCCGCGAGCTCGGCGGCCTCGACCGCGGCCGCGAGCGCGCGCGGCTGCGTCGCCGGGTTACCGTTTTGGACTCCGGCAGCTGCTTGCCCAAACAGCGCCGTCGTCGCCGTCAATGTCGTCGCCGTCGGAGGAGAAGGAGAAGGAGGAGGAGGTGGGGGCAGCGGGTCGGTGAGTCGCATCCCCGAAAGGCAGACCACTTTCAGGTTGAGGCACATCTGCAGGACGCTTCCTCCTCCTCCTGCTCCTGCTTCGCTGCCGCCTCCCAGGTCGCAGTGGCAGCACCCGCTGAGGTCGAGCTCCTCCAGCTGCTCCAGCTCCGAGAGCCAGCGCGGCAGGGCAGCCAGCTGCACGTGCCCGCGCAGCTCCAGCTTCCTGAGCTTTTTCAGGGCACGCCACGACTCAGGGACGGAGTCGAGCCCGACAGCCCAGGAACCCAAATTGTCCTCCACCGACACCGCCAGCTCCTCGAGGTTGGTGAGCTTCCCCAGCTGCGAGAGCGCGTCGCGCTCCAAGCGAGTGTGCACGTCCTCGATGCGCAGCACCTTCAGCCGAGGGCAACACGCGACCGTGCCCAGGGCCCCGCGGCCGAACCCAGCGAAGATGTCGGAGCAGTGCTGGACCGCCAGCTCCTCGAGCGTCGCGCGGACGGAACCCAGCAGCAAACCAACATGCCCCAGCGAGAACGTGTGCTTCTGCTGGAGGTTGACAAAGTCGCCCTCGTCGGACCAGTACCCCTCGGAGTTGGTCAGCACGAGGCGGCGGACGCTGGCGGAGCGCGCGGCCACGAAGTCGAGCACGCGCGCCGCGGCGAGCCTTGTGGCGGCGAACGCGTCGCGGAACTCGGCGTCCGACGGCCGCGCGTCGGACCAGGCGATCGGCGTGTGGACCGCGGTGATGAGCTCGTGGCCGAAGTCGACGACGACCTCGCGCCAGAGCTGGGGGCGGGCCTCGGGGGCCTCGAGGACGGCCTTCCAGCGGCGGCAGACCTAAAGGGAGGTGGGAGGGAGGGAGGTATGAGGTGGTGGTGGTTGGAGAGGAGGAGGTGAGGTGTCGTCTCTCTCTCTGTCTCTCTCTCTCTCTCTCTGTCTCTCTCTCTGTCTCTCTCTAATCGCAGCGCCTCATTCTCTGAGCCTCGCCTCTTGTTTCAGAATTGCGCCCCACCAGCGCGTAGCTCGTGAAACGTAGCCCTCGACTAGGCTAAAAAGCCTTCGTCAGCGATGCCTTGAACGCGGAGGGAAAACAAGACGCAGGAAGAGACAAGGTGAAAGAACAAGACGCCATGTGATTGAAGAAAGAAAAGGTTTCTCCCTCTCTTCTCTCTCCCTCTCCCCCTCCCCATTCTCTCTTACCTGCCCCAGGAAAGGGTACGCGCGCAGGCCCGGGTGGGGCTCGATCACGTCGTCGCTCGTGCGGAACGGGAACACGCCCGTGACGAGCTGGCCGCCGGTGGGGTTGCTCGCCTCGTCCGCCGAGGGCGCGACGGGACCCAGGCTCGCGAGCTCGGAGAAGATCTGTTTTTTTGTCGTGGTGGTTGTTGTTTTTTGCGTGTGTGCGTGTGTGTAATGGTGTTGGTTTCGTGTCGAGAGGGGTAGGAGGAGAATTGGCGCGCGGAGTTGAGCAGGAGGGGAGGGGGGACGGAAGCGAGGTTTCGATTGGCTAGCTTTTTTCTTTTTTTCGGTTCGTCTTAGGCAAAGGAAAAAGACGAAAAGAAAAAAAACAAGAAAGACGCCATCGTTCATGCTCGCTCTTTCGCGTCCCTTCTCCGCGCTTTCCTTGCTTCTATCACTCTGTTTCTTGTGCTTAGCGCAAAGAAGAGCCTCTCTTATTGCTCTGGGCGCAGAAAGGGTCCGTGTCAAGGCAGGGAAAGGAGCGAACGAGGGGACGAAAGAGCGACAGAGAGCAACGAGCGAAGGCAAAAGAAAAAGCAACTGCCAACGCCGCGTTTGCTCTTCTTCCTGTTCGCCGAATGCCTCTCTCGCTCTCTCTCGCTCTCTCCTTCTCGTATCTCTCCGCCTTCGTACCTTGAGCAGCAGCTCCTCGGGCAGGTCATCGATGACCGTCTTCTGTCCCGGGCGCGCTCCCAGGGGCGCGAAGGGCGCCGGCGTGACCGAGGCGGACGACGGGAAAGCGGGAGCGGCGTTTGCGTTTGCGGGGCCGCCTGCCGACGCTCGGACGGCGACGACAGCAGTCGAACCCGGGGTCGAGGCCTCCACGAGCGGGGCCTTGCCCGCGCTGAGGGGCGTCGCGGCAGCGGCAGCAGCAGCAGCAGAGCCAGCGGCAGCCGCAGCACCGCCGCTGGAGCGACGGCGAGTGCGGGCCGGGGCCATAAGGAAGCGGGGAGGTTGAGAGGTTGAGAGGAGGAAGAGGAAGGGGAGGAGGTTCTCCGAAGAAGAGTGATGAGAAAAAAAAACTCAGTCTCTCTCGCCTCCTCTTCTTCTTCTTTCACTTCTGCTCTCTTTTTCTCTCTTCTCGCCGTCGAGTACCGAACAAGAAGAAGAAAAAGAGAGCACACGACGCCCCTTCAATGCCCTCGCGCCCTCGGAATCGGAGCCGTCAGCGGCCCGGTGCGGCGGCAGCATCATCAGGGGCAGCGAACAGTAGCGGCGTCGTCGCGAGGACAAACTCGTTTTCAGTTACGGCGGACGAAAACGCCGCGCCCCAGCGGCGACGCGGCGACGGGGGCGACGGCGACGCAGGAGACTCCTCCCAGGGGTGCGCCACCGTCGTCGCTCGCCCCTCCTGCTCCACGCCGAGAGCCGCGGCGAGCGTCCGCCGCCGTCCTCTCGATGGAGAAGAAACGACATTGACGATGACGCCGGCGACGACGACCCCATCGGCATTTCCTCCTTCCTCCTCCTCCCTTCTCCAGCCCCAGCAGCCTCCCCGGCCTCAGCTCACGCCACTCGTCGAGATGGCTTCGAGCGCGGCGCAGCTCGACAGGCGCGTGGCGCGTGCGCTTTCGCTGGACGTGGGCGGCGGGGAGATGAGCGTGGAGGAGCTGAGAGGTGAGAGGAGCTGGATTTCCATCGGCGCCGTTTTCGTTGTTTTTTTTGTTCTCTACCTCTTCGACCCTTGACTCTCTCTCTCACCTCTTCACTGGACAATAACAACAACGAAAAACCCAACGGCACAGCCTCCGCCGTCACGCTCCAGCGTTGCCTCGCCCTGGCGGTGGCAGCGAGAGCCGCGGCGGAAGCGGAAGCTGAAGCGGAAAAGAAAGAAGACGAAAAAGAAGAAGAAAGAGAGCGGCCGAGCTCGACCTCGCCCGCGGCGGCAGAGGCTGCGGCGAAGACAACAGAAGCGACCACGACGGCGGCGGTGGATGCGGCAACAACAGTCCGACTCCTCGCCGCGGCCGAGGAGCGGGCCGCGCTGCTCGAGGCCGCGCTGCGGGACGCCGGAGTGTGCGTCGGCGCCGGCGGTAGCAGGAGGAGAAGAAGCAGCGGCAGCTCCTCCTCCTCCTTCTCTTTTTCGCTTTCCTCGCTCTTCGGCGGCCCGGCGGAGGGGGGGGAGGGCGGAGGAGGAGGAGAGGCTCTGGCAGCATCCGCGTCGATCGAAGCGGCCAAGGCGGCGGCGCGGGCGCTGGCGAGGCGGGCGGCGCGAGCAGCGCGGGCGGTGCTGCTGGGGGCAGAAGAAGGAGGAGGAGGTGATGAAGGAGGAGCTGCGACAGAAGACGATGAAGAGCGAGAGAGAACGCGGACCGATTCCGAAGGGCTCTCGCAAAAGTCATCCCGCTCCAAAAGCCACTTCGATCGCCGCAGTTGGGTCGCCGAGTTGAGGAGGGGCGCGGGTTGAAAAAATGTGAAAAGAAGAAGAGGAAGTGAAGAGGGAGAGGCAAGAAAAAATTTGAAAAAAACGAAAAGTTGATGTTGAATCACATCTTTCTCTCTCTCTTTCTACTCTTTCTCTTACCTACCTCTTGTTGCTCCGGCCTCTCCTCAATCCTCAAGAGAAGAGGAGCAGTCCATCGCTCTCTAGCCGAGCAGAAGAGATAGCAATCGCCCGACTCCAGAGGCCATCGTAATCCACGGGAAGAGAACCCAATTTCCGTTTGAAAATGCCTCTCTTGTCCATTCCCGCCTCGGCCGACCCCGCCGACGCCGACGCCGCCGCCCTTCTGCAGCCGCCTCTCACCGCCCACGCCCTGCTCTCCATCGCCGTCGCGGCCAGCGGCGGCGCGCTCTTCGGCTACGACCTGGGCGTCACCGGGGGCGTGTCCACCTCGGACTACTTCCTCGAGGCGTTCTTCCCCTCAGTTCGCGCGAGGAAAGAGGCGGCGGCGGCGGCCGCTGCGGCGGCTTCCTCCAACTCCTCTCTCTCCACCTCTTCCCCTCCGACCAGCCCCTACTGCACCTACGACTCCCACCTCCTCACGCTCTTCACCTCCTCGGCGTTCCTGGCCGCCGCGCTCACGACGCTTTTCGTGGCCGGGGCGACCACGCGGAGGGCCGGCAGGAGGTTCTCTCTCGCGTTGTCGGGAGGGCTGTTCTGCCTCGGGATCGCGCTGAACGCCGGGGCCGCGACCCTGGGTATGCTCATCGCCGGGAGGCTGCTGGTGAGTAGTGGTAGTAGAGGAGTCGAGAGAGAGAGTACGAAGTCGCTTCAAAGTCGCCAGGGAGCACGAAGAGACTCTCGTGCGTCGCTGCGTGGGTCGTAAAGAGGCGGAAAGAGGGAGAAAGAGAGAGAAAGAGAAAGAGAGAGAAAAGAGGTGGGGAAAGAAAAACTCAACCTCGACCTCAACTTTTTCAACAAAAAAATGAAAAAAAAACTCCCTCTCTCCACAAAAGATCGGCGTCGCTATCGGCTTCGCCAACCAGGCCGTGCCGCTCTTCCTGTCCGAGGTGGCTCCGACGCACCTGCGTGGGGCCGTGAACGTGATTTTCTTCTTCTTCTTCTTCTCCGGGGTGGAGAGGGGAAAAGAGCACCGAGGAAAAAGAAAAAAAAAGGGCTCACTCTTTTCGTGTTTTTTTTATTCGTTTCTCTTTCTTTCACTCCAACAACAACAACAACAAAAATCAGGTCTCGTTCCAGCTGTGCACCACAGGCTGCATTCTGCTGAGCCAGCTGGTCAACTTTGCCGTGCTGGGCCCCGGGAAGCCCGAGTGGGGCTGGAGGCTCTCCGTCGGGCTCGCTGGAGGTACGTTTTTTCTTTTGTTTCTTTTCTTCTCCTTCAAAAACTCGAAGAAGAAAAAAGAAAAAAGCTCTCACATAACCTCTCTTTCCACCTCAACAAAAAAAAAAAACTTCAGTCCCTGCCCTCATCCTGCTCCTCGGCTCGCTCTTCCTGCTGCGCGACACGCCCAGCTCGCTGGCCGGGAGGGGCCTGCTGGAGGAGGGGCGGGCGGAGCTCGAGAGGCTCCGCCGCGGAGGAGGAGGAGGGAAGAAGACGAAGAAGAACAAGGATACCAAGGCAGCAGCAGCAGCAGCTGAGAGCGGAGGCGTCAAAGGCGAGGGCGAAAGCGAAAGCAGCGCCAACGAAGCCCTCGAGCGCGAGTGGGAAACGATAGCAAGCGCCGCGGCGGCAGGAGGAGCAGAAGGCGGCAGCAGCAGAAGCAGCAACAGCTGCTCTTCGTTCCTCCTCCTCTTGAAAGAGGACTTCGCTTCCCTCTCCTCCCTCTTCGAGCGCCGCGCCCTCCCGGCCACCTTTGTCGGGGTCGGCATCGCCGCCCTGAGCCAGGTCTGCGGCATCAACGCGATCCTCTTCTTCGCCGCGCCCCTCTTCAGCTCGCTCTCGGGCGACGGAGGAGGAGAATCAGGGGGTGCAATTGCCTCGGGCTTGCTGTCCGCGGTCGTGGTGGGACTCGCGCTCTTCGGCTTCACGCTGGTCGCGCTGGCGCTCGTCGACAAGGTAGGGCGCAGGCCCCTGCTGCTGGTCGGTGGCGGGCTGATGCTGGTGAGCGAGCTGGCGCTGGCTGGCCTGTTGGGCTTCTACCTGGGAGGGAAAACTTCTTCTTCTTCTTCTTCTTCGGGTCTGCTGCCTCGAGGGCCCGCCGCGGGCGCCCTCTTCCTGATGTGCTGCTTCGTGGCGGCCTTCGCGTCCTCGCTGGGGCCCCTGGGCTGGCTCGTGCCGACCGAGGTGTTCTCGGCGCGGGACAGGAGCGCGGGCCAGGCGCTCGCGACGGCCGTGAATTTCCTGTTCGTCTTCGTCACGACGCAGTTCTTCCTGGCGTCGCTGTGCGCGATGCGGCACTGGACGTTCGTGGCGGCGGCCGTGGCCGTGGTGGTGCTGCTGCTCTTCGCGCAGTTTCTGATGCCGGTGAGAAGAGGGGAGGGAAAGAGAGAGAGAGAGAGAGAGAGAGAGAGAGAGAGAGAGAGAGAGAGAGAGAGAGAGAGAGAGAGAGAGAGTCGGTTTTCGGTTTTCGGTTTTTTGGTTTCGTCAAAACGTGGTTTCGGAAAAGAAAAAACAAAAACTCAACCTCGAAATTCTCTCTCTCAACAAAACAAAAAACAGGAGACCAAGGGCGTCCACATCGACCGCGTCCCGGAGCTCTGGGAGACGCACCGCGTCTGGTCGAGGTTCGTCGCCCCGAGCGGCGGCGGAGCGGGAGGGGCGGAGGTGGAGCTGGAGGCCCTGAAAGGCGGCGAAGGGGAAGGCGAAGGCAAAGGAGAAGAGGGAAAGGGGAAGCAGCAGCAGCTGCGGAGGAGGGCGAGCGGCGCTGCTTAGAGAGAAAAGCTCTCTCTCTCTCCCTAACTTCCTTGGGTGTTGTAAAGCTAGACCCAGAATTCGATTTTCGCGTTTTTTGATCACAAGCGGGGGGAAAGAAAGAGAAAGGAGAAGAAGAAAGACGAAGTTTTGAAAAATCGGGGGGGAAAACGAAAAACGAAGAAAAAAAATCTCTCTTCGACTATCAGAATTTCCTCAACCCGTCGGGTAGAGGTACTGCAGCCCGTACAGGTACAGCCCCGCGCCCAGCCCCAGCAGCACCGCGAGCAGCACCGCGACGCGCTTGGCGATCGCCGCCGGGGACGCGTCGATGCCGTCGACGCTGATCGGAGAGGAAGAAGAAGAAGAGTTGGAAGGAGAAGACGAAGAGTACGAAGGAAGAGCCCCACTGCTGCTGCTGCGCACTGCTGCTGCTGCTCGCCCTTGCGAAAGCCCTCGCGAACTTGCGCAGCTGCGACGCCACCTGCGGCGAGCCGGCGAAGGGCAGGCGCAGCGCCGCTGCTGCGGGGTCCTCCTCCTCGCTCGAGGCTGACGCCGCCGCGGCGGAGGCGTCGTTCTCGGCGACGGCGGCGGCGACCTCCCCGACCCTCGCTCCGGTCACGCGCCGGCCCTCGGCGGCCAGAGCCGAGTCGAAGTCGAGGCCGGCGGCCAGGGAGTCCCGGAGCGTGATCTGGGCGAGCTCGACGTCGCCGAAGGAGCAGTGGACGACGGTGGCGTTCCAGGAGGCGGCCGCGGCCTCGGGGGCCGAGGGGGACTGAGGAGAGTGGGTGAAAAAAGAGGGAAGAAGAAGAAGAAGAGAGGGTGAGAAGAAGAAAGGCTAGATCGAAATTGAAAAGATAAAGAAAAAAAGAAATTCTCTTCCACACCTGCTTGAGCGCCGACTCGAACAGCGCCAACGCGCCCATCCTGTCCCCGCTGGCGTACTTTGCTCGGCCCTGCGCGACCAGGAGGGCAGCCTTTGAAGGAGAGGAGGCGGAGGACGAGGGAGAAGAAGAAGAAGCGGCGATGATGATGGAGAGCTTTGATGGGACTCCTCGCTTGCGCCGCTGATGCTGTTGCTGCGGCGCCCTCCTCTCTTGAGCGAGTAGTCGGGTTCGCGGGGTCGAGGCGGCTCGAATGGACGAAGAGCAGCTAATAAGGCGCATCGTCGGAGGCATCGCCGCTGCGGCGGCTTGGCGTTGTGTGGCGAGCATGGCTTGAGAAGACAAAAAGGAGGAAGTGGAGAAGGTCGAACAGACTCTCTCTCTTCGAGAGCGGGAAAGAAAACGGTTTTTTTTTCAGGCTTGCTTTTTCTCACTTTTCGACAAAGCAAGCGCTTTTTCTCTCTCCGACTGGCCTGTGCTCCTCTCCAAATATGACGGTGTGTCTTTCTTTTCTCCTTTGTTCACCACTCAAGGTCGACGCTTTCTTGCGTCCTCTCTCGGCTTGTTGGGGTAGTGAGCTGGAGGAAGGGGGCGGGAAGAAGGAAGGCGAAGTCGTTGCGAATGAGAGTCGAGGGTCGATGATGGCGCGTCGATGAGAAAAAAAAGCAACAACGACATCGACGACGATGATGACATCGACGCCCCCTTGTTTCACCCCTTCCCACCCCTCTGCGCCCCTTTTCTCCGCGTTGACGATCGATGATGGATGTGCTCTCGCGTTCCACGCGGGGAAATGGGTCTCGGAGAGGCGTCTTGGATGCTCTTGGGGGGAGGGGCGGATGAGGGAGAAGCTTGCCGCCGAAAAAAATTCGAATAGAAAACTTCGTTGGCTTGTTTCGTGATGATGGAGCTCGCTCGCACTCACTCTTTTTTTTACCCTCTCCAAAAACACACGGCCGCGCCCTCTCCCAGGTCTCCGACCACTCCCAGGCGCAGATCGCGATCGTTTCGCGACTGCAGGTAAGAGAGAGAGGAGAGAGAAGGGGGATGGGGATTGAAAAAATAGGGATGAAGAAGGAGAACTTTTGGATGCGCGAAAGAAGAAGCCACCGCTCTTTCTTCTTCTTCGGCTTCTCCTTCAACTGCCGCGCGCGCCTAGCTCGATCCCTCTCGACCTTTCGCACTCAATCTCTCTTTTCCCCTTCCACCTCTCTCTCACGTTTCCTCTTTTTCTCTTTCCCTCCACTCATTTTCTCACTCTCAGGCCGAGCACACCGCTGCATACCTCAACTTCCTGTCCCGCCTCCCCCCGCGACGCTCCCCTGCCATCGTCCCTTTCACCGAGAAGGCGTTGAGGAAGCAAAAGACAAACAACTTTTATTTTGACGACGACAACGACTGCTCTTCCTCGACCTCGACCTCTTCCTCCCCTTCTCTTCCCCTGCTCCCGCCGCCGCTCCCGCGCCACCGCGGCAGGGCCACGCTCGTGCTCGACCTCGACCACACGCTGGTCCGCTCCGTCGCCCTCCCCCGCGGCGCCCCCCTGGCCAGGGGCAGCGAGGCCTGTGCCGGCCCCGGCGGAGCTCTCTCCGCGACGAGGACGGCCTTCGCCCGCAGGCCGCACCTCGGCGTCTTCTTGAAAAAAGCGGCGTCGCTCTTCGAGGTGGTCGCGTTCACAGCTGGGTCCAGGGCGTACGCGGAGCCCGTGCTGGACGCGCTGGACCCGCGCGGGGAGATCTTCGCGGCGAGGCTGTACCGGGACGCGTGCGTGAGGGTGCCCGTGGCGAACGCGGCGGCGAAAACGCCTTCGGGCAGCCCTTGCTCGAGAGCCTCTTCGTCGTCGTCGTCGCCCGGCGAAGAAAACTCGAAAGCAAACACCCCTGCTCCTCCCCCTGCCCCTTCGATCTTCGTCGTCAAGGACCTCAAGCGCCTCGGCCGCCCGCTGGCCCGCACGCTCCTCGTCGACAACTCGCCCACCTGCTACTGCTTCCAGGTCAGCAACGGCGTGCCCGTGCGGTCGTGGAAGGGCGGGCACCGGGATTTTAGGCGGGAAGAGGAGGAAGGAGAGAAGGAAGAAGAGGAGGCGGAGTTGGGCTCTTTGCCTTTGTCGTCGTCGTCATTTGACAGAAACAACAACTCTTCTTCTTCTCCTCCTTCTTTCTTCGACTCGGAGAACGACGACACGGCCCTGCTCGACCTCCTGCCCCTGTTGGAGCGCGCCGCCGTGGCCGCGGACGTGCGCCCACTGATCGAGGCCGCTTTCCCCGCCGCGGCGGCCGCTGCGGCTGCCGCGAGGGCTCACCCTTCTCTGTTCGCCTGCTTTGAGAACGACGACGACAAAGAGGAGGAAGAGACGGAGAAGGGGCGCGTCTTCGCTGCTGCTGCTGCTGCAGCTGCTGCTGCGGCCGACGCGAGCAGCGACGAGTCCGACGCCACGGCGCTCGCCGGGAGGAGGAAGAGGAGGAGCACCTCGACGAACTCGACCGGCGGAAGCAACCTCGACCTCCTGCTCGCTGCCGTCACGACGACGGAGAGCGAGGAAAGCAGCGAAGACGATGATGACGAGGCCGCCCCGGTCTCCTCCCCTCACAAGAAGCGCTGCCGCTACGAAGAAGACGCGGGAGAGAGGGCGTCCAAGGCCCTGCGCCTGGAGCTGTTTTCGCAGCAGCAGCAGCAGCCTCAGGCCGTTTGCTGCTGAATGAAACGAGAAAAAAGAAAAAGAAGAAAATTTTCCCCCAAAAAAAGTCCCGCCTGTTTTTTTTTCACCGCTTGTCCCTGTCCTTTGCGTCCCGCGCCTTTCTTTTTTCTTTTTTTATTTTTAGAGCCAGGTTCTCTTTTAGAACAGCGGTCCCCTCTCTATGTCGCCAATTAGTGTAAAACAACAAAAAATGAACAACAGAAACAGAAAAATGAGTTTAAAAAAAAAAAAAGCAATAGTTTTTTTTAGTAGTTAACAAACGAGTGTATTTGAAGCAATTTTCTTTTTTTCAATCTCTCTCTCTCTCTCTCTCTCTCTCTCTCTCTCTCTCTCTCTCTCTCCCACACCCC
>Ga0210003_1000544_pt1 | contig 34024 bp, 23 predicted proteins | sample LantaG_FD_182804 | JGI IMG/M metagenome (GOLD analysis project Ga0210003, IMG submission 182804) | Deep subsurface microbial communities from Baltic Sea to uncover new lineages of life (NeLLi) - Landsort_02402 metaG (SPAdes) (version 2) | ecosystem: Environmental > Aquatic > Marine > Oceanic >...
ACAGCCGGCGCAAGCGTCCGCAGCAGACCGGCAGTCATTTGACGCTTGGTATCTGAAAAACCCGGCAGCAGCAAACTCACAACGGTTCCTCCAAAGACCGCCAGGACCACGGCGAACCCGGCCAGAAGGCCGGTTGTCGTTAGAAAAACCTTTCGGAAAAGCCGTGCAGATACCGGTAAGCCTTTCGACAGGCTGCCGGCAAACACCGGCAAAAGCGTGGGATAGACAAGCTCTCTGACCAGCCAGACAACCGAAAGAAGCACACCCGTTGCCGCGAAATACACGTCCGCAACGTCGGCGGTGCCGAAAAAATTTGCGATAACAAGCTTCTCGGCAAAGCCGAAAATCTTCGTCAACACAGCTACGCTCGACAGGCTGAAGACTATCTTGGCAAACGAGCCTGTGATGCCCGTTCCACCGGATTCATTGTTGCTTCGCACCGACATGTCAGCTCTTGTGATATTGTCCACCATGCACACTCTCTCTGTATATCCGGGCCAGTTGGGATACTTGTTTGCTCAGCGTATGATGCCTGCAAAAATACGCGTATGCGTTTTCGGCATACCACGCGCGTTTGTCTTTGTCGCCCAACATTTCCTCAAGGGCCGCAGCGATACTTGCCGGCTTCGGCTCAGCCAGGAGTCCCGTTAGGCGGTGCAAAATCAGCTCGCTGTTGCCGATTACGGCCGTTGCCACAATCGGACGGCGGGCCCGCATTGCCTCCAACAGCAGGTATGGCTGGGCTTCCGCGTCTGAGCACAAAACAACAACGTCACAAATACGGTAAAGACGCTCCATATCCGAGACGTGTCCCAACAGGCGCACTTTCTGGTCCAGTTTGTTCTCGACGACGAACCTCTTCGCCGCAGCCATGAGCCGGCCCTCGCCTGCAATCAGAAACATGACGTTTGGGGTCCGGCAAAGCCTGGCCGCTTCCAGAAATCTGCCGACACCCTTGTATTCCACGAGCCTGCAGGCAGTCGCTACCACCTGTGCGCTTTGCTCGAGTCCCAACTTTTGCCTGGTCGAATTGCTTTGTGAACGGCAGGCAGGAACCGAAACGACCCGGCCGTTCAGGCCGTTGTTCACCGTGACGCACTTGCCTGCCGGAACAATGCGCCAACTTAAAGCGGCCCGCGCCTCAGAGAACGACACCGCCGTTAGTCTGGTTGTGAGCCTTCCGAGCAGCCTTTCGAGGACAATGTAGCAGGACTTCTTTAACCGCCCTTTGGCACGCAGAAAAGCAAAGCAGTGTGGGCTGTGTAATATTGCCCTGCACCCGGTCAGACCGGCGGCTGTTCGTCCCAGGGCTCCTGCCTTGGAGCAGTGAGTATGGACGACGTCAAATTCGCCGCGCCACAACAGCCGGACTATTGCGACGAACGAGCGAACGTCTTTGAATAGGGCGACATTTCGCTGCATAGCTATAACGTGGACCTTCACTCCGTTTTGTCTGAGTATTGACAACCGCATCAGGGCATCAGGACTTCGCCGCTCAAGCGAGCATATCAAGGTCACATCAAAGCCCCTGCGTGCCAACCGCGGAAGGACCGAGCAGATGTAGGTACTGGTGCCGCCTAAGAAACCTTCGAGTATGTGCGCTATCTTTATAACATTTTTGCTCATCGGTTTGCTCTTTTGCAAAGCCAGGCTAATTGTCGCACGTTCTTTGTCAGGTCGAACCTTCTTACCACGGTTTGCCGGGCCTTTTCTGAAAGCCGGCACTGTAAGTCTTTATCTTTAAGCAGCTCTTCTATTGCCGCAGCAAGTCCCGCCACGTCTGCCGGCGCGACGAGCAGCCCCGTTTGCCGATGTTTCACCGCTTCAGCAATCCCATCGAGATTGCTTGCCACAACCGGCACACCGCAGGCAAAAGCTTCAAGTATCACGTTGGGCAGACCGTCGCTGTCGCCGTCGCCATCCACAATCGACGGCGCCGCCAGCAGGTCAGCGGTGGCGAGCAGTTGCAGTGTTTCATCCAGCCGTTTCCATCCCGGAAAATCAACACGTGATTTGACCTTAAGCTGCCCGGCCAGGGCATCGAGGTGTTCTCTTTCCGGGCCGTCGCCCACAATTATCAGTCTCAAACCCGGGTCGCGTCGCGCAACCAGCGCAAAAGCCTTTAATAAGTTGGCAAAGCCTTTCTTGCCCACGAGCCGGCCTACACCGATTACAAAAGTGCCCCGCTTGGAAGGATGAAAACTGTTTCTTCGAGGGTTGACGCCTCCGCAGGCTATTCTTATCCCGTGGTGGACAAGCCGCAGCTTATAGTGGTATCTCGCGGGCACCAGGGTCTTGAGCCGTTTTAGCCCCTGGCGTGTGCAGACCCTTACGAAGCCGGCCAGACGAACCTTCAACTCGACCGCACCGTGTTCTACGAAAATATCTCGCGCGTGCGCCGAAATACTCAGCTCCGCGCCGCAGACGGCCGACAGCGCCATGCCGATGGAGGCCGGCCAGCTCAAAAAGTAAGCGTGAATGTGCGAGATGCCCTCGCGGTCTAAGCGCCTGGCAAAACAACCAATAGCGGCAAGATTTCCAATTAGTGACAGGGCCTCTCGCGGACACGACAGCAGCACTTTCACTATTAGCCGCAACAGCTTGCCAAGAGCCGGAAGTCGTCCGACAACCAGATAGCCTGCGGACACAACCGCCCCAACGGAAAACCGCCGGGGCCTATAGACCGTCTTTACTCGGCGTATGTCTTCGTCTCCGGAACGCCCGGGCGCACCGGCCAGCACGGTGACGTCAAATCCCAGACGCTGAAGTCCTTCTATTTCCCTGACCACGAAGGTCTCACTGCCGCACGGAAAAGTTGTAAGTATTAAAGCGATTTTCATAGAAACTCTAAGATGGACTTGCCAATACTCCGGCTTGTTTGCAGAACTCGTCCGGCGGCGCACACCTCGTCATATACCGAAAGGGTCTGCTTTGCGGCCTTTTCCCACGTGAACCGTCGGCTTCGTTCGAGGCCCTGACGTATGTGCTTCTGCCTCAATGACGGCTCTCGGAGCAGCGAAACAACCGCTTGTGTGATTTGGTCTATATTGTCCGGCTCAACAACCAGGGCCGCGTCTTTTACGGTCTCGGCAAGTGCGCCTCTGCAGGACGTCACAACCGGCGTACCACACGCCATCGCCTCGAGCGGCGGGAACCCAAAGCCCTCGTACAGTGAAGGGAAAACAAAAACGTCCGCCATTTGATAAACAAAAGGCAGGTCGCTACGCCGTACGTATCCTGTCCGAATTATGTCGCCCGAAGCCGCGCCGGCGGCAATCTTGTGCAATTCAGCTCTTGCCGACCAGGACCTGGCGCCTGTGATGACCAGTTTGTGAGCCGGCGACAATTTCCGGATTCTTTCCTGTACGGCCAAAACCGCACGTATATTTTTTTTGGGTTCGATATTGCCCACGTAAAGTATGTACCGCTCCGGCAGTTTGTATCGCCTTGTGACCTCACGCTGCCGAGCGACGTCGCCGCCGGGCTTGAAAATACTGTCGATGCCGGGGTAAACGATTCTCACTTTGGGCCGCACCAGGTTGAAATTGCGCTTAAGGCTTTGGGCCGTGGACTTCGAGACCGCAATTACGCCAAGAGCACGTTTGGCAGCGAGGCCCAGCAGCAGGTTAAAGTAAAGCGCGTTTGTCTTCTTGCACCAGCCGGGATGGTCGAGCGCGATTGTGTCGTGGATTGTCACCACACAGGGTACGGAAATCCTGCGAACCGGACACATATAGCTGAGGCAGTGCAGCAAATCCAATTGCGCCGCTGACGCAAGGCGCCCAAGCATGGTCTGCTCCCAGACTATTCGCGCTGGCCTGGTATTCAGACCTTTGACGCCAACAATCCTGAGGTTTGCCGATGACGGCACATATTCCTGGACCAAAAGGGGTTGGTTGGTATAGACAATATAATCATTTTCGCCGTCACAGCGCAGCAGCGCCTTTATCAGTCCGAGACCGTAATACTCGACGCCCGAAATATACCTGTCCGTAATGTGGAAATTTATCCCTATTCTCATAGCGTTAATGTGCCGCGAGCACCCTTGCGTATATTTGTTCTATCCCTGCCGCAGTTTTATCTGCGGTAAAATTCGAGAGGACCTGCCGTTCAGCTCCCTGCGCTATTGCAGCCGCAAAGGTTCTGTCCCGGGCAATTTTCAGCATTGCCTCGGTTAATTGCTCAACATCGCCGGGCTCGAAGAGGATGCCTGTCCTGCCGTTGCGGATTATCTCAGCGGGGCCACACCTGTCCGCTGCTATCACCGGCACTTTGTGGGCCATTGCCTCGATGACAACCCGGCCGAAAGGTTCCCGCTCGGCAGTGTGAACCAGGCAATCGATTTTAGCCCAGACGCAGTCCATCTGCTTCTGCCATCCGAGAAAGCTTACCTTATCAGCAATTGGAGAGTTCTTTATGCGGTCGAGCAGGTCGTTTTTATATCTGGAATCCCGCCCGAAAATGTCATCGCCCACCAGAAGAAAACGAGCTTCGGGCAGCTCGCGGGCCAGACGTGACGCCGCTTCGATGAACCCTGTTTGATTCTTCCACGGCACAAACTGGCCAACATGGGCAAAAACAAACGAATTATTTCTACGAGGCCCCGGCAGATAGAAGCGATTTCCACAGCCGGTATCCTGGTGCAAAACACTATTGTCGAGCCCGTTGTAAACAACAGTGATTTTGGCTGTATCGACATTGTGTTCTACCAGCCAGCTCCTGACGGCCTCGCTCACTGCCACTATCTCCGTGCAAAACCGGCTGACGAACCGCCAGCCGAAGGCGTAATTAGGCAAATTCCGAGCATGCACTACCAGCTTCTTTCGCATCACAACGACGCCCGCGACGGCGACGGCGCCGGCATGAAGGCTGTTGGCGTGCACAATATCAGCCCTTGTCCTGAACAATATCCGCAACACGGTCCAGCTTGCCCTGAGCCAGTAGACAAAGCCCCCCGGCGAAAGGTACCTTCGCTTCGGCGGCTTGCAGAGCCTCTGAGGCTCGATTCCGTCGGCGGTAAGCTCCTGCCACAGGCGCCCGGGCCCCGTTAGAAGTCTGCTCGCCCCGTTAGAAGTCTGCAAGACTCTACTTCTAACGGGGCGGGCCCAGGGCACGCCACAATCGGAACAAACCTTCCGGATAAATGTCTTACCAGCAGCAGCAGACTAATCTCGGCTCCACCCATTTCGCCGGCCACATTGACAAACAGTACTCGATTCATAACGGTTGATACGAAACAACAGAGCTTCTCGCCCGGTTAGAAGTCTGCAAGACTCTACTTCTAACGGGGCGGGCAGTATCTCTATAAAAGGCGCAGCTCAGGGCCGATGTGTTGACAATGCTTCTGAAGAGAAAATGCAGGCGGCTTTTCAAAAAGCAGCATAAGCTCGCTTGCTGCCGCCGGCGCATTATTGCCGGGTACACCCCGTTAGAAGTCTGCAAAACTCTACTTCTAACGGGGTACACCCGGCTAAGCCAAACATCGCTCGAACCGGGTGGTGACAGATGTGACTTGACTACCTGCCGCCGGCACGCTACAATCGCCCTCAAAGCCACAGGAGAGCGTGCTGGTGGCGGCTTTTGAGACAATTTGACGGTAACAGTGTACGGAGCTGCGCTGGGAAAAGCCTGGCCGCCCCGGCTTTTATGTGATTGCTGAGAGACCCAATGAGCCAAAGACCAGGTGCTTACGATTTCAATGCCATAGAAAAAAAATGGCAGCAGTTCTGGCAGGAGAACAAGACCTTTAGTGCAGCGGACTGCGACAGTAGCAGGCCCAAGTATTACGTGCTGGATATGTTTCCGTATCCGAGTGGCCAGGGACTGCACGTGGGCCATCCGGAGGGATATACGGCAAGTGACATATTTGCCCGGTACAAACGAATGCATGGTTTCAATGTTCTGCATCCGATGGGCTGGGACGCATTCGGCCTGCCCGCCGAGCAATACGCAATTCAGACCGGAACCAACCCAAAGGATACCACGCAGAATAACGTGGACAATATTCGAAGGCAAATCAAATCACTCGGATTCAGCTACGACTGGGACCGAGAAGTAAACACCACCGACACTGATTATTACAGGTGGACTCAGTGGATATTCCTTAAATTCTTCAACAGCTACTTTGATGACGCTGAGCAAAAGGCCAAACCCATCGAAGAACTGCCGATACCCCGGGGCCTGAGCGAAGCTGAAAGACAAAGGTACATAGATGACCGGCGTCTTGCCTACGAAGCCAAGGTCGCGGTCAACTGGTGTCCTGCGCTCGGGACCGTACTGGCAAATGAGGAAGTGATAGGGGGGCTGAGCGAGCGGGGCGGCCACCCCGTTGTCAGAAGGCCAATGCGACAGTGGATGCTTCGCATAACAAAATACGCCGAGAGACTGCTCTGGGACCTGAATGAAGTCGATTGGCCTGAATCGATAAAGAAGCTCCAGACCGATTGGATAGGCAAAAGCATTGGAGCCGACGTTGATTTTAAGGTCGATGGCTTCGACGAGGTAATTCGCGTATTCACGACTCGGCCGGATACCCTGTTTGGTGCTACTTATATGGTCCTGGCTCCAGAGCATCCGCTTGTTGACAAGACCACCAGCGAAGATAGAAAACAGGCCGTGGAGGAATATCGCCGCCGGGCAGCTACCAAGAGCGACCTGGACAGAACCGACCTGGCAAAAGAGAAAACCGGCGAGCCGTTAGGCGCTTATGCGATAAACCCCGTCAACAGCCAGAAGATACCCATCTGGATTAGTGACTATGTGCTGATTAGCTATGGCACCGGTGCAATTATGGCCGTGCCCGCCCACGACGAGAGAGACTTTGAGTTTGCCGAAAAGTTCAACCTGACCATTATCCCGGTGGTCGAGCCCGAGGACCCCGAACAGGCCGAGCTGGTCAGGCAGGGAAAGCTCTGCTTCGTCGGGGACGGTAAGGCTATAAACTCTGCTCAGTTCAACACAATGCCGACGGCCAGGTTCAAAGAGGAAATCACAAAGTGGCTCGAAGCAAAGGACCTGGGTAGAAAAACGGTCAACTATAAGCTGCGAGATTGGCTTTTCAGCAGGCAGCGTTACTGGGGCGAGCCATTCCCCATTCTGCATCTCGAAGACGGCCGGGTCGTTGCCCTCGAGCAAGACCAGTTGCCCCTGCAACTGCCGGAGACCAAAAACTACAAGCCTTCCGGAACGGGCGAGTCGCCTCTGGCCAAAGTTGAAGAGTGGGTCAACGTCGCACTGCCCGACGGTACAAAAGCAAGACGCGAAACAAACACAATGCCGCAGTGGGCGGGGAGCTGCTGGTACTACCTGCGATACCTCGACCCTCACAATAAGCAAAAGCCCTGGGACGGCGAAAAAGAAAAATACTGGATGCCCGTCGATTTATACATCGGCGGCGCGGAACACGCGGTGTTGCATCTGCTTTATGCGCGATTCTGGCACAAACTACTGTACGACCTGGGCTATGTCACGACAAAGGAGCCGTTTTACAAGCTGGTCAACCAGGGAATGATTCTGGGTGAAGACGGCCAGAAAATGAGCAAATCCCGCGGCAACGTGGTTAACCCGGACCATGTCATCAACGGCTACGGCGCAGATTCGATGCGCCTTTACGAGATGTTTATGGGGCCGCTCGAGGCCACGAAACCCTGGAGTATGCAGGGCGTCGAAGGGGTGCACAGGTTCCTGCAGAGGGTCTGGCGGATGATTGTCGATGACGATACAGGCAGGCTCTGCGAAGCGCTCGAAGACGCCGACGCCGATGAAAAGACATCGAGGCTCCTGCATCAGACTATCAAAAAAGTCGGTGATGATATTGAGACTTTCGGCTTCAACACGGCGATAAGCGCAATGATGATTTTTGTCAATCACCTCAACAAGGAACAGGTCAGACCGAAATCGGTCGTCGAGAAATTCCTGCTTATCCTTGCTCCTTTCGCACCCCATATTGCCGAGGAACTGTGGCAAAGGCTCGGGCACGATGACACCCTCGCCTGCGAGCCTTGGCCGAAATACGACAAACAACTCATCAAAGAGAAAGAAATAGAATTGGCCGTGCAGGTCAACGGCAGGGTGAGGGACAAAATAGTCGTTGCCGCTGACGCCGACGAAGAGCAAATAAGCAAGCAAGCGCTCGCCAGTGAAAGAATTGCCGCTGCTATTGCCGGAAGAGACCCCAAAAAAATAATCGTTGTCAAATCAAGGCTGGTCAATATCGTGGTCTAAGTGGCCGGGTTCTGCCGATGCCTACTGAAATAGAAGCAAAGCTCAAAGTCGAGTCGCATGAACAAATCATCCGCAGGTTAAACGAGCTCGGAGCCGAGTTCATCAGCGACCACGTCCACACGGATGTGTACTTCGACGACGACGCCGGGAGCCTTGTCAAAACAGACAAGGCCTTGCGGGTGAGACGGCTGCTTGACGGGGGCAGGCAGAGATTCTACCTGACTTACAAAGGTCCCAAAGAAAAAACCCAACCCAAAAAAAGACAGGAGATAGAAACAGAGGTAACCGACGGCAGCTCGATTGAAAAGCTGCTTTCCGCCCTCGGCTACCGGGAGGCGCTCTGTTTCGAAAAGAGCCGTCAAACCTGGCGGCTCGGCAACTGCGACATTGCGCTGGATGAACTGGCTCTGCTGGGATGCTTTGTCGAGATAGAAGGGCCTGATGAGGAAGAAATCGCGCAAGCCCAAAGCAGACTCGGTCTCGCCGATTTACCACACATTCAGGAAAGTTACGCATCACTGGTCGCAGAACAGCTCGGCCCTCAGACTTCGGGGGCGAAACCGTGAAACCTGACGATGGTTATGTCGCTTATATCGTGAACCCAAAGTCCGGCGCCAGCAGCAGCAAATTCATCGGCTGGCAGTTTAAGGACTACCTCGCAGCCGGAGGCTTTGACGTCCGGGTCAGCCTGACCAATTCGCTGGAGCACGCCTGTGAGCTGGCAACCGACGCGGCGGTGGACTACCATTGCGCCCTGGTGGTCGCAGTTGGCGGCGACGGTACTGTCAGGGAAATCGCGCACGGCCTTGAAGGAAGCGACAAGCCTTTGCTCATAGTGCCGTGCGGAACCGAGAATCTGCTTGCAAACGAGCTGGGTTTTGACGAAAGAATCCAAACCATAATAAACACTTTCCAGGCCGGCCATATCCGACCTCTGGACCTGGGAAGCGCAAGCGGAAGGTGCTTTACCTCGATTGCTGGTTTCGGCTTCGATGGGCAGGTGGTCAGGCGCGTGGCCCGCCAACGCAAAGGCCATATTAACCATCTGGACTACTTCTGGCCTATCTGGCGAACCTTCTGGAGTTACCGATTCGAGCCGATGAGAGTCGAAGTGGACGGCCAGGAGATTTTCGACGGTCGAGGCCTGGTCTTTGTCGGAAATATCTCGCGATATGCCATGGGTCTCCAGATATTACACGATGCTGATTTCAGCGACGGCCTGCTGGACGTCTGCATATACAACTGTGTTTCCCAGGTTCGCCTGTTGAAGCATTCTTTGATGACCGCTTTCAAACAGCACACTTACGGCTCGGATGTCATATATCGCCAGGGAAAGAACATTCTTGTCAGTTCGGATTGTGCTGATATACCAACTGAAATCGACGGCGACCCAGGTCCGGCGCTGCCGGTGCATATAAAGGTTATACCGCAGGCAGTGAATTGTCTTGTGCCCGAAGGCGCCAAACCGGCCGGCATTAGAACGAGGATTGTCCGGGCACTCGGATAAAAGCAATATTATTGGTTACATAACGACGGCTCAACGGAAACAATACTTTCACGGCCCCATGCCTTCGAGAATGCTCGGCCTGGGCCTCGGACTCGACATCGTACCATTCAAGGTCTGTACGCCCCGACTGTGCCAAGGCCGACCTTATCCTGCCTTGCCTCGATGCCGGTGACGAAGAGACCTTCTGCAAAGTGAATCGCCCGCATCGAGATATCAGTATTGAAAAGCTCATTACCGGCCTGTGCGACTTCGGAAACGAATATGTCGGACAAATCCGGCCTGACAGAGTGCAGCTCAATACTGCCGTCCGACCGAGCAGTCCAACACATACTACACAGAGCAAAAGACCTTCTATCAATGCTGAAACGCAGGCCGTGCGCCTTCAATCACATTTGCCTGGGGCTGAACATCGCCCGGAACGAGGCCCGCAAATACCTCCGACAGTTGCAACAGCACGCCCTTAACGATTCAGTTGAGAGAGACGGTGCAACCTTTTTTATGGCAGCCAGGCCCCCCAAGTCCCGACGATAGGCCGCAGCACAAGGTTATAGTTATTCTACCTGCGGGCTTAATTCGGCACATTTCTCCCAATCAATTTGTAAAGCTGCCCGTCGTATTGGCCGATAAAAAGTCGTGGGCAACCCATTGGGTGTCCGCTTGGGGTACGCTTTGTGTACGAATGGCAGAAAACCAAAGTTTGAACTTAAGTCGGTGGTTTTTCGACCGATAAACGAAGTAAAGATGTTCTTGAGGAAACCGGTCGGGGCAGGATTTTCCTGTTCGACTCTAACTTAAAGATTAGCTCGGACGAAAATGAACAAGACCAAACGGCAACTGACACTCAACAAGGGCAGGCAAAAGTACATTTTTCGCTATGACGCCGGCTGCGAAGACGAGCTGCTGGATACACTGATTGAGCAGGCGCAAAACAGCCAATCCGACTTTGACTGGTTCGATGCTGCCGTACTGAGCTTCAAATTGACACAAGCGCTTATCAGCCAGGCCGATGAGCTGCTGCACGAAAATGTTTGGGACTGACTAAAATAATAAGATTGCTGGATTGCTATTTTAGAACCTTGTAGATAACTTTCGAGTGTGAATAATTTAGGCGGGTAAATCATGGGAAAAAGTGCTGTCTGTGAAGAATTCATTAACTACTTGAAATTCGAAAAGCGGTTCTCGGAATATACTGCGAAATGTTACGGTGCGGACCTGGGTCAGTTCGAAGAGTTCCTGAGCTGGCGGGCTGAGCAAAGGTCGCCTACTGCCGAAGTCATCTCGCCGGAGGACCACCACGAAGCCGCCGATACTGTCGTGGCAGTCAAGACCGACGTGCGCAAGCAATCCGGTGTGACTATCGACCATCTTCTTCTTACCACGGCAACAGATGATGTCAGAGCGTACCTGGCTTTCCTGAATCAGAAGGACTACTCCAAGTCAACAATAGCCCGCAAGCTCGCGACCCTGCGAAGTTTTTACAAGTTCCTGGTCAAAAGAGGGCGGGTCGGCTCCAATCCAGTCACCCCCGTCAGGACGCCAAAGCAGGAAAAGAAACTCCCGCGCTTCCTCGAATACGAAGAGGTAAAGAGACTCCTTGAGACGCCGCCGCTGCAGAACTGGCTCGGCGCCAGAGACAGGGCCATTCTCGAAACACTCTACAGCACCGGCATAAGGGTCAGTGAGCTCGTGGGCCTGAATATGGACGACGTTGATTTTCTTGGAGAGGTAGTCCATATCAGGGGCAAAGGTAAAAAGGAAAGAATCACTCCCATCAGCTCCTCGGCGCTCCAGGCTATCCAGCATTATATGGAGTTCAGAAACAAAAGGGCCCAGAGCAATCCGAACTTCGACTCGAAGGTCCTGTTTGTTAACAAGCACGGCGGACGACTCAGCACCAGGAGCGTACGCAGGAAGATGGATAAGTACCTCAAAATGGCAGGCCTCGACCCGGCCGTCAGCCCACATACGCTCCGCCACAGCTTCGCAACCCATATGCTCAACAACGGCGCCGACCTGCGCAGCGTTCAGGAGCTGCTCGGCCATCAGTCACTGTCCACTACCCAGATTTACACGCACCTCAGCACCACAAAGCTCAAAGAGGTTTACCAGGGCGCCCACCCAAGAGAAGAAGGCCCGAACGACCAGCCAGACCAGTGGTAATAACCTGCAGAAACACGCAAGTCAAAAAAGCCGGAGTACGCTCCGGCTTTTTTTTGTACTCAACGCTGTAACTCTTTGCAAGCCCGAAACAGGCCAACGCTAACCTCTGCGTCGGATGCCCAGCAGGGCCAGTGCGCCCAGGCCGAGCAGTAAAACCGTCGCCGGCTCAGGAATAAGCCAGACAGAAGTAACATCCGCAGTTATCCTTGTATCGCCCTTGACTCCAAGTTCTATCCGCAGCCCCCGGTTGTAGTCCCAATCCTGGAGTACCGGCGGCCCCAAAGGTAGCGCATCACTCGAAAGGGCTGTCCCGCTATAATCATCAAGCTGCCAGGAAATATGGAGCACCGGAACCCCATTTGACAGTGCCAGATTTTTATAGCTGCGCAAGAGGTAATTGTCTTCTGTATCAGGTATATAGTTGTCATAGAGGCCGAGAAGGAACTCAACGTTTTCCGGGTCCGTTTGGAATACGTACTCACCTACATTCAGCACGATACCATAAGGCCCCCCATAGTGCCAGTAAGCTCCCACTCGCTCGTCGAGACTGTTGTCCAGTTTATCGGAATCATACGTATAACTGCCTGTTACTGTATCGCCTATATCGATGAGCCCGTCAAGCAATTCCTCCCGGTCGTCTATATAGCTAACTTGCGCACTAAGCCCAATGGATATCATTTCGGCGCGGGCAGCATTTGCAGCTAATCCGAAAAGAAACACTGCCATCATGAGTTTTCCTATCGCCATTTTGTTCTCCACAAAAGCAGCATACTTTTTGTACAAAAATACTATGGCATTTTCACAGCATATTCTTGGTCGATTAGTGCGTCCGGACCTAATCCAAGCTGGCCGACCTGGTTTTTTCCCCAAACCCATATCTGCCCGTACTTATCTATAGCCATCGAATGCTGCATCCCGGCGTCTATGTACACAATATCGCTGAAACCCGGGTGTTTCAACTTCTTCCATATATAAAGACGAACGAGAATGCCAAGTATGCAAAAAAATCGGAAGTTTTTTGAAAATTTTTTCCGCCAATATGTCGGGGCTATACTGCAAAGGCAGAATGGGTCAAGTATCCTGATTGCCCATGTACTCCGGCACAAGCCGTTTGATGTTTTCGACGATTCGTGCGTGGTCCTGTGTCTTGGCGACTTCGAGCAGCTCCTTTATCCCGGTTTGCAGTTCATTATGGTCCATAGGGATGTTATCCCAGACCACGATTTTGGAATGACGGGTGGGCTTCATGTCCTCTCCCTTAATCGAAAGCTCCTCGAACAGTTTTTCGCCGGGCCGCGGGCCGGTAATCACCATCTCGATATCTTCCCCGGGACGAAAACCGCTGAGCGTTATAAGCTCCCTGGCCAAATCCATAATTCCGACCGGCTCGCCCATATCAAGCACGAATATCTCTCCGCCCTTTCCCATAGCCGCGGCCTGCAATACCAGTTGCACCGCCTCGGGAATAACCATAAAGTATCGCTTCATATCAGGATGAGTAATGGTGACCGGTCCGCCGGCGGCTATTTGCTTCTTGAAAATGGGCACCACCGAGCCTTCTGAGCCAAGCACATTTCCGAATCGAACCGTGACAAAGTGCGTCCGGCTTGTGTTGCTCAAATCCTGGACGTACATCTCGGCAATTCGCTTCGACGAACCCATAATACTGGTGGGGTTGACTGCCTTGTCTGTACTTATCATCACAAAGTTGCCTGCTCCAAACTTGTGTGCGGCGTCGGCAACAACCTTTGTGCCTATAACGTTATTCCTGATGGCCTCCCCGGGGTTCAGCTCCATCAGCGGAACGTGCTTGTGTGCCGCAGCGTGAACAACCACCTGGGGCTTGTACCTCTCGAACACTTCGGCGACCCGGTCACTGTTGGTAATGTTGCAGATTATCGCTTTCGTCGAAATGTCCTCGAACTCCGAACGCAGCTCGCGTTCTATGTAGAACAGGGGGTTCTCAGCCTGTTCGATAAGCAGCAGCAGCTTCGGTTTGAATTTGCAGACCTGTCTGCACATCTCCGAGCCGATAGAGCCGCCGGCGCCCGTGACAAGAATCGTTTTGTCTTTGAGGAAGCCTTCGACCAGGTCCAAGTCAAGCTGGACCACCTCTCTGCCGAGCAGGTCGTTAATGTCGACATCCCGAATCTCCGAGACGCGGAATCTGCCCGAAGCGATATCGGTAATTGACGGGACCGTGCGGAAGCGAATCTTGGTGCCCTCGCAGACCTGAATAACACGCCGCAATTGCTGGTGGCTCGCCGAAGGCATGGCAATAGCCATTTCTTCGATGTTGCGCTGCTTGGAGATAGTCGGCAGTTGCTCAACCGTGCCGAGCACCGGTATTCCGTGAATACTGAGACCCTGCTTGCCGGGGTCGTCGTCGATAAAACCCACAACCTCGTATTGGGCAACCGACATACGGTGTATCTCTCGCAGCAGTGCCTCGCCGGCGTTGCCTGCTCCGACTATGACAAATCGTTTCAGTCGGCCGCCCTCGACCGTGCGGAACTCCTCGTAGTATAACCTTACTAACATCCGAAGCCCCGCCAGCATCATGACTGTGATAAGCAAATCAGCCACAAAGACCCCCTGGCTTACCAGACTAAGCTTGCCGAGGTTTCTCCTGAGCGGCTCGATATACATAACGAGTGTCCACAAGGTCACGATAAGCAGGGTGCTGACAAGGGAAGCCCGCAGAATGCTCGTGAGGTCTGATATGCCCACATACCGCCACCAGCCGCGATACTGCCTGAAAAGGCCGAAGATGATTACCTTCACCACAATGAAGAAAAGCAGCAGGGGAAAATACTGCTCGACAAGCCAGCTACCAAACTGCATGTTGTGAGCCAACAGGAAAGATATCATTAGAGAAGCAGCAAAAATGCCTATGTGGGCCAGGAGAATGAGAGGCTTGCGAAACCTGAGCAGCGCAGATGGCCCCACGGGAAATTGCGGCTGGTTTTGCTTCTTGTCTCTCAACCCTGTATTTCCGTCGGTCTCAGGCATACTTCGGTACCATAGTCGCATACGTAAACATTCAGGGTTGTATTATGCCGCTCTTTGACTGTATGTCAAGACGCCGGCCTGACACCAGCGCAGCCGGAGATTGCACGCGAACCTAAAACGCTTACAGACGAAAGCCGCCGCCGGTTTCTAATCTTCCTCTGTTTGCGATTCCGACGTCTGCGATTCCGAGCTTTCGGTGTCTGAATCTTCAGCGGAAGGTCCCGGACCTTCGTCTTTGGACTCTTCAGCAGCAGGCTCAGGCTCACCTTCACCTGTCAGCGTATAAACATCGTCTATCGCGGTATTGTCAACCTTCTTGCGCATCAGCGCGTAAATTGCCGTGTTGGCCGAAAAGTAAAAACTTACCACAAAGGAAACCACCAAACCCACGACCACCAGCAGGAATAGATAGACAAGGTGGGCCGCGAACCACTCAGACCAGTTCGCCGTCGGTTCGAGGTTGGGCGGAACCAGCCGAACAAAAGTAGGTTGTGCCCAGATTCTCTCCAGCTTGCCGGCGCCGTTTGCAAAAACTCCGAGGTCCAGCAGGGTATACGTTGCAAGCAACAGCAAGAAAGCAAAGAATCTGACAAAGACGTAACAAACAGCACCGTAACTTGCAGCTACTGCACTGTAAAAAAGCATATGCCAGGGGCGTGAGTATAAGTAGTTGAAAGCCCGACTTATGGCGTCGAAGCAGTCCGAGCCGTCATATGCAACCGCGGGAAACATCAGGTTGAACCCTGCGACCGCCCCTATGAGAACCACCCCAATCAATGCACCGGCTAACAGTGCCAGAGGCATAAAGATGGCCATAATCAGCTCACCGGCCCTCGGAATATTGGCTATAAGCCCCAAAAGGAAAACAAACACGCCTACGAAGACAATCATACCCACCGGCAGCAGCGGCGCCGTGAAAAAGCTCGTGAATTTTCTCACGCCGTAACGCAGCGACTCGGTAAGACCGGGTTTTTCATCTTGGGCAAACTGAAGGGCCGCCATTCGGCAGATGGCCCCGCCGGCAACAGAAAGCACCGCCAGCTCTATTAGAAAGAATATTGCACAATAGAGATAATGATACCTGACCGCCCACGCTACCGCTCTGAAATATCTGCCGATATTCGCAGCCACGGCGGGCAGGTCAACCGAGAACAAGGAATATAACGCCGCGTGATATCTCTCAGACCCGAAGTGCCAAAGCGTCGAAAACATGCCCACCCGTTCTGCCGTGTTCCTGTTGGCCTCGATAAATTGGCTTACACCTTCCGGGTTAGTCATATACACATCTAACTCGGTCAGGCCCGCATCCGTCGCCACTACCGGTGTGCTCAAGTCCATAACCCAACCGGCCAGGCATATAACAGCAATCGCCCCAATCGCAATGGCCAACTTTACCGGCTGAATCGCCACACGGAAGGTACGGAAGAGCCTGACAAACAAAACATTCTCAAATACCTGGAAGGATTCTCTTTCGCCGTCCATTTTCCGCCCTTTCAAAAACAGCAAATACAACCTTTTTGTCAATCGCCAAGCCGGAATTCCGACTTACATATATATTGATTAGCAGCGTATTTCAATACATTTTGCAAAATTTTTACGCGTCACTCTTCAGTGCTCTTGTTGAATTTCGTTGCCAAATTCGTTGGCCGGCCCTGTGCACTCTGCCGGCCGACGCAGGCGTAAAACAGTTTATTCCTCTTCCGGCACGATTCCCTCTTCAACCATCCTGGCATATTCGACACAATACCGGGCCCAGGGTTTGGCCTCCAGGCGAGCCTTTGCTATCGGCTTGCCCGTACCCTCGCAAACTCCATAGTTCCCCTTGTCTATGCGTCGCAGCGCATCGTCGATTTCGTTCAGTAATTTCCGTTCGCTATCCATCAGCCCTATGGCAAACTCCTGCTCGTAGTTGTCGGTGCCCAGGTCCGCCATGTGGATGGGCATGCTTGAAAGGTCACCGCTGGCGTCCAGCCGCGATTTCTTGAGCGTTTCGCCTTCTATCTCATTTACGTCGCCTATAATCTCTCTGCGCTTGACCAAAAGTTTTTCCCTGAAATCCTGAACTTCCTTGGCGCTCATGCCGTTTTTTTTCTTCGACCTTTTTTCAGGCTTTTTTGTCACTTCCTGGTCCACCTTTATCAGTGCCTAACATTGCTCTGTAAATTCGGCAAGCCGATTAGTATACCATATAGGGCCGAACCGCGCATAGAATTTCTTCAGCGACAATCCCAACACGGCGCCCTAAGTATAATCAGCCGACTCAAGTTGTTCGACTCTACCCGATTCAGCGTTCATAACTATCTGTCATATAAAAGGTTGCAGCGATGAGCCGGTGCGGTTAATCTTGTGGGTCCGTCCGGGCAGCGCTGCTCAGTACGTCGGCATCTTTTGCGTATTCTCCCAGCGGCAGAAAGAACTTCTCACGTCCCAGCCGGCCTGTGAACGTCCTGACGCCAAAAACCTCTTCGATTCGCCCCGGCGTGAAAATATCCCGGGTTTTGCCAATATGCCACCGGCAGCCGGCCTGCGGGCCCGCAAGAAGCAATGCGTGGTCGCTGTATTGCGCCGCCAGGTTGATATCGTGTGTAACCGTTACAATTGTCTTGCCTTGTTCGAGCTGCATTTTTTTCAGCAGGTCATATATGCCAACCTGGTGCTTCATATCGAGGAAGCTTGTCGGTTCGTCCAGAAGTAGTATCCCGGTATCCTGGGCGAACGCTCTCGCGATGAAAACTCGCTGCCTCTCGCCGCCGCTCAACTGCGAAAGCGGCCGGTCGGCAAACCGGGCCACGTCGGTAATCTCAAGAGCCTTTGCCGCCAGCTCTCTGTCCGTTGCGGATTCAAAACCAAAAGTGCTCAGATACGGCGTCCTCGCCATCAACACAACCTCGGTGACCGTAAATTCAAACACCGGCACGAACTCCTGACGCACGACTGCAATTGTCCTTGCGAGCTCTCGGATGGAGTAGGAATGAATATCGACCCGGTCAATTCTCACTGACCCGCTGTCAGGGCGAAGCACTCCGCAGAGCAAATTCAGCAGAGTGGTCTTACCGGCGCCATTGGGGCCTGATATCGCCAGAAAGGTCCCGGCGGCGACCTGAAACGTGAGGTCCTTCAAAACGGGCCGACCGTCATAGCCAAACGTCACATTGTCAACCTCTATAATTTCGCTCATTGCAGCCAGCTCACTTTTCTCGTGTATCTTGCCAATAGCACAAGGAAAAAAGGCCCACCCGCCATCGCCGTCACCACCCCTACAGGCAACTGTTCGGGGGCGATTATTGTGCGGGCAAGTGTATCGGCCATTACTAAAAACGTCGCACCGATTATCGCACTTAGCGGCAGCAGTTGGCGGTGGTCAGGCCCGAATACCAGCCTTACCCCGTGCGGAACAATAAGGCCTACGAATCCTATAAGTCCGCTGAGGCTGACCGCCACAGCAGTGATAAAAGCGCTCAGTCCAAATACGATTAATCGAGTTCTTGCAGGGTCAACCCCCAGCGCGGCAGCCTGGTGCGGGCCAAAGGTCAAAATGTTCAGTCTCTGGGCGACTGTGAACAGCGCCAGTATTCCCACCAGGATTGAAACCGCGCCGAAACCCAGTACCGCAGGACTTTTCTCAGTGATGTTTCCCATCAGCCATAGTGTCGTCGAGCGCAGTTGCTCACTTGCCGCGACGGATACCAGGAACATTATCACCGAAGAGAAAAAAGCATTTACAACCACGCCCGCCAGCAGCAGACTCGTCACCTGCGATTTGCCGGTCAAATGTCCGATGAACCATACCAGCCATACGGTGGCAACGGCCCCCGCGAACGCCAGGACCGAAATCGGCGAAACGCCCCAGAACGTCCAATTCATACCGCACACGATAGCAACCACTACTCCGAGTCCTGCACCGCTGGATATACCGAGAATATAGGGGTCGGCCAGCGGATTTCGCAGAATAGCCTGAAGCACAACGCCGCAGCACGCCAGGGCCGCTCCCACCAATGCCGCCAACACTACACGCGGCAATCTGACGCCGACAAATATTGCATAATCAGTATTGCCGGCGGCGACGTCGCCCGGCCCGTCCAAAACCTTTAATAAGGATATTTTCTCTGTCCCCAAAAGTGCGCACACACACATCACCGCTGCAAGAACCGCTAAACCTGCAGCAATCCTGATTAACAGTTTCTTGGGGGTTAAGCCTTCAATCATCTGTCAGCTTGACCTGCTGCTCGGCGTTTTGTTCCCGTGCAGGGCCGGCCGGGTGCAGACAACGTCCAATCAACTCTATCGCCGTACACAGTCTGGGCCCCAGCCGAAGCACCGTACCGGACTCGACTACGTAAATCCTCTTATCTTTGACAGCAGGCAACGTCGGCCATTTACTCCAAAAGACCTCTGCGTTTCGCTGCTGCCCGCCTATATCACTTTTGCTCATTGCCGACTGAATTATAACTTCCGGACCACAGGCCAGAAGCTCTTCCGTGCCTATCTGAGGGTATTGGCTTATTGTCCGGCCTATGGCGTTTTCTCCGCCGGCCAGCTCAATTAGTTCGTTTATGAACGTATTGGCCGAAGCCACACGCAGCGGTTCAGCCTGGACCACCCACAACACCCTCGCCCTGCGGGTTGAACTAAACTTGGATTTCAAATCGTCCATTTGCATCTTGATGCGGTCGAGCAGCTCCTGCCCTTGCTGACGGCGCCCCGCCACAACTGCAATCCGGCCAATAGCCGCCAGAAGGTCCTCGATTTTCTCTATCTTAACGGTCAGAACTTTTAGCCCCAGCCGGTTCAATGTCTGGGCCGCTGCTTTTTGCTGGGCAAAAGAAAGAGTAACCACCAAATCGGGCTTCGCTGCAATGACGGCTTCGACGTTAGGCTGCCAGAATGTCCCCACTTTTCTCTTATCGGCCGCTTCCGCCGGATAGTCGCTGTCACTGGAGACCGCCACAACTTTCTCACCAAGCCCCAGTTCGAATAAAATCTCCGTAAGATTTGGCGCCAGCGCAACAATTCTCGTCGGCTCGCCAGGCAACCCGGCGTCATTTGGCTCGGAAGTAATATCGCCGCTGCCGCCCAGGTAGTGTGCAGACAGGACAAATAACACCGCCAAGGCAAAGGCAGCCGTAAGTATTGCCCATATTTTCGTCATCGTCAGGTTCGCTTAAATTGCTTTTCAAGCTCAGCCATTGTGAATTTTATAGTGGTCGGCCGTCCGTGCGGACAGCGTTCCGCCCGTTCGACTCTTTCACGGTCTGCCAGCAGTTGTCCTATTTCACTGTTGCTTAGCTTCTGACCGGCCTTTATCGCGGCCTTGCACGCAGCCATATTCAACACCTCGGCAAGCAGCTTTTCGCCATCCTGAACCAGCACCTCGTCGGTCAGCAAATCGAGCATGTCACGCACGAACTCAGCCGGCGACGCCTTCGACAACATCACGGGAAAAGCCTGCACCGCCATAGTCTTTGGGCCAAACGGCGCCAGTTCTATCCCAAGCTCTTCAATCAATTCAGCATTTTTTTCCACGGCTTCAGCCTGGGCGTCGGTCAGCTCGAAACTCTCGGGGATGAGCAGTCTTTGTGATTCGAGTTTGCTGTTTCGGATTCGCCGCGACAGGGCGTCATACATTATTCGCTCGTGAAGTGCGTGCTGGTCAACGATAATAAAACCGTCTTCGACCTGTGCGACTATGTAGCTGTCGTGTATCTGCACGGCCTTGAGCCCGTCTTTTGCGTTCGACTCGGCTTTACCGTCAACCGCCCGGCGTCCCTCGTATCTGAACTGCCGCTCTGTGCCGACGGGTTTGTGTTTTCTGAAGAACTCGGCCATTGCATCGGCAACGCCCTGCCTTGCGGGGCCGACGGAACCCGTATCCAGCCTGCCTTGCCCCGAAGCTGCTGCCTGCGGCAGTCTTGCGCGGGTCTCGAAGTTCGAGCCAAGAAGTCTTTCCCGCAGGCACCCTAACAGTTGTGAGTGAACCATGTTCGCGTTGTAAAACCTTACCTCAATCTTTGTGGGGTGTACGTTTATGTCCACGTCCTCGTACGGCATCTTGATAAACAAAAAGACAACGGGAAATCTGTCGGGCTCCAGGAACCCGCGGTACGCTTCCTTGACGGCGTGCGATATGAATTTGTCCCGTACGAACCGCCCGTTCAAAAACACGTACTGCAACTTGTTATTTGTTCTGGCGATGCCCGGCGTGCCCAGCAGCGCCAAAACATGCAGCCCCTTCTCATTCGATTCATTCTCAATCAGGTTTTCCGAAATCTCGGCAGACAGCAGCTCGGCTATCCGCTCGCGAAGGCTTTGGCCGGCCGCCAGCCGGTAAAGCTCCCGGCCATTGTGGCTGAGAGTCATATCCAGACTGCTTTTCGCCAGCGCAATTCGCGTAAACTGCTCGCTGATGTGGCCCATTTCGGTATTGGACGTCTTCAGGAACTTGCGCCTGGCGGGAAGCTTATAGAAAAGATTCCTCACCTGGACTGTTGTGCCGTAATCACCGCTGCACGGGCTCACAACACCCTTTCGGCCGCAATCAACCTCGATACAGTTGCCCCCGGAAGAATCCTTGGTTCTGCTCACCGCCCGTACCTGCGCCACCGACGCAATGCTCGCCAGTGCTTCACCTCTAAAGCCAAGCGTCGAAATGCTCCGCAGGTCCGCATCGGTTCTGATTTTGCTGGTTGCGTGAGGTTCGAGTGCCCAAGCCAAATCTTCGGCATCCATTCCGTAGCCGTCGTCCGTCACCGACATCAATTCCCGACCGCCGTCTTCGATTGAGACGACGACCTTTCCTGCCCCGGAGTCGATGCTGTTTTCCAGCAATTCCTTGACCACACTGGCGGGTCTTTCGATTACCTCCCCCGCGGCAATCATATTTACCATATTCTCGTCAAGGGTTACTATCCGGCCCATCGTCGCTGCCGCCATAAAAAGGTTTTACTTTCTTTGCGTGCGGCTCTCAGTTAAGTGAACTGCCAAAAATCCTTTGACCGTCAACTCGCAAAGAGGCTTTGACCGCTCATTTCCGGGGGCTGCTCCAGCCCCATCATCTCAAGCACGGAAGGTCCCACGTCAGCCAGTCGTCCGTCCTGACGCAGCACGGCGCTCTTGAAGCGACGCCCAAAGACAATAAGAGGCACATCGTTAAGCGTGTGCGAGGTGTGGGGCTCATTTCTCTCGGTGTCCCACATCCTCTCTAAGTTGCCGTGGTCGGCTGTAATTATCGCGCTGCCGCCCAGACTTTCTACCTTTTCCAGGACTCTGCCGACGCACGCATCCACCACCTCGGCAGCTTTCACCGCAGCAGCCAAGACTCCGGTATGGCCGACCATATCCGGATTGGCGAAATTGACCACCACGACGTCATACTTGTTCGAGTCCAGCCTGCCAAGTACGACCTCCGTAACTTCGTAGGCGCTCATCTCAGGCTTTAGGTCGTAGGTTCGTACCCGCGGCGAAGGCACAATTTGTCGGTCCTCGCCGCCAAAAGCCTTCTCCGCGTAGTCGTTGAAGAAGAATGTGACGTGCGCGTATTTTTCCGTCTCGGCGCATCGAAACTGTTTCAATCCAAGCTCACTCCAGTACGCACCCAATATGTTCTTCATCTTCGGCGGTTTGGCAAACGCCACCGCCGCCGGTATCGTCGCATCGTATTCGGTCATACAAACGTAATAAACGTTCGGTCTTACGGTTCTTGCAAACTCTGTAAAGCCCGGCTCAACAAATGCACGCGTAAGCTCACGGGGTCTGTCGCCGCGGAAGTTAAAGAATATAACGCCGTCGCCATCCTCAACGGTCGCCAGCGGTTCACCCTCGTCCGTGACGATACAGGTCGGCTCGATAAACTCGTCGGTAACATCCTTTTCGTAACTCCCGGAAACAGCCTCGCCGGCGCTGTGAGCCTTGATGCCTTTGCCTGATGTCACACACTCGTAAGCCTTTTGCACCCGGTCCCACCGGCTGTCCCGGTCCATACCATAGAATCTGCCCATCACCGAAGCAACCTTGCCCACTCCTATCTGCCGGGCCTTGTTTTCAATCCGGCCTATGTACTCGGCGCCGCTCCTGGGCGATGAATCCCGGCCGTCCGTGAAAGCGTGAATGAAAACATCCTTCACATCGTTTCTCTTGGCCAGCTCCAGCAGTCCGTAAAGATGGTCGAGCAGCGAGTGTACCCCGGTGTCGCTGCACAGACCCATAAGATGTATCTTGCCGGTGTTTTTCTTTGCGAAATCGACCAGGTTCAGGAATTCCCGGTTTTCGAAGAATGAGCCGTCGCGAATGGCCTTACTGATTCTCACGGATTCCTGCGGTGCTATCCTGCCTGCGCCAAGGTTCTGATGGCCCACCTCGCTATTGCCCATTGTTCCCTTGGGAAGGCCCACGTCGCGACCGCTGGCGTGAATCAGACACTTTGGCAATTTGGCCGTCAGGGCATCGTCAACCGGGGTGTCGGCACACTTGACGGCATTGAATTTGTCCTCTTCGGGGTTCGGGTTATGCCCCCACCCGTCCCGAATAATAAGCACAAACGGCTTCTTGCTCGAAGCTGACCCTTTTTTTCCCATAAAAACGCCTTTAGCACTACTGCGTGCAACACTGCTATATCTTTGTTCTGCGTAACAACCGCGCAGCCTGACCGATTAACGGCAGATATGGTATAAGCCTCGGCTGAATATGTCAAACGTCAATGCGGCAATGCAGGCAAGTGCATTCAGACACAAGCCTTTGGTGGGATTAGCTATTGTGCTATAATCCAGAGCGGGAATTTTTAATCAGCCACGCACTTTTTTTGACGATAAGGGTAGAGTATGCTATCGGGCTCGAAAGGCAGGATATAGAAGGGAACCGGTATGGCCGATAATCCGACATTCTGGGCGCCAGGCAAAAGGACGGAGCAGAACGGCCTTTTGTTTTTTGCTTTTCTGCTCCCGGCGTTTGCCCTGATGTTTGGCAGCGGATGTGCGCAGCGCCAAAAAGCAGTCGACCTATATGTCGAGGCGGTGATGCGGAGGACGCTGAACGAGCGGGAGCTGGCCATCGACAAGCTCAATGCAGCGGCCAAGACAGACAAGCATTATTATCCCGCCTATTCTCTGCTGGGCGAAATCTACGAGGAAATGCAGCGATACGAAGACAGTGCCGCGGCGTATCAAAAAGCCACCGAGCTGAACCCCTGGTCTTCAAAGGATTGTCTGAGCCTGGGGCGGGTTTTCCGAACCCTCAAGAAGTACCCGGAGGCGGTCCAAATCTACGATAGAGCCTGTGAAATTAACCGCGACGATTTCGAGGCGCACCTTTACGCGGCGCAGAGTTGCTACGAACTTAAGGACTATGAAAGAGCATTGGCCTACGGCCGCAGGGCCGAGCGGCTCGACGCCAACGTCTACGAACTGCAGAAGCTGCTTGGCGACATTTATAAGCTGCAAAAGGATTATGACCAGGCTGTCGCTGCTTATGAGCTGGCCCTGGAGCTTGACAGCGATAATCCGGATGTTATGATATCGTTGGCCGCAGCTTATATGAACAGCGACCGTATCGAGCCGGCGAAGGAGCTGCTGAACCACGTGCTCAAAATCGAGCCGGGCCAGGCAACCGCCCATCGGCACTTAGGGTATTGCTGCCTTCTGCTCGGTGATGTCGATGGAGCAATAGAAAGTTACGAGCGAGCGATAGAAATCAACGAAAACGACTGGCAGGCCTTGCGAAGTCTGGGTATTGCGTACATCTTCAAGGCGATTAAGCAGGACGACCAGCAGTTCAAGGCCAAAGCAGTGACGCAGTGGCGGATGTCACTTGACATCAATCCGCACCAGAGGTGGGCACGGCAATTGCGTCAGTACGTTCGGAAGTATTCGAAATAGTACCGGACTCCGGGCCAAAACGAGAAAACCCAAAAGCATACGTTCCTGTGGATTTCAAGACGTGACCGTACCAGGCAAAGAGCAAACCAAATCCCAGTCGGCACTGCATACGGCTTTTTCGTCACGGTTAATGCATGCAAAGCTGCCGAGCATCAAAGAACATCTTATTTTCTGGTCCATAGCCATATTTGGTGTGGCCGCCGACCTGTGGACCAAAAGCGCGGTTTTCGCCTCGCTCGAGCAGGACGGTTCTGTGCCGATACTCAATGGCTTGCTTCGACTGGTCAGAACGGAAAATCCCGGCGCCGCTTTTGGAATAGCTATGGGCCAGCGCTACCTTCTCGTAGCCGTTTCGGCAATCGCCTTGCTAATAATACTATTCCTGTTCGTTTTCGTCGAGATACGCCCGACGATTGTTTACGTTGCTCTCGGGCTCTTTGCCGCCGGGATTGTCGGCAACCTTTACGACAGAATATTCAACGACGGGATGGTGCGTGACTTTATCGATGTTGTGTACTGGCCCGGCAAACACTGGCCCGCATTCAATATCGCCGACGCCATGCTCTGTGTCGCTGTCGGATTGATGATGCTTTCAACCTGTTTTTCTCGTGAGCGAACCCGATAAGCCCTGTCTTCGTGCCGTTCAGCTTACATCGCCGCAGAGTATTGTCGGCCGGCTTTACTGGGACGCCTTTTCAAAGACGTGTTCGGCGACATAAATGGGCGTGCTCGAAGCCACACCCAGCGCAATCGCATCGGATGGACGTGAATCGATTTCCACGGTTCGGCCATCCACGCTCAAAGTTATTTGCGCATAAAACGTATGATGCCTCAGGTCATTTACAACTATCTTCTCTATCCTCGCCCCGAGACTTTTGATGACATTGTCCAGCAAATCGTGTGTCATCGGACGCGGCGTCTGGATGTCTTTTAGTCGTCGGTCAATGGCGAAGATTTCGACCACCCCAATCACAATCGGAAAGCTGCGCTGGCCATGCCGCTCCTTCAAAACGATTACCTGCTGGTCCGACGTCTCGTTTATGATTATCCGCGACAGTTCCGCTTCGATATCCATATAGCCCCCTTTGTAGTCACCTTTCCAGTTCGGAAAGATGTTTTTCCACTGTTTCGAGTTGTTCGGTCAGCTCAGCCAGCTTTTCCCTGGCCCGGGCTACGACTTCCGGCTTGGCTTTCGTTACAAAATTTTCGTTATTGAGCTTGGCCTCTACCGCCTGCCTGGCCTTTTCGGCCTGTTCTTTCTGCTTCTCAAGCCGGCGTCGTTCGGCATCCGGGTCAATCAGGTCGTGAACATAAACCTCGCTTGTGTCAGACATTACAGCCACGGCAGCGTTTCGAGGTTTCTCGACCGCGGGGCCTGCTTCGAACTCTCCGACGCCGGCCAACTGCCGGATAAGCTCGGCGTTTCGATTCAGAACCTCGGCACTTTGCAGCGCAGCCTTGGCAGAGACCGTCAGCCTCTCAGTGCCCGGTGTGTTATATTTATTTCTGATGTCCCTTACGGCACGAATGGCGTCCTGGACAAGAACAATCTCCTGCTCGACCTGTCCGTCCACGAAAGAATCGAGCCTGCCGGGCCACTGCGCTGTCACTAAGGCATCTGCCTGCCCGGTCTCCGCAAGGCCCTGAAGGGCTCTGGCCGGAGCAATCTCATTTAGCTTCTGGAATATCCCCTCAGTAATAAAGGGCACGAACGGGTGCAGCAGACGCAGGGCCCCATCCAGAACGAAAGCAAGAACATTCTGAGCCGTGGGCCTGTGCTGCTCATCCTGCAGTCTCGGCTTGGACCACTCAAGATACCAATCGCAAAAATCATTCCAGAAGAACCTGTAAAGCTCGCTCAAAGGTTCGCTGTACTTGAACTCGTCCAATTGCTGCGTGACATCCGCTATCGTCCGGGCAAGCCGCGACAGAATCCACCTGTCCGTTACCGTCATCTCGTTGCTGTCGAACTTCTCCGGCGCAATACCGTCCAGATTCATCAAGGCAAAACGCGAAGCGTTCCAGAGCTTATTGCAGAAGTTCCGGCCTATATCCAGCTTGGGCGACGTGTTTTCGACCCGGCCGTCCGGCAGCTTCATCTTCTGCACCGGCATACGCACATCCTGTGTCTGCGTGGTCATGCTCGCCAGCGTAAACCGCATCGCGTCGGCGCCGTGGCTGTTAATAACCATCAGCGGGTCAATGCCGTTGCCAAGGCTCTTGGACATTTTCCGGCCCTGTCCGTCCTGAATCATCGCGTGAATAAAAACATCTCTAAATGGAATATCCCCTGCGCAATACTGGCCCATCATCACCATACGCGAGACCCACAGCGTGATAATCTCACGCGCCGTGCAAAGCACGTCACCCGGATAAAAGCTCTTTACCTCCGGCGTTTCATCCGGCCAGCCCATCGTACTGAAAGGCCAGAGTGCAGACGAGAACCAGGTGTCGAGAACATCCTCATCACGCTGCCAACCTTCGTCCTCTAATCGTTTTTCAATGTCTTCGTTTCCTGGCCCAATACACGCATACGCTACAGGCCCCTCTTCGGACTCCGCGACAATCGAATACATTCTGTCTGCGTCTGCCTCGAGTTCGGGTCGCAACTGTTTATCTGTTCCAGCCTTGGACCAAATTGGAATTCTGTGTCCCCACCAGAGCTGTCTGCTTATGGGCCAGTCGCGCAGATTCTCCAGCCAGCTCTGATACGTCCTGGCATAGCGCTCGGGAATAAACCGCAATCGGCCGTCGAGCAGCGGCTTCAACGCAAGGCCAGCCAACGAATTTACCGGAACATCAGTGCTGTCAATCAGGCCCTCGCCAAATTTCTCCGCAAGCGGCCCAATAGGTTTTTTGACCGCGATGTACCACTGGTCGGACAGATAAGGCTCAATAGGAACGTGGCTGCGGTAGCTGTGCCCGACTTCGTGAGAATATTCGCGAACGTCCTCAAGCATCTCTTCCTGCCGGAACCATTCGACGATGGCCTCACGGGCCTCGAAGCGGTCCATACCGAGCAGGGCCTGGGCATCCGGGTCACCGGCATCGGCCCAGCCGTACTTGTCACTAATGCTCCCGTCCGGCGCCATAACATTGATAACATCGAGTCCGTGCCGTTGACCAATCTCCCAGTCGTCCGGGTCGTGCGCGGGCGTGACCTTGAGGAAACCCGTCGAAAACTTTGCTTTTTCATCCTCACTTTGCGCATCGGGCAAAACGACGTGCTCGTCGCCGATTATAGGAATAATCCGACCGACAATCGGCAGCCGAACCTTTCTGCCAACCAGTTCTTTTGCGCGCCTATCTGCCGGATTCATTGCAACAGCGGTGTCACCGAGCATCGTCTCCGGACGCGTGGTGGCTACAGTAACATATTCGATGTTCTTGCCCTCAATTTCCACCGGTTCGACCAGCGGGTAACGCAGGTACCAGAAATAACCCTGCACTGTTTCATGCTCGACCTCGTCGTCGGCAAGCACCGTCTGCGTGGCCGGGTCCCAGTTGACCAGCCGTTTGCCGCGATAAATAAGTCCGTCCCCGAAGAGCTTGAAAAACGCCGCCCGCACCGCTTTGGCACACACCGAGTCCATTGTGAAGCGGGTGCGGTCCCAGTCGCAGGAGCAGCCCATCGCCTTTAGTTGCTCGATAATGCGAGCCTCGTACTCATCTTTCCAGGCCTGGACGTGCGAGATGAACTCCTCACGCCCAAAGTCCGTCCGCCGTTTACCCTGCTCTGCCAGCAGCCTTTTCTCCACCACCGTCTGCGTGGCGATACCGGCATGGTCCGTACCCGGCATCCACAGCGTGTTGTATTGCTGCATCCGCCGAAACCGAATCAAAATATCCTGCAGCGTATTGTTCAGCGCATGGCCAAGATGCAGCGGGGCCGTCACGTTGGGCGGCGGAATCACAATAGTATAGGGCCGGCCGTCGCCTGAAGCCTCAGCATGAAAATAATTGTGCGAAAACCAGATTTCGTTCGACTGCTGCTCTGTACGTTTCGGCTCGTAAACCTTCGAAAGCTCTTTGCTCATAATCTACCTGTCAACTGACCGCCAAAGGGTTCTCAAAAAAAGCTCGATTCCCAGGGCGTTATCGTAATAAAACAAGCAGATAATGTAAAGCCAACAATCTCAGACCGGCAGGATTTGATAAGCCGGATAAACAAAATCACTGTGCTGTCGCGCCAGGGCGTCTGTGAATTCTGATGGAGTTTTTAGCGTCTATGAGGCTTTTCTGAAGAGTTATTGCACGCCGGCTTCAATACAGCAGGTATTCAGGCCGGCAAAATCCGCAAAATTGACCACCGAGTCGCCGTTAATATCGAGCCCATCACACCAGTCAGGCGGCCGGCAGTCGGACCGCAGCCAGCAGCGAGCCAGAGCAGCTATTTGCCCGGAGCTTCTGTCGATTATTTTGATTTGGTCGGTGCCGTAGAAGGTTTGGCCGTTCTTGAGCAGGCCTTCAACGCTGACACTTCCATCGAAATCGCCCTGGCCGCAAAAGGCCTTTCGTGCAAAGACAGCCGATACCTCGACCCTGTTTTGCTCACCGCCGACCACCTTGATGTGCTCCGACTCAATGCCCAGCGGCTCAATCACAGCAGGGCTGCCGGTATCGACCTCGTCAGCCGCAAAGCCCTCCGGCAGCAAAAAATGGACCTTGACGTATTTGCCTTTACTCCTGAGATTCAGCGCCCGCGGCCTAAATTTCATCTCGCAGTAAACACGTGGCACAAACTCATCAGCCCCCATATCGATTCTCCCGTCGAACACCCTCGGCTGACCATCAATATCCGTCTCCCCCAGACCAACCACATAATTCGGGTCACCCGCATTTATACACACCGAATGCGGCAGGAGATGATAGTCTCCCTCAACCCAAAAGTCATCATTGGCATCATCTGGCGTGCTATTTGCGTCCCAAGAACCCGCCTCAAGAAAACATGGATCACTATCGATATTGCCTTGGCCCTGCCAGCCACCTTGGATATTGCTATTGGTAATTGGCACGGGAAGCCAAAACTTTGATACGATTTGCTCGGGCTCGTTGTTCCACACAATGCAGTTACTAATTGCGGAAGTACTTCGCTCAAGTGCCCCATACGTGAATATCCCACCCCCTTCATCTGAAGCAGAATTGCCGACGATTGTGCAGTTTGTGATTATTGCAACGTACTCAAGATAAACATAGATGCCACCACCTTGATACGCGATATTTTCGGTAATCGTGCAATTGCTCATCCTTAGTTTCCCGTATCCCCCACACCCAACGATACAAGAGACCGCGCCACCAGACCACCGCGCCCAATTGCCCTCTATTTTGCAGTTAATGATGCTGGCATCGCAACCCTGGCACTCAATTCCTCCGCCCCGCGATTCCGTTGAATTGTCACTGATAACACAATTAGCTACTGTGAGCATGCACCCATCCGCGGAAATCCCGGGGCCTTGAGCGTTCCCAGAAATGGTGCAGCCATCGATTACCGGCGAACCGTGCCAGCACCAGAGTGCTCCGGGTGTGTTTTTTGTTATTACGCACTTCGAAATTGTGGGGCCGCTACCAGCGCAGTAGATAGCTCCGTCCCTGCCGCTGGAACGATATCCCCCTGTGATCGTTAAGCCCGCAAGGACCGAATCGGCGTCTTCCCCGTTCCAAAACTCAAAACCCCGGTGGGGCTCGTGTTTGCTTCCATTGCAGTCAATTATTGTGGCGGCAACAGTATCGGGATTGTTAGGGTCTACGCTCCGCACGGTAATCGCTTTGCCCCTGAACTTGATGTCGCGGTTGCCTTCTCCAGTGTAGGTCCCAGGCGCCACAATGACTTCGTCGCCGTCGCAAGCCCCATCTATAGCAGCTTGAATCGTCGAAAACTGATCAGGTACGCACAGGTTTTGTACAACCTGCAGGTTTATAGCAATCAGGACGGGACTGTTCACAGCCGTACCGTCAAGCACTGTCAAGCTGCAAGTGTGAAGACCCTTAGGCAGAACAGCGGGGGCCACTGTCAATGTAATCCGGGCAAGATTATCCGTGCAGGTTCCGTGTCTGGGGCAAACCTCCAACCAATTGCAATCCTCGACGATTCGCCAGTGCAGCACCCCGGAGCCACAGTTCCTGATCGATAGAGTTTCAGCTCCTGGGGGCTGCTTGCCAAGCGTATGGCGAAACTTCAGCGAAGAAGCGGATAAAGCGATTGCGGACCTTGCTGGAAGATGTTCGTATGCACCCATGTCAGCAACAGCAATTCCGTCCTCATTGCCGTCCACTATGCGCCGATGACCCTCAATGTCCGCTGCAGGTAATCCTCCCGCAGGCGCGTTCGTTCCGGCGTCTATGCATGGTGAGCCAGGCACAAGATGGTAGTCAGCCGGGAACGCAAACTCCGGAGACTGCTCGATATTGCCCTGTCCAGGGTACCCGCCTTGGACGTCGCTGTAGGAAACTGAAGGTGCAGGCGAACGCCAATATTCGGCAATCTGCTCAGGGGAGTTGCCCCATATGATGCAATTGGTAACAGTCGAGCAGCCGCTTACTCCGGCACCAGAGTTGCTCACGTTTCCGCATATGGTACAGTTTGTTAAGGACGGGTAGTTCTCGTAGCCGGACGCTGCGCAAAATCCACCTCCTTCATTGTTGGATATGACACAATTCGTCATCGCTAGGTCACTATTACAAATGAAAACTCCGCCGCCGCTCTCGCACGTCGGCGTTCTGTTTTTGGTTATCACACAGTTGCCTATATGCGGGTTGCTGTCCGAACAGTGAACTCCACCACCGCACCCGGCTGTATTGCGGCTAATCGTACATCCCACAATCATAGGATTGATAGGATTGCTGTTCCAGTAGCAATGTATTCCACCACCGGCAAAAATGGCCCTGTTCGAAGTGATGTTGCACTTACTAATTGTCGGACTGCTGCCACGGCAGTGTATGGCGCCCCCGTAGTCAGTGCATCCATTTTCAATTGTCAAGCCTGCGAGCAGCGAGCGTAAGTCTTCGTCGTTCACGAAGTAGAATCCACGATGGTAGTCCTCTCTTGTGCCGTTGCAGTCAATTATTGTGGCCGCGACGATGGCTGGGTCGTTGGGGTCTGTGCTGCGGAGGGTGATGGCCTTGCCCCTGAACTCGATGTCGCGGTTGCCGTCGCCGGTGTAGGTGCCAGGCGCCACAATGACTTCGTCGCCGTCGGTGCTGGCGTCGATGGCAGCCTGGATGGTGCGATACTGCTGCGGCACAAGCTGCGTCGCAGCCGACGCCCAGGCAGCGGTAAACGCTGTCAGAACAATCAGCAAAATCGCCGCTTTCTTCATTTTCCCGCCCTTTTCATTGGAGTCCGGAACAAGTAATCCGCCGGACTGCTCTATAATAAGGACGAATGAGAATGGCCAAAATGCAAAAAAATTGGAATTTTCTTAAACTTTTTTGCAAAAGGCTTACTTCCGCACAGTTGGTTTTCCAATACCACGCAGCGTTTTTTGAACCGTCGCGTCAATTTTCCTCCAACTGCGTTCGTTGCTGAGCAATATATTTCCATCAGGTCCGATTAATACGTATGTTGGTGCCAGGTCGCCGACGCCATAGTCAGCAGAGAGTTTTGACCGGAGGCCGAGGTGAACCTGGGGCCACATGGGTTTGTATTTCTCAAGGAACCTGTGCATCGCAAATTCGCTCTCATCCATACTCAGGCCTATCATCTCAAAGTCCTCATAGCGACTCAAATGTTTGTAAAACCTCTTCAATCTCGGCATCGAAGCCACGCAGGGCTTGCACCAGGTGGCCCAGAAGTAAAGCAGTACGCATTTGCCGCGCAAATCTTCGAGCTTGATTTGCGGCCCATCCAGTATTTGGAGTCTGAATGGCGGGGCCGTCTTGCCGACGGTTGGACTTTGTTCTATCTCTCTATTCTTTTCAATCGTGCAGATGCGCAGCAGCGGAAGTTTTGCCTGGAGGCGCTCTTTAGCTGCCGGTCCGATGTCGTTATCGGAGATAACTTCCAAGTGGCTCAGGGCCTTTAACCCTTCGAGATGGCGCAGACCTTTTTCGGTAAAATTCCCACCCCGGATTTGGCATATTGACAGGTTCTTCATATTCGCGAGGTACGACAGAGCTTTGTCGCTTAGGTTCGAGCCTGCGACGTAGAGTTGGAAAAGTGACGTCAAGCCGGCCAGGTGTGCCATACCTTTATCGCTGATAGAGCCCTGGATTTGCAATATCCTGAGACGCTTTAGATTTGCCAGGCATTCCAAATCCTCATCGCGCAGCCGCGGCGGCGTAAGCCTCAGTGTTTCAAGCTTAGTCGCGCCTGCGATATTCAAGATAGTCCCGTCTTCTGTGACACCTTTTTGATGTGTGTCGATTTCGACAAGAGCCGGCAAGCTGCTCAGCGCAGTAAGTCCTGCCATGGTTATATTCGTAAAGCCTAACTCCAACTTTTGCAGAGACTTCAGTGTAGTCAACTTGGCCAGGCCGGCATTGGTAATGGGGCAGGCAAAAAGCAAAAGCTCCTTCAGATTGGTCAGTTTCGCTATATGTGACATTCCGATGTCAGTGACGCCAATGCCGCCAATTGACAGATACTCAAGGGCTTGGAGTTCGGCCAGATGCTCAAGGCCTTCGTCGGTGTAATAATTCTGATAACGCTTGGGGTCGTTAAAATGCGGCATTGCAATATTCAAGTACCTCAGTTTGGGAAGCTCGGACAGAGACGCCAGACCTTTGTCGGTTACGTTCCTTCCGGGCATATTGAGCGACTCAAGAGATTTTAGCTCCTTCAGATGAGCGAGGCCTTTGTCTCCAACCTGCGCAGCGCCTATATTAAGGGTTTTTAGTGAACGCATCTTTTTGAGGTAAGACATGCCCTCGTCAGTAATCCCGGTTACAAAGTTAAGGTCCAGACTCTCCAACTCAGGAAGCTCTGATAAGTAGGCCAGACCTGCATCGGTGATTGGGAGGCGAGCGAGGTTCAAAGTCCTGAGTGAACGGGCGTTCTTTAGATGTTCGAGACCCTTATCACTGAAGTTCTCTCCCCGAAGTTGCAGGTATCTCAGTGAGGGCAGTTTCGCAACATGGACCAGGCCCGCATCGCCAATGCGGGGGCCTCCACTTATTGATAGAACTTCAAGTGACGTCAGCTTTGCAAGATGAGCTAATCCGGCGCTGGTGACCTCACTTTGCATAAAATATGGGAAATACAAGCCTTTGAGCGATTGCGACTGAGCTACATAATTCAGACCTTCATTGCTAACCTGTG
>Ga0210003_1000545_pt1 | contig 33984 bp, 23 predicted proteins | sample LantaG_FD_182804 | JGI IMG/M metagenome (GOLD analysis project Ga0210003, IMG submission 182804) | Deep subsurface microbial communities from Baltic Sea to uncover new lineages of life (NeLLi) - Landsort_02402 metaG (SPAdes) (version 2) | ecosystem: Environmental > Aquatic > Marine > Oceanic >...
TACTCCGTCACAGAAGCAAAGGTTATTGCAGAGGATTGGCGCTTGGAATATAATAATCATCGTCCGCACAGCGGGTTGGGTTATATGACCCCGGCGGCCTTCGCGGCGAGTTGCAATCCGCCAGGCTCCGCTACGCTCCGCCTGGCGGATTGCATGACAAAGAACATGGATAACTCTCTAATCACGATTGGTACATAAATCGGGGTCAGACCAGTCTTGTAGGTTGCCACCTCGTGCCGAAAAGTCTCTTTCGGGCTGTTGATATTTGTTGCCGACTCGAAAACAGATATGCTCAGGTAGATGTCGTTAATCTCGGAGTCAAAAAGGTACAGCGCGCACGTTTTCGACCTGACATCCTTGACACCCTCTTTTGCGCTGATGACCTTGACGATGAAAGGTTCCGACAAAGCCCTCACTGCCACCATCCGCCCGTACTGTTTTGTCTCCAGCTCAATCGCCGTCATGGTGAATTTCAACTCCCTGCCAAGCGAATACGCCGAAGACGGCAGGCTGAAAGACTGTTTCCACGTCTTTCCGACGTTCTGTTTTGTCCTGCTTGACCAGGACGGCCGGGCCAGCGGTCTAATCACTGCGTTTGACGTCCTCAAGGTGTTGCTGAACCAGAACACCAACACTTCCGCAGAAAACGCGTAGTCTCGACGCGGCGCAATATATCCGTCATCCTGTGGCATCCGGCGCCGGTACATAATCGGCCCGCGGCATCCGGCGGGTTTGAATTGGGTTTGGGGTTGGGTTGGTTCTTTTTTCGGCTCCAGCGGGGTTTTTTTTCGTAAGCCTTTGTGCAGACTTGGTTTGCGCTGATTTTGGCGTTTTGGGGGATTGGCTTTGTTTTTTGGCGGCTCCAGAGGTGGTTTGTGTTCGTAAGGCCTTGTTAGAGCTGAGGTTAGGTTCATTAGCAGGGGTTGGGAAATTGGCTTTGTTTTGCATAAAAGGTGGTATTTTGTGCGCTAACAGGGATGCATGGCAGGCTTCTTTCTGGGGGTCGTGTTCTTCCTGGGTAGCGTCTGCGATGTGGCGTTTTCGGATAAGAGTGAGCCTTTGAAGCTCGAGCATTGTTCTGTAGAGGCTGTGCTCTATTCGCCTTTCATACAATAAGAGGTGTTCGAGGACCCTTTGATTTGAGAAGTCCTTGAGGGCCATTCGTCCGAGAACGAGGTTGGGGTCTGGAGCGGCGGGATTGATCGCCGGTGGGCCATACCGGGCAATGATTGATTGGGTGAGTTTTGTTAGTATCGGGTCGGGGGTGTGTTTGGCGTTGAGGGCGTCGATGGTCTGGTTCTGGATGCGTGCAGCACGTTCGAGACGCCAGGAGAGGCTTACGACTCGGTTGGCTAACATAGTCTCCATAGGGCCGACGGGGGCTAACTCGTCGAGCATTTCGTCGCGGTGGAGGTCGAAATCGGCCTGGTTTTCACCCTTGATTACGTCGTGGCGGGCAGTAAGGCCGTGTTTCAGGGCGTTTTTTGCGACGGCGGCCTTGGCTTCGGGGGTGCGGGGGCCAGTGGATTTTTGGGCGTTACGGCGGTTTGCGAGGATTTGGGGTTCGGTTGCCATTTTCAGGTTCTCCTAAGGGGTTTAAGGTTCAGTATTTACGTTTTAGCAGAAATGGCGGGGGCTGCGGCCCCAGCCTACAAAATCAGCTTCTCTACCTTTAGAGCAACCTGCGCGTTTCGTGCGAAAATTCGGGTATTTTTGGGGTACTCGAAGAGCGTAAGTGCTTATGTAGAAAGGAGTAAGAATTTTTTAGAATTTTGGCTTTTTGCCGCCGGGCGCCTGCGCATTTGGTTGATTTTTGGGGGATATTCGGGCCGCAGACGGGGCAGAGGGCACGGAGGGGGGTTAAAAATCAAAATGCAAAGAGCAAAATTACAACGCAAAATGGAAGAATTGAAGGGCCATTCGGCTACGCTCAGGGCAAATTATCCGGCCTGGCAATGACAAGGACCAGCCAAAAGCGACAGTAACTTTTTAAGAACAGCAGCGGTTTTTCAAAAAAATTAGGATTTTTCTTAATTTTCCCGAATTTTTATTGACTTGGCTGCTGAATCTGCTAATATTTGCAGATATGGCAAGAAAACTGCTTTCAAGCTCGTGTCCATCATGTGGTCTGCCGATGCAGACGGCTGCGATGGCGTGCGCAATCTGCGGGGTTAAGATTGAGGGCAATTTCAGCCAAACGCACTTTGACAAATTGGCAATTGAAGACCAGAAGTTTTTGGAGGAATACCTCTTGGCCGGATTCAGTATCAAAACGCTGGAGCGGAGAAGTACGCTCGGATATGCGGCAATACGCTCGAAGTTGGACCGGCTGATAGCAAACTACGAGACGATGATAAAAATGGACGCCCAGAAAAAGGCGGTTCTTGAGCAATTGCGAACGGACCAGATTACTGTCGCCGAAGCAAGAGAAAAACTGGAAAGGCTTTCGGGAGATTAAAAAATGGAAGATGTATCAAACGTGTCGTCAGAAGAAGAACTTTTGCAGCTTCGCAATGAAGGCAAGATAAGCAAAGATGAATACGAGCAGTTGCGCAGCGCGATGCGGAAAAGTACCAAACTCGATGTTGAAACGCCTGCTGCGGGTGTAGAGCAGGCCAAATCAAAGCGCAAACTGGGCAAGATTGCTTTTTGCTTGATGTTGGTGGGCATTTTTGTAGTACCTGTATGGTTTTCATACGGTTGGGTGGTTGATTATCGAGCAACGGCCGCCGAGCGTCGGGTACCGGTCCCAACAAGAATTGATATCGGCCCAAACGGTGAAGAATTTACTGGTGCTAACGGTGAGAACTTTGCGGAGGTCGCTTATGGCGAGCACCGTAGAGGTATGGGTGGTACTGGGTTTTGGCTTTTTGCTGGTTTTAGTCTTATCTTGGAGATAGCGGCGTTTGTGATGGGCGTGATTGCGTGGCCGGACCTTTTTGCTAAAGCAACAGTGGTGACCATTTCATCTGTAGTAGTGCTTGCACTGCTCTTTGCAGTTCTGACCGTAGCGTAAGGGTCTCTAAAATGGAAAATTTGGCGAACATATCGTCGGAAGAAGAACTGTTGCAGCTTCGCAATGAAGGCAAGGTTAGCAAAGAAGAGTACGCGCAGTTGCGCAGCGCGATGCGGAAAAGTGCCAACCTGGATGTTGAAGCGCCTACTGCGGGGACAGACAAGGCCAAATCAAAACGCAAACTCGGCAAGATTGCCTTCACCTTAATGCTCGCAGGATTTATTTTACCTGCTCTCGGCTGTGCATTCACCGTAATAATAGGAAGTGTTCAGAGAGAACCAATGCCTGTCAGTGCTCCGGTATACCAGAAGTTAACGAACAGCCCAAACACAGGGAACTTGCAACAGTTTGAACAACAAATCGATGAATTGAAAAGGGCCACTGAGGCAAAGCGGACCACTCTCATTGCTATACTTGCGGCGTGGTTTTTTCTGGGCGTTGCTTTCGAGATAGCAGCGTTTGTGATGGGCGTAATTGCCTGGCCGGATGTCTTTGCCAAAGCAACCGTGGTGATAATTTCATTCATAGTCGTGCTTGCCTTGCTCTTTGGATTGCTCTTTGGATTGCTCTTTGGATTGCTAACCGTAGCATAAGGGACTCTAAAATGGAAAATTTGAACAGCCATTCGGCTTCGGCGGACAAAAGCTGGGCGGTAGCCGGGGTAGAGATTCAGGATTTTTGAGTTGGTCTTTGGGTAATTTGTGGTAGATTATGCGTTAAGGACAAACCACAGGCTGCACCCACGAGCGGGAAACTACATTTGAAAAGCCTCCACGGGATTTGTAGAAGTATGGTGCATGAATAGAAGATGTGTGTAAAAACAGGTGAGTGTGCGTAGTTTGCCAAGGAGAAACAAAATGCTGCGATGGATTTGGCTTGTTTTTGTAGCAGGGTGTCTATGTGGATGTGAACGTGAAGTGATGGTGCGTGTTGCCAATGACAGTAACGTCGAAATGAGAGATGTGGTTGTGCGATTCCCTTCGCAAACGGAAAAGTACGGTACAGTAGCTGCTAACAGCGAGACCGACTACCGCCAGGTCCGCCGGGCCTACAGGTACGGGTATGTTAAGGCAGTCGTTGACGACAAAGAAGCAGTTATTCAACCGAAGGATTATGTTGGCGAAAAGTTGTTAGAGCCGGGCAAATACACGTATGTGCTCAGTTATGACCCGGCGGCAACAGACAAGTATAGCCGCCTCGGTCTTAAATTGGCGAAAGAGTAACGCTATCATGAAAATGAGGACGACAGGAGAGGTGGGACAAGCGCCACCCTGCAAAAGAATGGGAACGGCCAAGCTACGAGCAGCCCATAGAGTTTCCACAGTTGAAGCACTTGTAGCAGGTTCCGTTGCGGACGGTAATCGCCCCGCAGATGTCGCAGGCGGGTGCGTCGTCCTGGAAATGCAGAAACTGGGCGTTGAACTGCTGCATAACAGCAAGCTGCGACTGGCGCAGCTCGGAAGGGTCGGCGACAACGGATGTGCCGTCCGTTGCGATTCGCGCGGTTGAGCCGGCAAAGCGGTCCAAGACAGCAAGCGGAACCTGTTGGCTGGAGAGCTTCGAGCCGGCATTGAGACCGCCCGGCAACGGCGATTCGGCCGGCGTCTTGCCGTCTGTCCTGGCTTGGGCGATTTTCTGCGTCAGGTCCTTGGTCTTCTGCACGAGGGTTTTGGCTGTCTCGAGGTTCTTATTTTCCACCGGCGCCACAGCGGTGCGGTTGGGGGTGTTCTTCTCGGCATAGCCGGGTATGAATCGGCAGCCGAGCCAGCAGAAAATGTAATCGATAAGACTCTTTGCGAAGGGTATATCCTTGTTGGAGGTCATTCCGGAGGGCTCAAAGCGAGCGTGTCGGAACTTGCTGACAAGGGTAATCAAAGGCACGCCATACTGCAAAGTGAGCGAAGTACAAGTGCCTATCACATCCATAAGACCACCGACGGTGCTGCCCTCCTTGGCCATGGTGATAAACAGCTCACCAGGCTGTCCATCCTCATACAGCCCCACCGTCAGGTAGCCTTCATGTCGTTGTACAGAAAATTTGTGTGTTATGCTTTGTCGTGTATCGGGAAGCCGACGCCTGAATGGTCTTGCCTGAGATGTAGAGTCCTTGGCGGCTTTCTTGGCCGTGTCTTTGTGTTTGCTGGTGGAGACCGGCTGGAGCTTTTTCGAACCGTCGCGATAAATGGCGACGGCCTTGAGGCCGAGCTTCCAGCCTTCCATATAGGCCGCGGCGATTTCCTCAGTTGTGCTTTCAGCGGGCATATTTATGGTCTTGCTGATGGCGCCGGAGATGAACGGGCCAACGGAGGCCATCATCTTGAGGTGTGCGCTATAATGAATGTTTCGCTTGCCGTTTCGCGGCTTGAAGGCGCAATCGAAGACCGCCAAATGGTCCGGATTCAGTTTGTCTGCGCCCTCGATTGTCTCATGCTTATCTATGTAGTCGCAGATGGCTTTGATGTCCTCAATGCCGTAACCGAGTCTTTCCAACGCCATAGGCACCGTATTGTTGACCAGCTTGAGCATTCCACCGCCTGCCAGGAGCTTGTACTTTACCAAGGCAATATCCGGCTCGATTCCGGTAGTGTCGCAATCCATCATAAAACCGATAGTCCCAGTCGGCGCCAGTACGGTTGCCTGGGCGTTGCGAAAACCGAACCTGGTGCCGGCATCGATGGCCTGGTCCCAGGCGTCTTTGGCGGCGTTTAGCAGATAGTCCGGGCAGTGGGATTCGGGAATGTCGCAGGCATAGTCGCGATGCATATTCATAACCTTGAGCATGGATTCGGTGTTCCTGCCGAACTGGTCGAAAGGCGCCGTCACCGAGGCAATCTCTGCGCTTGCGGCGTAAGCGGTGCCGGTCAGCAGTGCGCTGACCGCGGCGGCAATCGCCCTTGCTTGGTCGCTGTCGTAGGGCAGGGCAAGGCTCATAATCAATGAACCGATGTTTGCGTAGCCAAGACCCAGCGGACGGAACAGGTGACTGTTTACGGCGATGGATTCGTCGGGGTAGCTGCCGTTATCGACGAGAATCTCCTGCGCGATGATAAACAGCCGAACCGCCTTCTTAAAGCTCTCAACATCGAATGTGCCGTCTTCCAAGCGGAACTTCATCAGGTTAAGAGAGGCCAGATTGCACGCTGAATCGTTCACAAACATATACTCGCTGCAGGGATTCGACGCGTTTATCGGACCGGACTGAGGGCAGGTATGCCAGCGATTGATTGTACTGTGGTACTGAACGCCGGGGTCGCCGCAGATACGGGTGCTCTCGGCGATAAGCTCCATAAGCTCGCGGGCGGAGTGCTCGCCGAGTTTCTCGTGGGTTGTTACGGCGTAAGTACTCCACTTGGCGTCTTTTTCCACGGTTTCCATAAACTCGTCGGTGACCCGCACGGAAAGGTTTGAGTTCTGGAACATTACGCTGCTGTAGGCCTGGTTGTTGTAGTCGCCGTCGTAGCCAGCCTCGATAAGTGCCCAGGCCTTTTTCTCTTCCTCGGCCTTGCAGGTGATAAACTCGCGGATGTCGGGATGGTCAACCTTGAGCGACTGCATCTTTGCGGCGCGCCGTGTCTTGCCGCCCGATTTGATTACCGCTGCAATCTGGTCGTAAACCCGCATAAAGCTCAATGGGCCGGACGGTATCCCGCCGCCGGAGAGCTTTTCTTTGCTGCTCCTGAGCGTCGAAAGGTCCGTTCCTGTCCCTGAGCCGTGTTTGAAGAGCATAGCCTCGCTGGTGGCCAGGCGCATAATATCTTCCATCGAGTCCTTTACCGACTGGATAAAACAGGCGGAGGCCTGGGGGTATTGATAACTGTTCTGGCAGGGGAGGGCCTGTTTAGTCTGCGGGTCCCAACGGAAATTGTGTTTGCTGCCGGTGATGCTGTAAACATCGAAAAGTCCGACGTTGAACCACACGGGCGAATTGAACGCCCCGTATTGATTGACGCAGAGCCAGGTAAGCTCGTCGTAGAAAAGCTGGGCGTCCTGCTCCGTTGCAAAATAGCCGTCCTTCCTGCCCCGGTCGGATATGGCCTTGCAGACGCGGTGCACAAGCTGTTTTACAGAGCGTTCTCGCTGGCTTGTGCCGACGTCTCCATAGAAGTATTTGCTGGCGACAACCTTCGTAGCCAACTGCGTCCAGGAGGCGGGGACCTCGATATTGTCCTGCTCAAAGATTACTTCGCCCTTGTCGCCGGTGATTTGTGCCGAGCGTATCTCCCAGTCGAGCTCATCGAAGGGATGCGTGCCGGCTGTTGAGAAATAACGCTCCATCTTCAACCGGGCCGACCGGCTGTGCTCTACGGCGCCTTTGGGTTTCGGCGGCAGGCCCTCAAAAGGGTTCTCAGGGTCATAGTTGCTCGGCATTTCCGTGCCTCCGTGCAAAAAGCGAGACCACAATATACAGAAAAAATGGCCTGGAATAATACAACATATAGTTGAGAAAACGAAATTAGAAACTACTTGTGTATCGGCTTACTGTAAAGACAAAAATCAAAAATTCTTGCTTAAATTTTTGCGGTTATCTCTTAATGCTTGTCATTACTGAATCTATGAAGAGAAAAATTTTTTCGTCGCCCGCCTCAATTACACACCGGTTCTCTCAAGCCGGCGCCAATCACGCCGGTATCGAGCCCGTCGGGCCGGTGAGAAACCCCGTGATAAATCCCAGGCTGCGACGGAAAACCCTTTTACTGGTTCGTTCGCACAGCTAAAATTAAGCTGATGAGTGAGAATGCCGCCAAAAACAACGCCGAGGCGATTCGCCGGCAGATAAAACGCTTTCCAAGCGGCCCAGGCTTGTATTTTATGAAGGGCGCGGATGATAAGGTGCTGTATATCGGCAAGGCCAAGAATCTGCGCTCCCGCGTCGCCGGCTACTTTCAGCAATCGGCCGACCTGGCGGCGTCACGCGGACCGAAAATCGTTGAAATGCTCGGCAAAGTGCTGACCGTGGACTTTCTTGAGACGCCCAACGAGGTTGACGCCGTTCTGAAAGAGGCCCGCCTTATCAAGGATATTCGCCCGCCCTACAACACCGACCTGGTCGATGACAAAACGTTCCCGTACCTTGAAATTACCACGGGCGAGGATTTCCCCGGCGTCTATATCACTCGAAAGCCCAGACCGAAAGGAAGCAGGCTGTTCGGCCCTTTTACCAGTGCAAAAGACCTCAGGCAGGTGCTGGTGGTGCTTCAGAAGATATTCAAGTTTCGAACGTGCAATCTCGACATCAGAGCCGACGACGCGAAGCGCCGGTTCTTTCGTCCCTGCATCCTGTACAGCATAAAGCAGTGCACCGCCCCCTGTGCCGCAAAGCTCGAAAAGCCCCAATATAGAAAAATTATAGAGGACCTTATGAGGTTCCTCCGCTCGAAGCGCTCGACGGTGCTGCGGCGGCTGCGAAAGCAAATGGCCGAAGCCGCCGAGGCATTGCACTACGAAAAAGCTGCGATGTGCCGCGACCGCATTCGGCTTATTGAGAATCTCGACAAAAGAGGCACACCCTACGACGACGTTCAGCCGGAAGTGTTCGCAGCCGACCCAACTGAAGCGCTCGTGATGCTCCAAAAGATACTACAAACCGCCCAGCCGGTCAGAATAATCGAGGGTATTGACGTTGCCAATATAGCCGGCACCGAGGCCGTCGGCTCGCTCGTTAAATTTATCGACGGCAGGCCATTCAAGAACGGCTACCGGCGCTTCAGAATAAAAACCGCAAAGCGCCGCGATGATTATGCGATGATAGCCGAGGTGGTAAAGCGAAGATACAAGTATGCGCTGGCCGGCGAAGAGCTGTGGCCGGACCTGGTGCTGATAGACGGCGGGCTGGGACATCTGCACGCCGCCCGCGACGCATTCGCACAAATGAAGGCGCCGCTGCCGAACATCGCAGCGATTGCAAAAAAACACGAGGTTCTCTACCTGCTCGGCGCAACCGAACCATTGAAGCTGCCTGCCCATTCGCCCGCTCGAAAACTGCTTCAATATGTCCGCGACGAGGCCCACCGCTTCGCCCAGCACTATCACCACATCCTGCGAACCAAAAAAATGCTCAACAAGCAATAAAAGGCCGAAAATTTCTAAACAGCGGCCATTCTTCCAAAGTTTCTCAAAAAACCTCTTGCATTACCCTTATGATGTGTGATATTATCAGACGTGGATGTAATCAAGCTATATTAAGGGGGGCGGGAATTTGCTGTTTCCCCCCTTGCGGGCCTGGTTTATTTGAAAACTTAATTTGGGAGAGATTGCGATGAAAAGGCGGATTCTTCTGTATGTATCGGCTTTGGTGTGGCTTGCAGCGTTGTTGTCGTGGCTCTCGCCGGGTCGGGCGGCGACGGTCTGCTCGTGGGGTTACGAGTGTTTCGACGGCGCAGATTTCATCGGAGCCCGGTTCCAGGCCATCGCCGCAGGAGCAGCTCACAGTCTTGCCTTAAAGTCGGATGGTTCCATTGTCGGCTGGGGCTACAATCAGTATGGCCAGGCCACGCCTCAATCGGGCAATGATTTTGTGGCAATAGCCGCAGGGGATAGGTGCGGCCTTGCGTTAAAGTCCGACGGCTCTATCGTGGGCTGGGGCAGAGATGATTATGGTCAGGCCACGCCTCCTGACGGCAATGAGTATGCAGTGATAACCTCAGGCGGTGCCCACAGCCTTGCCTTAAGGTCGGACGGCTCCATTGTTGGCTGGGGCCACAATAGCCTTGGTCAGGCTTCGCCTCCTGACGGTAATGATTTTGTCGCAATAGCCGCAGGCGGGTGGCACAGCCTTGCCTTAAGGTCGGACGGCTCTATCGTGGCCTGGGGAGCCGATAGTGACGGCCAGGCGAGCCCTCCTGACGGAAACGATTATGTGGCCATCGCCGCAGGCTTTCGCCACAGTCTTGCCTTAAGGTCCGACGGGTCTATCGTGGGCTGGGGATACGATAGTTACGGCCAGGCGACGCCCCCTGAAGGAAACGATTACGTGGCCATCGCCGTAGGACATTACCACAGTCTTGCCCTAAAGTCGGACGGCTCTATTGTGGGCTGGGGCCAAAATAATCGTGGTCAGGTCTCGCCTCCTGCCAGCAATGATTTTGTCGCGATAACAGCAGGTGCGTATTACAACCTTGCCTTAAGGTCGGACGGTTCCATCGTCGGCTGGGGCGACAATGCTCGGGGTCAAGCCATGCCTCCTACGGGCAATGATTTTGTCGCGATAGCCGCAGGGTTCCGGCACAGCCTCGCGTTAAGGTCGGATGGCCCCATCGTCGGCTGGGGCTTTGATGGTTATGGACAGGCGACGCCTCCGGACGGCAATGATTTTGTCGCGATAGCCGCAGGCCGGTATCACAGCCTCGCGTTAAGGTCGGATGGTTCCATTGTCGGCTGGGGCGACAATTGGTTTGGTCAGGCCTCGCCTCCTGACGGAAATGATTATGTCGCCATAGCAGCAGGATGGAAACACAGTCTTGCCTTAAAGCCCGACAGCTCTATCGTCGGCTGGGGATGGGATTTTTACGGCCAAGCGACGCCTCCTGAAGGAAATGATTTTGTCGCGATAGCCACAGCCGAGTATTACAGCCTTGCCTTAAGGTCGAATGGTTCCATTGTCGGCTGGGGCTCGGATAATTATGACCAGGCCACACCTCCTGCCGGTAATGATTTTGTCGCGATAGCCGCAGGGTTCCAGCACAGCCTCGCGTTAAGGTCGGATGGTTCCATTGTCGGCTGGGGCAGAGATAATTATGCTCAGGCGACGCCTCCTGACGGAAACAATTACGTGGCCATCGCCGCAGGAGGCGTTTGGGACTCCGGGCACAGTCTTGTCTTAAAGTCCGACGGCTCTATCGTGGGCTGGGGACACGATGGTTCCGGCCAGGCGACGCCTCCTGAAGGAGACGATTACGCGGCCATCGACGCAGGAGGGTATTACAGCCTTGCCCTGAGAAGAGTTGTGCCGCCTCCGATAAAAGTGGCGATGAAGTTTACGCCGCAGGCGCTGAATCCCAATAGCGAGGGTAACTGGATGAAGGCGCATTTTGTTTTGCCGGGAGAGTACAGCGTTGAGGATGTGGATGCCAATACGCCGGCAGTTGTCCAGCCAGGCGATATCGAATCGGACTATATAAACGTCTTTATCAATGATGATGGACTGGTGGAAATTGAGGCTGCTTTCGACCGCTCGGCGTTCTGCGGTATCATAACAGGTGGTGAGCTTGTGGAAGTAATGGTTACAGGCTGGCTCAAGACCGGCCAACGATTCTACGGAACAGACACAATCAAGATAACCACGAATCATCTGAAGTACCTTGCCACTTTGGCGTCTCACTGGCTGGCGGGCGATTGCGGTAAGCCGGACTGGTGCAGCGGCCTTGACCTTGACCAGGATTCAGCAGTGGATTTCGTAGATTATGCCCTTTTCGACGGCTGTTGTATCGAAGTCATTAAAGAATAGCCCACCCGCGACCGGCAGATAATTCAGAGCTTTGTTACGCCTAAAGAAAACCTCCTTGCCGAAGAGCGGCTAACCTTGTCGTAAACAGGCAAATGTCGAGATTTCACCGGCTTAAGGCCGGTTAAGCAAGGTCTTCAGCCGCTGGCCCCGGCCCGCATCCAGCACCCGCGAAAAAACGCTAAAACCTTGCATTCTCCGGGCTTGTGGGGTATAATGGTAATCGCATAGGAATCACTGCAAAACGGCTGAAAGTGAAAGGCGGCCGAAAAATCATTGAGTTGTGATTCAGACAGGCTGGTTTGGAATAGCGGCGATTCTTCCAAAGTTTCCCAAAAAACCTCTTGCATTACTGCTATGATGTGTGATATTATCAGACGTGGATGTGATTAAGCTATATTAAGGGGGGCGGGAATTTGCTGTTTCCCCCCTTGCGGGCCTGGTTTATTTGAAAACTTATTTTGGGAGAGATTGCGATGAAAAGGCGGTTTTTTCGGTATGTATTGGCTTTGGTGTGCCTTGCAGCGTTGTTGTCCTGGCTCTCGCCGGGCCGGGCGGCCACGGTCTGTTCGTGGGGCAACCAGCGTTTCGACGGCCGGGATTTCATTGGCGCCCGGTTCCAGGCCATCGCCGCAGGATATTACAACAGTCTTGCCTTAAAGTCCGACGGCTCTATCGTGGGCTGGGGATACAATGGCCGCGGCGAGGCGACGGCTCCTGACGGAAACGATTACATGGGCATCGCCGCAGGAGGCCAATTGGAGCGCGGGCACGGTCTTGCCTTAAAGTCCGACGGTTCTATTGTGGGCTGGGGTTACAACAAATACGGGCAGGCGACTCCTCCTGATGGAAACGATTACGCGGCCATCGCAGCAGGAGAGTGGCACAATCTTGCCTTAAAGTCCGACGGCTCTATCGTGGGCTGGGGCAGAGATAATCACGGCCAGGCGACGCCTCCTGACGGAAACGATTACGAGGCCATCGCAGCAGGAGGGTATCACGGTCTTGCCTTGAAGTCCGACGGCTCTATCATAGGCTGGGGAGCGGATTATGACGGCCAGGCGACGCCTCCTGACGGAAACGATTACGTGGCCATCGCCGCAGGACACAAACACAGTCTTGCCTTAAAGTCCGACGGCTCTATCGTGGGATGGGGAGACGATAGGGATGGCAAGGCGACGCCTCCCGACGGAAACGATTACGTGGCCGTCGCCGCAGGAAGCGGCCACAGTCTTGCATTAAAGTCCGATGGCTCTATCGTGGGCTGGGGATGGGATTATTGGGGTCAAGCGACGCCTCCTGATGGAAACGATTATCTGGCCATCGCCGCAGGGCACCTGCACAGTCTTGCCTTAAAGTCCGACGGCTCTATCGTGGGCTGGGGAAGAGATGAGTACGGCCAGGCGACGCCTCCTTTCGGGGACGATTACGTAACCATCGCCGCAGGAAGTGCTCAGAGTCTTGCCTTAGAGTCCGACGGCTCTGTTGTTGGCTGGGGAACAGCTGCTCACGGCCAAGCGACGCCTCCTGCCGGAAACGATTACGTGGCCATGGCCGCAGGATTTTATTACAGTCTTGCGTTAAAGTCCGATGGCTCTATCTTGGGCTGGGGAAAAGATGATTACGGCCAGGCGACGCCTTCTGCCGGAAACGATTACGCGGCCATCGCTGCAGGACGCTATCACAGTCTTGCCTTAAAGTCAGACGGCTCTATCGTGGGATGGGGAAGCAATGATGATGGCTGGGGCAACTGGGTCGGCCAAGCGACGCCTCCTGGGGGAAACGATTACGTGGCCATCGCCGCAGGAGGGTACCACAGTCTTGCCTTAAAATCGGACGGCTCTATCGTCGGCTGGGGAAGAGATGATTTCGGCCAGGCGACGCCTCCTGATGGGAACAATTACGCTGCCATCGCTGCAGCTGGGTCTCTCAGTCTTGCCTTAAGGTCCGATGGCTCTATCGTGGGCTGGGGATGGGATTATTGGGGCCACGCGACGCCTCCAGCAGGAAACGATTACGTGGCCATTGCTTCAGGAGGGTCTCATAGCCTTGCCTTAAAGTCCGACGGCTCTATCGTCGGCTGGGGAAGAGATGATTTCGGCCAGGCCACACCTCCTGCCGGAAACGATTACGTGGCCATCGCCGCAGGCGAGTACCACAGCCTTGCCCTGAGAAGAGTTGCGCCGCCTATGATAGAAGTTGCGATGAAGTTTACGCCGCAGGCGCTTAATCCGGGCAGTCAAGGCAAATGGATGAAGGCGCATTTTGTTCTGCCGGAAGAGTTCGCCGTCGAGGATGTGGATGCCAATACGCCGGCAGTTGTCCAGCCAGGCGGGATTGAATCGGACTACATGAACGTCTTTATCAATGATGATGGACTGGTGGAAATTGAGGCTGCTTTCGACCGCGCCGAGTCCTGCGGTATCGTAACAGGCGGCGAGCCTGTGGAAGTAACGGTTGCAGGCTGGCTCAAGACCGGCCAACAATTCTATGGAACAGACACAATCAAGATAACCACGAATCATCTGAAGTACCTTGGCACTTTGGCGTCTCACTGGCTGGCGGGCGATTGTGGTCAGCCGGATTGGTGCAGCGGGCTTGACCTTGACCAGGATTCAGCGGTGGATTTCGTAGATTATGCCCTTTTCGACGGCTGCTGTATCGAAGTCATTAAAGAATAGCCCACCTGCGACCGGCAGACAATTTAGAGCGTTCTTACGCCTGACCTTGTCTAAACAGGCAAATGTCGAGATTTCAGCGGCTTAAGGCCGGTTAAGCAAGGTCTTCAGCGGCAGGCTGCGGCCCGCATCCAGCACCCGCGAAAAAACGCTAAAACCTTGCATTCTCCGGGCTTGTGGGGTATAATGGTTATCGCATAGGAATCACTGCAAACGGCTGAAAGTGAAAGGCGGCCGAAAAATCATTGAGTTGTGATTCAGACAGGCTGGTTTGGAATGGCGGTGAGAGGACCAGTGTCCTTGTCCCACCACAGCCCCAGCCCGGCAAAAAACTGCTGAAATGAAAAAGACAGATGTTTACAAAAAGGCAATCGAACAGCTCGAAAATGTCATAGCTGTATTCGAGCAGGAACTCGAGAAGCCCCAGCTCGTACGCGGCGGGTTCGTATACGAATCACTCACCGTAAAACACGTCTGCTTCCTGAAAAGCGTAAGAGTAGTCAGCGGTATAAACGCCCTGGTGGTGATGCTCGAAGCCGGCTACGTCACCGAAATGGGCGTGCTCATTCGCACCATAGGCGACTGCATCAACGACATATACTTCCTGCTGGAGTGCTTCCCGGAGACGCCGCCCGAAGTGGAACAATACATCGCCAATTTCTGTAACGACGGCGTAGAAGAGCCCGAAACACTCGAAGACGACAGGAAAATCCATCGTACCAAGGTGCGAAAAATACACGCCTCGCGAGCAAGATTGCTCTCGGAACATACGAATCTTTATGTAGACCGTGACATGGTTTACAAGATTTATAGCGCGTATTCAGGATACGTGCACGCCGGTTTTCAAAGTATAATGGAGCTGTACGGCGGCATGCCCGCCAACTTTCACCTTCGAGGCATCAAAGGCACGCCGCGAGTTCGCCACTGGCAAGCGAGATTCATCGCACTTCTGCGAAGGGTCACGCTGGTGTTCGGCTATATGGCCGAAAAATACAACAAGCCCGACCTGATGCGAGAGATAAGACGCATAATGGACTGGTTCGACAAAGAGCTTATGTACACAAAGCCGACAGGATAAAAACCGTATCATACCTGCGTTCAATAGCCTGTCGGCCAGTCGGCATCGACTGGGGCTGAGCCTTCGATAAGTGAAATATCACGCAGCGCCCTTTGCGACAGGCCCCTTATGCGGACATCGCCGTCAAAATGCTCGACGTCCGTATACTGCATCTCCACGGCCTCGCTCAACTCGACCAGCGGTAATGCAATGTCGTCCTTGCCCCGGCCGCCCAGTATCTTCGGTGAAATATACACGCAGAGCTCATCTGCCAGACCCTCTTTCAGGAATGAACCTATCACGGTCGGGCCTCCTTCCACAAGCAAGCGAGTCAGACCGCGCTCACTCAACCGGTCGATGAGAAAATGCAAATTCGACCGGCCGGGCGTATCCGGAAAGACAAGCAGCTCGGCTCCTTTGGCAACGAGAGCTTCGGCCGTCTCGGGTTGGGCGTCGATGGTATTCTGGCTCGTTAAAATCAAAACCGGCGTCTTCTTCGTCGTCGAAAGCAGTCGGCAATCAGAAGGAATCCTCAAGCCCGTATCCAGAACAATCCGGATGAGGTCTTTGCCTGCGGGCGGCCTGACCGTCAAGAGCGGGTCATCGGCCAGAACGGTGTTAATCCCTACAACAATACCCTGGGCCCGGCGGCGCAGCTTCTGCACGTCCTTTCGGCTGTGCTCATTCGATATCCAGCCCTGCCGACCGCTGTTGTCGGCCCAGCCAAGTTTTCCGTCGATGCTCTGGGCCCATTTTAGCGTGACCCAGCATTTGCCCGTCCGCGCGAACTTGATAAAAGGTCCGTTGAGCAGCCTGGCCTCGGTTTCACAGACGCCTGTCTGCACTTCGATGCCCGCGCTCTCCAACTGCTCGATACCGGCGCCGTTGGCGTGTTCAGAAGGGTCGAGCGTTGCCGCAACAACCCTGGCGACCTTGCTCTCGATAATGGCATCCGTACACGGCGGCGTCTTTCCCTGCTGACAGCACGGCTCAAGCGTAACGTACATGGTAGAGCCCTTCGGGTCGATGCCCAGGTTCTTGCAGTCGGCAAGCGCGTTTATCTCGGCGTGCGGACCGCCGAATTTCTTGTGCCAGCCGCTCCCTGCCACCTGACCGCCTTTTACAATAACGCACCCCACGGCGGGATTAGGCTCAACCGAGCCTACGCCCCGCTGTGCCAATTTCAGGGCCTGCCGCATATATTTTTCGTCGTCCTCTTTCATTTGTCTGCGCCTTATTCAAGCATTTTAAGAAACTGCTGTTCGTTTATGACGTTGACGCCCAGTTTGTGGGCCTTGTCGAGCTTGCTTCCCGGCTCTGTGCCGGCGAGAACGAAATTGGTCTTGCTGCTAACGCTGGAAGATGTCTTGCCGCCCGCGGCCTTTACTGCCTCCTGGGCCTGCTGCCGCGTCAAGCCCGCCAAAGTCCCCGTGATGACGATTGTCTTGCCGGCCAGCTTGTCTGTGCGCTTTAGCTGCACTTCTTCGGGCCTTACACCCGCTGCCAACAGCCCCCGGATAACCCGGAGGTTCCTTTCGTCACTGAAGTATTGCTGCAGGCTCTCTGCCATAGTCGGGCCTACCTGGTCAATCGCCTCCAGCTCCTGCCGGCTCGCACTCATAAGGGCATCGAGCGACCCAAAATGCGCCGCAAGAAGCTGCGCCGACTCACCGCCCGTATGCCGAATCCCAAGAGCCGCAATCAGCCGCCAAAGAGGACGCCGCTTGCTCTTGACAATGCTGTCGATGACGCGGTCGGCACTCTTCCGGCCCATCCGCTCCAGTTCCAACAACTGCGATTTTTCCAGTCTGTAAAGGTCGTCAAAATCTTTTACCAGACCCGACTCCACCAACTGCTCGACCAGCGCCTGGCCCAGATGCTCGATATCCATCTGACCCCGCCCCGCAAAGTATTTCAGTCGCTCCTTTAGCTGGCCGGGGCAGTTCCGATTCAGGCACCGTACATAGACGCCGTTATCGTCCTTCTGCACTTTCGAGCCGCAGTCCGGGCACTCGCCGGGCGCCTTGAACGGCCTGGCGCCCGCGGGCCTTGACTGCTTCCTGACCTCCACCACCTGTGGAATTATCTCACCGGCCTTTTCAATCACCACAGTGTCGCCGCAGCGCACATCCAGGCGTTGCAGCTCGTCGAAATTGTGGAGGCTTGCCCGCCTTACCGTCGTTCCTGAAAGTACCACAGCCTCCAGGTTCGCCACCGGCGTCAGGATGCCGCTTTTGCCGACCTGAACGTCGATTGATTCAACGACCGTCTCAGCCCGCTCAGCGGGAAACTTGTACGAGATACACCATCGCGGCGCCCTGCCCGTGGCGCCGAGCGCATCTCTTTGCTCGAAGCGATTGACCTTTATTACCATCCCGTCGATTAGGTAGTCGAGCTTCAACCGACGCTGGGTCCAGCTCATGCAAATCTTTGTCACCTCGTCGATATCGCGGGCCTGTTCGATGTGAGGGTTGACCGGCAAACCAAGCTCTTTGAACCTCGCAAGCGTTCGGTAATGGTCCTGGGCCGCCGGTTCCGAAAGCTCGCCCGTCGAATAGGCAAAAAACGACAGACGCCTTTCAGCGGTAACTCTGGAATCGAGCAGTTTCAACGAGCCTGCCGCGGCGTTCCTCGGATTGGCGAAAACCGGCTCGCCGGCCTCGGCACGAAGTCTGTTCAGCTCAACAAAGGCATTTGAAGGCATATAGACCTCGCCGCGGACCTCAAGCACGTCCGGGATTCTCCCCTCGGTGAGCAGTTTAAGCGGAACGGCCTTTATCGTGCGGACGTTGGCCGTCACGTCGTCGCCCACCTCGCCGTCGCCGCGAGTAGCCGCCCTGACCAGCACACCGCCTTGGTAGCGAAGACTGATGGCCAGGCCGTCAATCTTCAGCTCCACCACGTAGTCATAATCACCCATGCCCAGACCTCTGCGAACCCTCTCGTCGAATGCCTTTAGCTCGTCGGCGTTGTAGGTATTATCCATACTCAGCATGGCCACGGCGTGCCGCACCGAGGAAAAGCCCTCAAGGGGCCGGCCCGATACACGCTGAGTCGGCGAATCAGGCGTGATAAACTGCCGATTCGCCTCTTCGAGGGCCTTAAGCTCTGCAAAAAGCCTGTCGTATCGCCGGTCACTAATCTCAGGCTGGTTCAGCACATAGTACAGCCGGTCGTGCCTGCGTATCTCGGTTCGCAGCCGTTCAATCTGCTTTTTCACATCTTCCACCATACAAAAGCTGTTTATACGCCGTACTTTCACGATTTGCAAGCCCTATGAAAAATGCCGCGTCAACCCAAACCAGGGCCTCGGCGACCGCCGGCGACCCCTGAGCGGCTTTGCCGGCACCTGCGTGAATTTCCGCAAAATCACCCACAAAATACTTGCCGTCGCCGCCCGCTGACCGTATAATGCCAATTGTTATGAATTATATTCGATTGAAATGGCTGGGAGACGAAGCGTTGATGTAGCAGAATCAACGCAGATTGATTATGGCCTCCGTAATTACAACGACCGTCATTTCTCTTAATCTGTTGAGAACCTCTTGACAAGGGGATTTTATGGGTAAAAAACAGTATTACCGTCCTCAAGGCCGGCTCTCGGAGAGCAATTGCGTTTCTGATGTCTGCCTCGCGTGTGCTTTGAGAAGGTTACAATTTCACGAAAGGAGGCCCTGTCAAACCAAACATCAGACGAAGTAATTGCTAAATTGTGCACCGAATCAGCCACAGTTAGGAAATTCGGAAAAGTGTTGTTCGAGAATATTTGCAGTCGAAGCAAGGAGAAGAAATGAACATTTATGTAGGCAATCTATCACGTGATGTAACAGAAGAGGCATTGCGGCAGGCCTTTGAGGAACATGGCCAGGTGGCATCGGCCAGTATTGTCAAGGACAGGTTCACAGGCGAATCCAGAGGTTTTGGGTTCGTGGAGATGCCCTCCAAAACCGAAGGCGAGGCTGCAATTGCCGCGCTTGACGGACACGAGTTGATGGACCGCGCCATCCGCGTCAACGAGGCTTACGCTAAAAGTGAGAACCGCAGAGACGGAGGTGGAGGTGGCGGTGGAGGTCGCGGCAGAAGGGGCGGCTCCGGCAGGGACCGAGACAGCAGAGGACCACGAGACAGGTACTAATACACCGACACGAATTAAAGGGGCCAGGAACGAATAGCGGCCTTGTCAATCGGCAGGGCCGTTTTGGGGCTAGGCAGGGTGTTCTTTGATGTATTTGAGCACCTTGACGGCTTTACCGCCCAAGTCGAAATCTTGACCTATCAACAACATCTTGTAATCTTGTTTCAGCTTGACCGCTATATTGTCTGGACCGGCAAAACCAATCAGTGGTACATTGTGCCGGTCGCACGCTTGCTTCACTTTCTCCAACGCCTCTGTGACCTCCGGATGCCTTTGGTTGCCGCCGTGGCCCACCGCGAAGCTGTAATCAAATGGACCAAACATCACCCCCCCCACGCCCCTGACGCTGAGAATCTCGTCTATGTTTCGAACACCCTCCTGGTCTTCAATCATCATAATCGCCATCAAGTCCCCCTTCGGATTCAAAGGCCAAACATCCGCGCGCCGAACGTACTGCCTGGAAGAGAGGCCCCACAAGTAAGAGCACAGGCGCGGACCTCCACCCCGGGTCCCTTGCGGCTCGGCTACCTTGGAGTCTTTCGGCTGCATGTAGCGACAGGCCTTGACTACCTTCTCCGCCTCGCGGGCATTGCGAACATGAGGAACAATTACGCCGTGCGCACCAAGGTCCAAAACCTGCTTGACCATCCAGCCGACCGGTCCGTCGGCGTCCTGCGGAATGCGGACCAGCACCGAACAGTTGGGCTGCAGATTGCCTTTGATATGGGTCTCGCGTCGAGAATTGCACGCCAACAGAAAATTACGCAGTCGGGCGACGTCAAAAGGCTCGTGTTCCATATCGACCAGTATGAAATCAATCATCGGCTTGGTTAGAGATTCCTCGTACGTCGGACAACCATTGAATCTGGCCAAACCAATAGCCATTGAAGGATGTAGGTTGCTCAGCCATATACCCGTAACCAGCCGATTCCTTTCCAGCTTGTCAATGACCTTGTTCAGATGAAGGTACTGATTTTTATTTGTGGTTGGCTGCGCCGAAGTGCAAGCCCCAGTGGACAATAGAATTGCACCCGCCATCGGAATCAAGAAAGTCTTACATAGTCTCATCACAGTCCTTTCCTTTTCTTTGGGTCGCCACTTCCGGACCCTATCTACCGGGGCTTCCCTATAATCGGCGACCATAGGCCAGTTTACAGAAGCTCGAGTTATAGCAGCTCTCGCAGCTATCCGTCAACGTTTACTTGCACAAGATTTCCCTATGAGTTAATTGTCAAAGAAGCCGCAAAGAGTCCCGTAATTGCAGATTGCGGCATCCGGGATAGCTGGCCTTTGGAGGTCGACCAACCGCCCGAATACGAATTTGCATAAAATGGCCAACGGGGCACGTCTTGTTATATGGTTGGTTTTGGACGATTTGGAATCCCTTGTAGGAGATAGTAGATGTATCGCAGAAAGGTTTCTACGGCATCGAGGAGTGTTCTATTTTTGTTTGTGGTGTTAACGGCGGGAACGGTTTTTGCCGGTGTGGAATTCAAGGGTATGACGTGGTATTATTCGGGGGACCCAAGCGGTCGGCTCTTCGTCAATGCAGAAGGTAAACTCCAGTGGAATGTCAAGAAGCCCGACCAGTTGACGGTGAGGATACCGGAGCAGGATTTCAGCAAGTCAGGTGACAAGGTCGAATTTGCTCTGAAATGGAAGAGCGACGGTGATAGCGGATGCGAATGTGCAAATGAGAAGCATTTCCGCGGTGATTTCTGCAATGACGGCTCTATCGACTGCCTTGCGGGTACGGGCGATTTTCGGATGGGTCTTTATGATTCGAATAACATGGGCTACCTGGACAAAGACGCGCTGGGGACAAAAGCGAAAGTGTTTTCAGGTTACCTGGGGTATTCATGGCGGTTCTTTCCACACCTTTCGAGTGATACCGTTCAGAGAGTGTATGAGTATAAGGGCGCCGGCGACAACAGGGAGAGCCATACGAATATGAGTTTCTGGGAGAGGACGAAGAATCCTCGCAGCTCAACACTTCTTTCGACGTCGAATAGTTACAGGCGTCTTGGTCAGCCTTTGGCGGGAGGGTTCGAGCTTCCTTTGGGTGTCGAGGGTGTTTTGAAGCTTCAATTAGAAAGGCTTGCGGAACGCTCGGTTAAGATGACGATTGAGTTGAACGGCCGCAAATACGAGCGGACGGATACTACGGCAGAGTATCAGCCGAAAAAAATCGATGTCTTTGCGATACAGTTTCCGAACGCTCGCAATTATGATTACATCATGTTCGATACAGTCGAAGCCGAAGCTAAGATGGAGAAAGTTATTACCAGCTCTATCGGGATGAAGCTGGTTCGTATTAAGGCCGGTGAGTTTGTGATGGGGACCAAAGAAGCGAAGATTTCGGATGGTGTGGATATCGACGAAAGCCCCGACCACGAGGCAGTGATAAGCAGAGATTTCTATATGGGGGCGACGGAAGTTACGAACGCGCAGTTTGAGAAGTTCAAAGCCGGATACCGCAAAAGGAGCGGCAAGCCGGATAAGCTTTCCAATGGCGACGGCGAGGCGGTAATCCATGTCAGTTGGCAGGATGCGGTCGATTTCTGCAAATGGCTCAGTGAAAAGGAGAACAGACCATACCGTCTGCCGACCGAGGCTGAATGGGAGTATGCGTGCCGGGCGGGTACTACTACACTTTATAACACGGGCGATGAGCTGCCGAAGAGCTATCATAAGAACCAGGAGATTACGACCGGTCCGCAGAAGGTATCGCTGGTTGTGGGGCAGAACCCGCCGAATGCCTGGGGACTTCATGATATGCACGGCAACGTTGAAGAGTGGTGCATGGATTGGTACGGCCCTTATGCACCGGGCAGGCAGGTTGACCCGGTTGGTCGAGTGACGAGTGAGTTCAGGGTCAGTCGTGGAGGCAGTCACAGCACGCTGGTCAAACACCTGCGGTCGGCCAACAGGATGGCTGCACTTGCGGAGGACGAGCACTGGCTGCTCGGATTTCGTGTCGTGATGGGCCAGAGCCCGAAGAGTAAGCCGCTGCCTGCTGTGGGGCCCAATCTTCACCGGCGTAATGTAAGTCAGAAGAAATATGAGTGGAAGGCCAAAGTCGATATGAGCAAGCCCTATTTTGAGGGGCCGGTCCTGTTTGTGCGTAATGTCGAACAGCCGGAAAAGATTCCGCTGTACCACCACAATCATCTGCCCTGCATAACCTGGTGCGATAACGGTGACCTTCTGACAACGTGGTTTTCGGTTACAAGTAAGAAAGTAGATAAGAACAGTAACGGTGAACGGGGCCGGGAGATGACTATCCTGGCGAGCAGGCTGCGATTGGGCAATGAGCAGTGGGACGTGCCAAGCGAGTTTTACAAGGTTCCGGACCGTAATATGACCGGTTCTGCCCTTGTCAATGACCGTCGGGGCATGCTTCACTACTTCAACGGTGTGTCCGTAGCTGAGAACTGGAACGTCAATAATATTCTTATTACGAAAACATCCGAAGACAACGGGGCCACGTGGTCGCCGACGAGGATTCTCAATTCTCAAAGAGGCGCTCTCCCGAGCCAGCCTATCGATTCTGCCTATTGCGCCGACGATGGGCGGCTGATAGTGCCGACGGACTGGTCTGAAGCGGGTATGGAAGGCGGCGCGACGGGGCTTTGGATAAGCGAAGACAGGGGCAAGAGCTGGATGGTAACGGAAAAGCCTATTGAAGGGATACATGCTGCGGTAGTTGATTTTGGTAAGGGCAGGTTTATGGCATTAGGCAGGTCGAAAGCCAAAAAAACTATGCCTAAAAGTGTCACCACCGACAACGGCAGAAGTTGGCAGTACTCGCTGACCGACCTGCCGGGAATCGGCGGTGGAAAACGCTGCGTTTTGAGAAGCCTTAAGGAAGGCCCGCTGCTTTTGGTCTCTTTTACCATGCGAAAAAGCAGGAAGAATCCGAACGCCGGGATGAAAATCATCGACGCGGCAGGTAAGCAGAGAACGGTCTATGGCATGTATGCGGCACTTAGTTTTGATGACGGCAGGACCTGGCCGGTGCGGAAATTGGTTACCGCAGGTGGGCCTGCCCGCGAGTATGACGGCGGAGCGTGGACGCGCAAGTTCACGATGGATGCCAATAACGCAGAGCATATGGGCTACCTGGCGGGACTACAAACACCGGACGGAATGTTCCATCTGATTAGCAGTGCGCTGCATTATCAGTTCAACTTAGCGTGGCTTAAAGCTCCCATGCCCGCTGAATAACGTCGAGCGTTAGCTCATCACGACTTCAATCCGCTCTCCCGCTTTCAATACCACGTCGGCGGCGAGCGAGACAAGCACCTTTTTGTTTTCCAGGGCGCCAGTGCCTTCCACCGGCTGGTCGTTCACGGTCACTTTCACCGACTGTGGAGTCTTGCCGGCCGGCATGGCAAAGGCGAGGCTGCGCAACCGCAACTGACCCCATTTAACTTCGATGGTCTCGTGCTGCATCGCGCCGGCGGTCTTTTGGGTGAACGTGCCCCACCCCTCTGCGCTGGTGAACGCCGCCTTGAAGTTCTCCGGCGTCAGACGCGGCGCAAAGCCAATGTGGCCTTTCGGTCCGTGATACTCGAAGCCGCACACGGCAGTGAACACGCCGTAGACAGCCATGCAGCGCACGTAGTGGTCGCCGCACTCGACTTCGTTCCACGGATTGCGCCGAGAGGCGTGGTAGCGGTCGTGGATGCTGCGTGTTACAGCCAGACCCTCGAGCAAAAGGTTCTCCCACACCATGCCGGCAGCAGCTTCATACTCATAACCGCTCTGGCACTCGTTGAAATACATCTCCGCCCAGAAAGGCTTCGGACCAAGCACTTCCTGGCGATTGCCCTTCGGGAAAGTGCATATCAGCAGCCCGCCCTCGCCGGGCAGCGCGTACCATCGGCCCGTCTTGAACACGTCACGATATGGGCCGACATCGGGCGTGAAGTTGTACCGCCACACGGACTGCAGCGCCTTTTTCGTTTTTTCCGCGTCGAAGAGCCGCCCTAGACCGACCTGGAACGCCCAGTTCTGACCCATCACCTGGTCTATCTCGCAGCCGTTGCCGTAGGCGAAGGCGCCGGGGTGCTTCGGGTCGGGGATGTGGATGAAATATTCGCCGTTCCACAGCAACTCGACGAAACGCTTGCGCCCGACTTGGCAGATGCCGCGGCAACGCCTGGCGAAATCAGCGTCACCCATTTCTTTGGCCATCTCTTGGCCGGCACGCAGCGAGGCCAGGTAAAGCGAGGACAGCCACGAGGACGCGCCATAAAGGTCCATGTCGAGTGTGTGGCCCTGGCGCCCTTCGAGGATGCCGTCACCGTTGGCGTCCTCCTTGATGAGAAACTCCAGCGCCTTCTTTACGCGGGGCCAGATGCGGCGCAGGAAGGCGTCGTCCGCCGACATCTGATGCTCGCGGAAAGCACGCAGCACGCAACCGGCCTGCCCGTCAGTGGCGTAACCGCAACCATATTCAGCACGAAACTCGATAAGGCCGCTTTCGGGATGGAACCCGACGCCGAAGTCCGCACGCTCGCGAACCGTACGTTCCAGTTCGGGGAACAGACGGGCCATGGCGTGGGCGTATTGCCAGACATGGCTGCATGTACCCTTGCAGCATCCGACACCTTCCCAGGACCAGAAGCGACCGCTGGTGGTACGCACACACGTCATCGTGGCCAGCGTGGCAGTGTTGCCCATCACCCGGTCGAGGAACCAGTAGGGCAGCGTCGAATCGTACCATGTGTCATGCCAAAGCTTCGTCAGGCCGTAGAGCGAGTCGTAGTTCTTCACGATGTGCTCGGCTACTTTGGCAGCAGAGTCGAAGCGTGTGGCGTAGTACCATCCTGCCGGGTCCACTCGGCCAAGCCGCAAATCCGGGAAGTTCCAGGTAAGAAGAAAGGTAACAGTGGCCTGTCCACCTGGTTCAAGCGAGACTCTGCGCGCAAGCGCACCGGTGAGCTGTTCGCCGAAGGGCTTGACGGTCGCGGCTTCGGAATTGATGCCGGCATCGTTGAACAGGACTTCGGGATACTTGCCTGGGCCAACGGACGCGCTGCTCGATTCACTTCGCCCTTTGCCTACCAACGCCAGACACATCGTACCGAAGTCCCACTGCTGCTCCAGTTTTTTGCCATTGCCGTGCGGCTGGTCACAGAACTCGACCTGGTCCACCATCACATGGCCCCTGCGATTGCTGTCGGCATCGACGATTTCAAGTCGGGCGGTCTTGCCCATGAACTCCCGCACGTCCCAGCTTTGCCAGTAGAGTTTTTCGCGATTCGCGCCGGTGGCGGTGCGCACCACCTTGTCATCGACCAGCAGATTCATGCACGTCTTGCCGTCGTGTTTGCCGCCGCCGATGAGGAACTCGATGTAGTTTCGCACAACCTCAAACGGCTTCGACACCAACCTTCCTTGCGGCGCGTCGCTCTGCTCGATAGAAGCATCAGGCGAACCATCGTTCAGGAACGAGTCGGCCAGGAAGTTTCCCTGCTGGCCGAGCAACGGCTCTTGACGGTGAATGCTGCCTACCTTCGCAGGCTTCTCACCGAAGGCGGCGCCGTCGACGGTCCATTTTGGGTAGGCGCCCGACTCGAAGTCCTCGAAAATAATGGGTGGACGTGCCGGTTCCGCGCGTGGAGCCGGACTCTCTGCGCTGCACTCGAGCAGTGTCACCTGTTCGCCGTGCACAACCTTGTTGCGGCGCACACCCAGGCCCGGCTTGCCTGAATAAGGACACGCCGCATTTTCTAACCAGCCGGCGAGTTCAACTTCCACCTTTGTGGTGCTTGTGTTCTTGACCGTGAACCGCATCACCGTCGCAGGCAGTCCCGATTCATCGGCATCCAGCGGGATGAACGGGGAGAATGCTTCCAGCGATACGCTCACCGGCGAAGCCGGGTCGCGATAGTGAACAAAGCCCATCGGATACTCGCCAATGAACGAGATGTCGCTCCAACCGCGGCGGTCCAGGGCACGCACCTGTGTCTTACCATTTGCTTCGACGCGCACCGCAAAGCCCTGCTCGAAAGGATGGAGTTGCTCGAGCGGGTCGACGTAGTTGGCGCCGTCGTTGGGAAGAAGAATCCTGCCGCGGTACCGAACTTCTCTCGCCACGACGCCGTTCTTGATTTTGTTGAAGATGTCCCAGAGCCACAGCCGACCATCGCCGCCGAGGTAAACCTGCCCGGCGCAAATGCCGCCCACGGGCATGCCGATGAACTTTAGCTCCGTCCCACGATACACGGTGCGCGTGCCCCGCGCGAAAAGCGACTTGACCCAATCCGGGTTGAGCTTCTTGTCGGCAGGCACGAGCGCAGCAAAGTCCTCGGCTGTAAATGAGCCTGCCATGGCAGGCAGCTTAGACAGCACCATCGCCGAGGCGGCGCCGGCGCCGAAAACTTTGAGAAACTCGCGGCGGCTGACTCCGCTTGCCCAGTTGCAGTTGCCGCCGCAGGATAGCTCGCTTTCCGTTTTCGTCTTTGATTTCATTGAGGACCTCCTGCTTAGCCTAACTAATCAAAATCCATTCGACAGGATTATGCTATCAAATGAGCCTCGCAAAGACAACAAGTCAGCGCCTGTTTGCAAGCGAAAATCTCCGCGCCTTCGCTCTTTGGGACGAAAAAAACTTGCAATTTCAAGATGGAATTGCTAATCATTGAAAACGAAATCGCGCAGGCGATGCTCTGGACGTGTGTATATACGTGCACGAGTGCAGGTCCAAAGCCTTGAATTGTTCTTGTTATGGTCAGGAGTCCGAGAATGAAGAAAAGACTGTCCATCGATGTCGTTCTGTTTGGTGCGATATGTATTGTTGCGGTGCTTCTGCTCGGCGGATGCGCACCGGCCAAGATGCCCACCCTATCCCTCTTCGACGGCACGACCTTCGACGGATGGCAAGGCAATCTACAACACTTCCGCATCCAGGACGGTGCTATCGTAGCAGGCAGTCTCGAACAGCCCATACCCCAAAATGAATTCCTCTGCACAGAAAACCTCTACAGGGATTTTGAGCTGAGCCTGAAGGTCAAGCTCGTTGGTGACCCAGCGACGGCGAATGCAGGTATTCAGATTCGGAGCCGGCGCATTCCAAACCACAACGATATGGTCGGATACCAGGCAGACATGGGACAGAATTACTGGGGCTGCCTGTATGATGAGGGTAGGCGTCATCGAATTTTAGCCAAGCCGGGTCCACAACGACTGCACCAGGCGCTAAAGCCCAACGACTGGAACGAATACGTTATTCGATGCGTCGGGCCACGAGTACAATTGTGGATGAACGGATATCAAACGGTCGATTACACTGAGCCTGATGAGTCTGTGGAACAGGCAGGTGTCATCGGCCTGCAGATACACGGCGGCCCGCCGGCGGAGGCATGGTATAAGGATATCAATATCAGGGTAATACCCCAGTTGCGTTGACCTCTTCTCAGGATACCGCTGTGCACACTTGATAAGCAGTGCTGCGTCTAATATAATGCCGTCCCCTTTTGAGACGCCTGTGTTTGTTTGATAGGAGTAACGTTATGTTGGGTAGAGTGGCTGTTGTGGCAATCATTACCTGGACAGCGGCGGGCGTAATTCCGGTCCGTGCTGCTGACGGTCAGGAACATGAGCTTTTTAAGGTAGACCTCGGCTGTCCGAGGGAGGCAACGACTTTCAAGGAGGGCTGGACTCGATGGTGGCTCAACGGTGGGTGCGAGGGCGACGCACTGGGGTCATTGTTGTTCAAGAATATCGCAGATACGGGCATTGACGCAACTCTGGAACTTATCGGCGGAACCGGAAACCTGCAGGCAAGCGCGGGCGAGCCGATAGCTAACACGACGTTCACATGGCTGCATCCACGCGAGCGATTCGGGCCTCGCTACCTGCACTCGGACGAGTTGGAACCTGTAGTGAAAGAATTCGGCTCCGGCATCAGGCTTACTTTCAGCGGGCCGGGACTTGAAGCAGGTGAATATGTTCTAAAGAGTTATCATAATGTGAGCGAGAGACGCCGCAGGAAAGAGAAAATTGCAGTGATAGGAGCAACGGGACCCGGAGTGACGCAGTCGAAAACCGCAGTCGATGTTCCCATCCAGAACGAGCGCAGGGATGATAAGCTCGTCCCTTCCGAGATACGTTTCAGGACGGATGGTTCGGGGCCGGTCACGATTATGTATTTTGCGGGCGAGAAATCGAACGCGGCTCTGAACGCGTTTTGTCTTTATTCGCTTGACAGGCCTGAGAGTGCGTATGCCCCGAGTCCCGCCGATGGGGCTGAAGGTGTATCGCCGAACGTGAAGCTAAGTTGGAAGCGCCGAGCAAGTGCGGCTGCCTACAATATCTACATTCGCCGTGAATTGAGAGATGTGTTTAAGGTCAAGAGTGGCGAGATAAACTTCGCCGGAAGGGTCAAAGGCAATACTTTCGATGCGGGCGAGCTTCTGATGGGTCATAAGTACTACTGGCGAGTTGACGGCATGAGCGAGGATGACCCGAACGTTGGGCGCAGGACGTGGAGAACCGGGTCCGGCGGGCCCTTCAAAGGATATGACCCGAACATTGTGTGCAAGGGCAGGGTGTGGAGCTTTACAGTTATTGACGGCAAGGCAAAGGACCCATACCCGCTTGATACGGCAATCAATGTGCCGGTCGATATGAAGCTGAAATGGAAGGCGGGACCTTTGGCAGTGACACACAAGGTATATTTCGGCACGGAGTGGGAAGCGGTGAGCGATTATGCCGAGCCTGTTTATGTTGGAAAGGCAACAGGATTCAAACCGGGGCGTCTGGAAAAGGTCCGAACCTGTTACTGGCGTGTTGACCAGGTGCACGGGGACAAGACGGTAACGGGTGACATCTGGCAGTTTATGACCGAAGGCACATTAGCGATACAGGTTGACCTTGCGGTTCCGAAGTGGAACAGTACCGAACCGATGCCCGAGACTGCCAAGCCCGGCTGGACCATCTGGGCGGACCCGGGCTGGGCAGACCTTTACAGTCATGACGGCAAGAAGCTAAACAATGTGGCAGGAACGCCTATCGATTTTCATATTGCGCTGGGCTACGAGGGAATGGGGTCTCTCAAGGCGAAGGGCCTGCGGATGTACTCCAAGGCCGGGGGAGGCCCGCCGTCGGGCAAGGTAATGGGCGGTGCACTCTGCAATAGCTGGTTTGAATCGGCGGACTGGGCGTCCTATGGTACCGGGCCAACCGGGGCGTGGGGCAATGTTCTGCTATTGATAAGTGAGCTTCCTGCCGGTGTTTACGAGCTGTACAGCTATCACAATCATTTCTATCACTGCGACAGGTACGAGGACAGTTGTCTCGGCATCGTGAAGTTTCGCGGCGGATTCTATCAGACGGCGGCCGAACAGGGGCCTATGCCTGCAATCCGTGTAACTGCGCTTCCGCCTGAGAGTCCGCAGGGTTATGACCACTGGGGCTTTGGGCCCGGGACGGGCAAGGGTGTTGAGGCAATTCAGAATGCCTATAATGTATCGGCCACACACGTGGATGATGACTGGAAGCTTTCGCCGTCGCTGGTGAAGTTCCGCACGGATGGTTCACCTGTCCTTGTGACCTATGAGGCGCCGCGTGATTACTGGGATTATCGTGAGTATCCCGGCGGGCGCGCGATTCTCAATGCCTTCAGGCTTATAAGGGTAACACGCTAAACTAATCAGGAGTTGTATTATGCGTAAAATCTGCGTTTTGTCACTGGCTGCTCTCTGTTTTCTTCCATCTGATTTCGCACAGTCTCAAACGGTGAAGGTGCCGTCGAAGTGGGTCGGCGGGCCGGTCATCCTCATGGCGGGCGAGAAGGGTTCCTTCGACGACGTCGCTGTAAAGGACCCGACCATAGTCTATTATCAGGGGAAATGGCATCTGTTTTACACGGTGAGCGGCAAGGAGCCCGGCGGAATCGGGTACGTATCGGCTGAAAGGCTCGACCTGCTTAAGACGGCTCCGAGACACAAGCTGAATCAGTTTCGCGGGCAAACCAGTGACAGCAAGGGGGGCGCGCCGCAGGTGTTTTACTTCGAGCACCACAAGCTGTGGTATCTGATTTACCAGACCAAGGATTTCAATCGTCAGCCGGTTTACTCCACGACGCCGACAATCGACAAACCCGAATCATGGAGCAGGACCAGGAACCTCATAGTACGCGATGAACCGGACGTTAAATGGATTGATTTCTGGGTCATTTGCGACGATGCGAATGCGTATTTTTTTTACAGCCGGGGCCGCAAGGACGTTTACTTTCGCCGGACGAAAATCGAGGATTTTCCAGATGGTTTCGGGCCGGCGAGATTGGCTTTTTCGCCGATGCCTGAACCGCTAACCGAGGCCGTGCATATCTACAAGGTCAGGGGCAAAAAGCAATATCACATGTTTTATGAAACCAGGCCCGAAGGCGAGAAAATGCGCCGCTACGGTCTGGCGACAGCTTCCAATCTGCTCGGCCCATGGACACGCGTCGCTGACGACTATGCCACAGGGGACAAGCTGGTCTTCGGCAACCCGGCGGAACAATGGACGGACCAGGTTTCGCACGGTGAAATGATACGGACGGGCTACAACCAGAAGCTCGAATACGACCCGGCCGACGGGCGGTTCCTGATTCAGGGGCGGCCCTCCAGGGAGCACATGGGCGAATATCAACGACTGGGCTGGCGACTGGGCATCATTAAACCGTCCTACAACGAGTCTGGGGAAGCGGCATATCTTTCTGATGTCCATTTTCGTCCCAGCCTGTAAAGGTACAGGTATTTGTGATGGCCACGACAATCGAGTGTCTTGTAAACGACCAGTACGCCCAAACATGCCTGGCAGGTAAGTATGACAAGGGTAAACTCAGTTTCAATGTCGAAGGCGGCGGCGCCAAACTCTGATTATCAATAGTGCAGTTTTCGGGGTTCACTCCCAAGCCACATCTTTTCTATCTCTTCGAGAGATTTTCCTTTGGTTTCCGGTACAAACCGCCACATAAAGACGACCAGGACGACGCACATGGCTGCGTAGATGAAATATGGAAATCCATTGTGAAATACTTTAATCAAAAATTCGTTTTCAGCCATCATCGGGTAAGTTTGCGTTACCACAGTATTGGCTGTCCACAAGCATATTGTCGCAATGCCCATGGCCCTGCCACGAATTTTTGTAGGGAATATCTCCGAGAGTATCACCCAGACAACGGGTCCGACCGAAAGTGCGAAACAGGCGATATATCCCAATACAAAAAACAGCAGCCATAGTCCTTTTGCCTGATAGACTCCTGCCATTCCCATTGCGAAGAGGGAAATCCCCATGCCCGCTGAGCCAATGACCATCAAAGGCTTGCGCCCCAGCTTATCGACCATGCATATCGCGATGACCGTGAAGAGAAGATTGGTCCCACCGACAACTACTTGATAAAGTAGCGCAGCGTCGATGGTTTCACCGCCAAGACTCTTAAATATGTCAGTGCCAAAGTACAGAAGGACATTGATGCCGGTGACCTGCTGCAGGACGGCCAGGACTACTCCGATGACTAATACCAGTTTCATTCCAGGATAAAACAGTTGCGATAGCGAGCCGCTCTCATGAGAAATGGTCTCTTCGATAGACACCATTTCCTGGCGGGCATATTTCTTACCATCAACGCGAGCGAGGATTGTCAAAGCCTCATCTTTTCTCCCCTTTTTTGTCAGCCAACGCGGACTTTCAGGCACCAGCAGCGTAAGGAGCAATAAAAGCATTGCCGGCAGTGACTCAGAACCGAACATCCAACGCCAGCCGGTTTGAGTATTCCATGCTAGATTCCCAGATCCTGCGATAAAATAGTTTACGAAATATACCAGCAGCATTCCAAAAACAATGGCAAACTGATTAACCGATACCATTCTGCCGCGAATCCTGGCCGGAGATATTTCGGCGATATACATCGGCGAAGTCATAGAAGCGGCACCGACTCCCAGACCGCCTATAAGGCGAAATACGATAAATTGGAAAAGAGTTTGCGGAAGCGCCGTCCCTATGGCGGAAATTAAAAACAGGACGGCCGATAGAATCAAAACCTTCTTTCGCCCCAGGTAATCGCTTAACGTGCCGGCAAACCCGGCTCCGAATATACAGGCGATAAGCGCACTGGAGGCGGCAAAACCTTTCATCGTCGCGCTCAAGTCAAATTTCAACTGAACGAACTGCAGCGAGCCATTTATCACGCCGGTATCGTATCCGAATAAAAGGCCGCCTAACGCCGCCACGAGGCAGACACCGACAAGATAACCGATGCTGCCACTGTCTTTTGGTTCGGTCATTTGCATTCTATTTCCTGATTCACGCATAACATCTTAAGTTATTTGCCGCTGTCTGCAATCGCACGGAGCATGGCCAGGATATTCTCTATGGATATTTTCGCCTGGATGTTATGAATCGTATTGAAAACCATTCCTGTCGGATTGTTGAATATCTCGATACGCTGACGTACTTCATTATAAACTTCCTGGGGTGTTCCAAACGGCAATGTCTTTTGTGTATCCACACCGCCGCCCCAGAAGATTATGTCTTTGCCGAATTCGTCCTTTAACTGACGAGGATCCATTCCGGCGGCCGAACACTGCACGGGATTCAGGATATCGAAACCGGCCTCGATAAAATCAGGTATCAATCCCCTGACCGCACCACAGGAATGCATAAATACCTTCCAGTTGGAATTGGCATGGATATAATCATTGATTTTTTTATGGAAAGGTTTAAACAAATCCCGATAAGCCTTCGGCGAGATAAACAACCCGTTCTGTGTGCCGAAGTCGGTACCTGTTGTAAAGGCAGCCTGGATTTTATCCCCCAGCGCATCAATCAAAAGCTTTAGGTTTTTCAGGGCGACCTCGCACTGTCCCTCAAACACTTTATAGATATAGTCTTTGCGCATCGCCGTGGAGACATACCATTCCTCGATATCACGTATACCGGGAGTATCCTTCATCCACATCGCCGGCACAAGTGCAATATCCCCAAAACCGGTTCCGGGTGTACTGAGGATAGTTCCCTTATTGGCTTGGATTGCTTTGTCAGCCTGACCAACTAAAGGCTCAATATCCTCAGCAGTCAGCTCAGCAAACTCAACAAGATTATCCGCCGGGTCAAGCTTGTCTTCATCAATCGGTCCCTGGCGACAGACCGAATCAAAATAGAATCCGTTTTTGGGCATATGCCCGCTGGGTTCGGCCGATGTATCCCCCTCAGGATACAGGTACCAGCCGCCCTTGCCGTCGTCTTTGACATTGAAATTGCCCGGCACAAGCACTTCCGTGCCGTCAAACATCGTAAACTCTTTCCAGTCTTTACATTCAAAACCAAACATAGTCATCCGAGGTATCACACCGGCAACATCGACACCCAACGCTTCCATCAGTTTTTCGTCGACCTGACCCAGCATCTGATATGGCTCATGCACCTTTACCCGATAATCCTCCTCTCCCAGCAAAGCTTTCCGGAGCTTGGACAATGTGCTCGCCGATATCCCTGTAACAAGTGTCGCACCAAAATCCACACACACCCGGTCCACCGGCTGGCGGTTGAGTGTCTTTTCCAATCTTTCACGAGAGTTCATTTTTAACCTTTCACTATTAAAGCATCACCAAAACAGCATAATTGATTACCGGAGCCCGCCCTGAAACGGTTTATTTTTGT
>Ga0210003_1000547_pt1 | contig 33934 bp, 39 predicted proteins | sample LantaG_FD_182804 | JGI IMG/M metagenome (GOLD analysis project Ga0210003, IMG submission 182804) | Deep subsurface microbial communities from Baltic Sea to uncover new lineages of life (NeLLi) - Landsort_02402 metaG (SPAdes) (version 2) | ecosystem: Environmental > Aquatic > Marine > Oceanic >...
GACGCAACCGCGACGAAGCCGTCGCCGTCGAGAGGAACACACCCCACCCCAGCGACTGCTGAGCAGTCGCCCACCCCCTTGAAGGTGAGAGTAGGTGGTATACCCCACCCCCCGTCGACTGTTCCAGTCGCCTTTCCACCCCACACGGGAGGCCAGGGGAGGCATACCCCACCCCCTGGACTGCTACGCAGTCCATTCCCCACCTCCTTGAAAGCTATGGCAGTGGTATACCCCCACCCCGTCCGACTGTAACCAGTCGGCCTCCACCCCCTTAAAGGTTATGGCAGTGGTATACCCCCCCATCGACTGTAACCAGTCGCCTTTCCACCCTACCCCAGAAAGCTATGGGGAGTGGTAGGCCTGGGCACATCCACCCCTCCGCCTTATCGCCTGCTGGTGCTGCCCCAGCTTACCCGGGCTTTGCGGGTCGGGCGGGCATTCGCCGCGCCCGCGTTCCGCAGCCCTGGGACGCAATCACGAAGTGCCAGAGCAGTGGCCGGACGGTTCATCATCGCCACTGGACACCACCCCAGACACCACCCCAGACACCACCCCACCTGTCGAGCCCCATCTGTTGTCGGGCTCGCTGGCTCTTTTTATTTGTTTTCTATTAGGAGGGGATGGCATTACGCCGTATTCGGTATCGCCGACTCGCCCTCCGGTTGAGCTGCACTCTTGATTCTTTTCCCTCTTCCATCTGATTCTATCGGGCTCAGCGGCAGGTAAAGACTTCGTCTGCTTCTCTTCGTTTCGCCCTTACAGGTTACCAGCCGCTTTATAAGCCCGATTGTCAGATTGAATAAAGAGGGAAAAGGAAAGGAGAGAGAAGGGAGGGTTGAAACTATGAAAAGCTTGAGGGACAGGGCTCAGGAATGTGGCTATCGGCGCTGCCCGAGGCGCTACGGGCGGCGCTGCCTGAAGTGTGAGCGGGTTGAAGAACTGAGACAGGCCAGGCGCCGGGAGCGGCAGCTCCAGAAAATAAAGGCAAAGGAGGTAACCAGGTGAAGAAAGCGAAGCGGCCCAAATGCCAGGACTGCGGAAAGGTCCTGTGGGGGCTCTCAGGCATCATAAGAGGCAAGGAATACTGCCTTAAGTGCTGGCGCCACCGGCTGGGGCTTCCCCATCCGGCACTGGTGGAAAGAGAGAAATTCTTACTAGAAAAGGGGGTAAAGAAATGAGAGCACTTAGCCTGGACGAGAGAGCCAGGGCACGGCTGACACTCAGCGAGTGGCTGACGGCCCGCAGAGCGCTCCGGCTCATCATACACACCTACTGGTCCTGGCGGGGACAAGGGTATGCTCAGCAAGAGATCAAGACAGCCATAAGAGCGATGAGAAAGCTCGACTGGTCGGCCCAGCCCTAGACAGGCCAGACAGCGAGGACTTGCCGGGGTGAGAGGCCCGGCAGAAGGGGGAAAGGAAAATGACACACAGGCTGACCTTCACGGATGAGGAGCTGGCCGTCCTCGAGGAGAGGCTCGCCTACGTAGAACTTATAAAATACGACCTTCACGCTTATGCCTTGCTGCGAAATCTCTACGGACGCATTACCCATCTACGCCTGGCCGACGAAATCAGAGGACCGAAGAAAGGAGGATAAAAGGGAAATGAAAACGCAGGAATTACTTAAGCACTATGAGGAACTGGCAAATTCCATTGTCACCGACCCCGACAAGCTGGAGCAGTTTGTTAAAGGCTGGGGGAAAGGCTTCCACGACTACTCATTTACCAACACGCTGCTAATCCTGTTCCAGAAGCAAGACGCCACGCTTTGTGCCGGCTACCACCAGTGGCTGAAAAATCACCGGTGCGTGAGGAAAGGCGAACACGGAATTGCCATCTTCGCCCCGATATACAGCAAGGCCAGGAAAGACAAGGAGACCGGGGAGCTGGAGGACGGCGACGCCACCGGGACAGTCAGGCATTTCATACCGGTCCACGTGTTCGACGTCAGCCAGACGGAAGGCGAGCCGGTAGACCTGGGACATTCGGAAATGGTGCATGGCGGCGCCCAGGTCGACCTTGACACACTGGCAGCGCTGTTTGGCTATCCAATGGTTATTGACGAGGCAGCCAGCCAGTCAAACGGCCATACAGACGGCCGGACTATAACCGTCACCCGGAAAGACAACAAGGCGTCCATGCTGTCGACATACTTTCACGAGCTGGCCCACTGTGAGCTGGGACACCAGAACGGCCATAAAGACATGGCCAAACCGGTAAAGGAGCTCGAAGCTGAGGCTGTAGCTTATCTGGTATGCCGCCACCTGGAGATACAGAACGACCGGGCCAGGTATTACATTGGCAAGTGGGCAGGAAAGGAAGACCTGGGCCGGGCTGGCAGCAGAGTATTGAAGACGGCAGAGGCCATCATCAGGAAAATAGACAAGAGAGAGGAGAAAGGAAAATGGCAGGAGAACAACCGGAAACCCGATACCACGCCGAGGTGAAATACCTCGCACGCAACGGCACATCGAAGGAGGTGAGAATAAACATCTTCGCAAATACCCTGAACGAGGTATTTGCCGACATCGCCACGGTGGAGCAGCAGCTCTCCGGAGACCCGCACTACATGAACCAGGCGCAGCTCGACATGGCCAACGCCAGGAACCACAGGAGCACTGGGGAAACCCCAGACCCCAGAACTGCCGGCAGGCCGCAGCCAGCGGCTCCCTGGGCGCCGCCTCAAGATGACCCCGCCGGCATCTTTGGTGAGGACCAGCCCGTCTGCAAGAGCTGCGGCAGCACCGGGGACATGGAGCTAATCCACTGGCAGGATAAGAAGACCGGGGAGGTCAGAGAGGCATGGAAGTGCCAGGCCTGCGGCAAGTGGGCGAGATAGTCGAAGGGTTAGGGGGGGCCGGCGACGGCCCCCCCGGGGAGGCAAGATGCTGGAAGGTAAGTTTGATAAAACGGGAACGCTTTACTTCGAAGAGGCAAAGAGAAAGCCCTTCGATGCCCGCCGGCTTCAGGCGGCGATGTTTATGGACCGGCCGGACCTGTGGAAGGCGCCGACTAGGAAGCGCCACAAGGCAGCGCCCCCTGAGCAGCAGCCGTTACTTTAGAAAGGAGAAAGGGAAATGAAGCTAATCAAAAGGCCAGGAGAGAATGACCCAGTCCTGCATATCTTCGATAACGATGGCCGAGAAATCGTTATCACGGAAAAACAATGGGAACGCCTGAAGAGGTCGATGGGGCGCTTCTTAAAAATGAGCAACACAAGCGAGCTGATACTCAAATAAGAAAGGAGAAAGAGAAATGAAGCAGAAATTGTGCCGGTATTGCGAGCACATGAAGGACACGGGCAATGGAGAAGGCTCATCGGCCTGTGAATACAGCCTGGCCCAGCTGGGGCCCGAGCTATGCGGGGCCTATGAGCTGGCCTGTATCTATGAGGGCGACGACCCCTCACCCGAGGAGCCGCTGCCCGAGGCCACGGCCGTAATCCAAATCAGGCCCCAGGGGGACCAGGCGGTCATCGCCTTATATGACCAGGCGGTGAGGCTGGCACAGTATGCCCGGGCGCTTACCATCGCCAGCGGTGAGGATGTAAAGGGCGCCACCAACGACCTGGGTATCATCACCGGCGTGATGAAGGCCATCGAGGTTGAGCAGAAGAAGTGGGCTGGCCCCATCAATAGCCACTTGACGGCTGTCCGGACAGCTTTTAAGACCCTTACGGAGCCGCTTGCCCTGGCCAACAAGGTCACCAGGGAGAAGATACTGGCCTACCGGGCAGAGCAGGACCGGAAGCGCCTGGAGGCCGAGCGAATCAACCGGCTCCGGATGGAGGCGGCCGCAGCGGAAATGGAGCTCCGGGGTGAGCTTACTGAGCCGGTAGAAATGGTTAAGGTAGAGCCGGTACCCGACCACATCCGGGCCGAGATGGGAACCGTGGGGAAGATGATGGTTCCAAAGTGGGCAATAGAAGACTTCAGCCAGGTCCCGGATGAGTACAAGATGATTGACGTCGCCAAAGTAGGCAAGCTCGTCCGGGCCGGCCTTGAGAACATCCTCGGCATCCGCATCTGGAAAGAGGAGACGCTCCGGGTTACCGCGACCAGGTAGTCCGGTCCCCGGCAGGCCCGTAGGGGTTCCCCGTCACGCCGGCGGGGAGCCCCCGATGCTTTAGGAAGGACTGTTTCTCGCCCCAGGACTTGACTATTAGGAACTGCACGAATTGACGGGGTGTGTCCTCATTGCACATTTTGACGAATTGTGCCTTTGACCTGTAGGCTGCTCTATAGCGAAGTGAAGTACAAGACTTCCTGGGCAATTTACTGTACAACATACTATATTCCTGTAGGTCAATGGTTCCAGCTAAATTTCCTTGTTCTTGTCTCACATCGGTGGGCAGACCCCAGCCTCTCTTTTCCTGGCTCCCAACTTAGCTGTTAGATACGGGCTCGCTTCCTATGGAAGATCCCATCATACCACATACGGGTTTGGCCAGGAGGGCAGGGGCACCATGTTGTGCACACGGGTTGGCTCAAATGAGCTCCCAAAACATCGACCGGCGTCTCCCTGCCCACCCTGATGCGTTATCGTTACCTCCAATATTTTAGACTGTGGCCGGTGCCAATTCTGGTTCTGGAACTTGGTAATAGGTCTGATTCTTAACCATGGCAAAGGACAAACGCAACAGCCTGTTGAGTGCTGCCCCGACAACTTCCCTTCCATTGAGGGGGTTGGCATGGGCTGGCCGTTCTCGCCTCTGCTTTGCCCAAGCACGGAAATCAGAGTTGAATCGCAGCATCGGGATAACCGACGTCCATGCGCAGTATCTCAGTACCGGGCGCCCCTGCTTACTCATTGGAGTTCGTGATTTTCTCTTCCCAGCTGATTCTGATTCGGTCGGGTTACTGCCAGCCATCTTAATCATCTGTTTGGCACTCCGGTACGATTTGAAACAGCCTAGTTCTGCCAGTAATCCAGCCACAGCAATATAATTGAGCCCCCTTATTGAGAGCAGGTACTTGCCTTCTTCCGTTTCGTCCACCAGCCTGACTAATGTTCTCTCTATGGCACAGATATGCCCTCTGATGAGCTCGAGTTTCTCTACCAGGAAGGAAATCTCGGACGATACCGATTTGGCACCCGCCGCAATACCAATAGATGACCTCGCCGCATAATGAAGTGCCATCAGTTTCTTCCGCATAAGCCGCCCCCGGTGTCTCGTTTCAATGGTAGCTACAAATTCATCTTCCGTCATCCCAGCAATCACACCGGGGATAGAACAGGTGGAGAGTACACTGAGGGCTGTCAGCCCACAAGGGTCTTTGAAGACATGGGTGAACTCTGGGAAAAGCCCGTCCAGAAGCCCTTTTACCAGATTTATGATCCTGGTTCTCTCCTTAACCAGGCGGCGATACGCATTGTGGGCGGTGCGAAGCTCTGCATAGACGCCCTGCGGAATCACGCTTTCAACAAACTCCCCGGTACACAAGAGCTGCGCCGCCACCTCACTGTCGCGATAGTCATTCTTTCTACGATTGAGGTCCTTCCCCTCTCGTCTCCTCTTCAAGGTATACTGGTTGATGAAACGGAACGGAATTCCCTTCTCATCAAGATAATACGCCACATTTCGCCAGTAGTGGCCTCCCGTCTCGATCGCGAACATAACTCCCCGGCAATCGGATTTTACCATCTCTATCCTGATTCTGCGTAGTAGGAATTCGAGCCCTTCCCTGGTATTGTCAAACTTGAATCTATCGCGGATGGTGAAGTCCTGCGTAATGGCCACCGCGGCATGCTTCTTCTTATGAGGATCAACTCCTATAATCAGGTATCCCTCAGGTACTTGTTTTCGCTTCCGGGCTGCGGTATTCTTCATTTGTGATGGCTCCTTCTACTTTAGATTTGGTGTTAAGCTGCACACCGTTATTTCTATTGTAGCCGGAGCCATCCCTTTTTGGTTACTCTATATACTAAACATCGGAATGTCTGATTAGTTTGTACTAGGATTATCTTTCGGAGAAAGAGGCTGTGAATGTTACACTCAAAAGAAATTCCGGCCTTGGTCGTTAGGTTACCTGATGCTGAACCGGTCGCTAGTAGGTTCTTGGATGAATTTCAGGAAGGCATCTTTCTCAGACCACCTTTGTACCGCTGAGAGACTACCAAGAAGGATGACATCCTCTGAACGCCAGCGGAAGTCTACATCGTTCAACAGACTTACCTTGTGTCTTTCACCGTCGATATCAACCCACTCGCGTACCACCCTGTTCACCACTGCCGTTATTACCGATTCTTGTGATGGTGACATTGCCTCAACTAGAATTTCTGGGCGTACGGTCCCGTTTATTCTAATACTGATCCGATATTCTCTCCCCGACATGCCCTTGATTCGTGGCCGTGACTCATGGTCAATCCGGTTATCTCGCAAGAACGCGCTCACTTCCTCTGGAAACTCCGCTGGCTCATATGCCTTAGATGTATACGCCAAGCCGGCAGCGCCATGTGCCGCAGCAGCCACATCCAGCAAAAGTGACCCTACCTCTTGTGGGGTACCTTCTTTCTCCAATCTGCCACCAGTTAATACCACATGAAGACGCTTTGCTATTTGCTCAAGCATGAACCGTCTTTTTGGCGAATTCAGAACATCGATAGCTTGTGAGGCCAGGTGACGTAATGTTTCGCCTGAGTCTGTCACTCTCACGAGACCCCCAGTTAATTCTTCTACAAAGACCTCAATTAGGTCATTGTCAGGGTACAGATAAGGCGTCACGATGCACAGGCCCTTATCGTAAGGCATGCATCGGAAAGAACTACTCAACTCGCTGAGCGTCTTTTCAACAACCTCTCCACACTGCATTTTCATACTCCTGTCATTCTTGGCTTCATCGGCACCGGCCGGAATGACCCTTTGAAAACAATATTGCACTCTTGGCAGAATTGGTTTAAGACGGTTTCTATCGTGTCACCACTGATATCGGTGGGCGTATAAGCATGCCCATCTGGGCAGGCTTCAGACCAGTCATGTTTGTGCGTCTGACACAGCCATATTTGTCCGTCAGTGCATTTGTTAGAATGGCTACCATTAACATCCAATCCCTTAACCCTATATGCCTGATTCAGCAGTAAGTTCATGCTATACTTCGAAGGCAGCTCAGTATTGACAGTGATTCGGAGTTCCAGTCGGCCTGGCCACTTGGATCTTACGGGTAAAGTTGCTTCGACCCACGATTCATTTCCTTTGAATGACCAGCGTACACCCTGATCTATCTCCTTGGAGATTGCAAGAATCTTAGCGCAATCCGCCTGAGTTATTTTAAATATGGCCACTCCATCGCCCTCTCATAATCCCGCTTTTACTGCGCTGCTCTGGTCTCACAGAGTCCTAAACCACGCTAGCATTCTACACCGGAACTATGTCCATGTCTATTTATATACAATCTAATGCCTCCAACGGCCATGCTTATGTTTTGTTGTCAAAACCTGCTTGCAAATACTGACAAGTCAGAGAAATGAGTGGGTTCCAGTTTTTCAAATTCCTTCTGTGGCACTTTGAGGTACTCCCAAGCGGTGCCAGTCAATAGGGTAGCATTCTCACACCAGATTTGTGCTGCCCGGTCTTTATGGGCTACATCAATGTCCTCACGCCCTTTGGTCTCAACCAAGTAATGGGTATCGTTGGATAAAAACGCTACAAAATCAGGTTCATAATATCGGAGGTTGCTCACCGCATCAGTATACTCTATGACAAAACCAAACTGCTCTGGTAGTTTGGCAAAGGCGGTTATATCAGGAGCAGCCTCTAGGAACTTGGCAAATCTTTTCTCAAAGTCATTATCGCACGGCACCAGATTGAATATGGTCTTTTGTGCTCCACAGGTAGGTCTGGAGAACGGGAACGGTTGAGTCTCCGAAAGTTTGCGCCCCTTATTAAGAAGATGCGGCGTCAGTTCCTCAACAACTAGCTCTCGCAATGTCTCTACGAACGTTTTGACCGTGACATACTGTGCCACATTACTACTGATAGCCTTAATCATAACCGGGTCATCCAGAGTCACTCTCTGACCAAAGGCCTTAGTTTCTAGAAATTCCCTGACCTTTGGAACCAGCACAGCAAACTGAGAGGGTAGTTTTACGTCCAAGGTGATACGTTTAGCATAGTAGGAGATGACTTCCTGAGCTGTCTGCGGTTCCGGTATGGTGTAATCTCTCTCGATCAGTTTTTTCAATGTGATGATGTCGTAGCCCTCATATTTGAAGGTCTGAGCGACAGCATCATTCTCTTTAATAGGCAGCACAGGACAGGGCATGCCAGCAACATCTAGTCCGGCTATCTCCTCAGCTAGCGTCTTCTTACGAGCCAGGATTGGGCTGAGAATAGGTAATGTAACATCTTTGTCCAGCTTATCTGGGTCAGGAGCGATAACGACAATGACCAGCTTATCAACACCGATATTGAAAGTATCAATTTGCATATCCTCGTCTTTTTCAAGCTGGTCAACAAATTCGATGAAAGCTTTGTTGCCGATAACATCAACTCGCTCGGTGTAGCTGGTTCCCAAGTCACGAAACATTAGGCGTAATCCGCGGCCGATGGTTTGCTCCGGTAGGATATTGGCTTTCGCCGTATACGGGCGCAAACCCACTACAACAGTCACATTCTGAACGTCCCACCCTTCCCTTAGCATCAACACGCTGACGATACAGTTGATCGGGCTTTCCGCATCATCGACTTCCCTGACTATCTTACGAGCGATATCCAGTTCCCTCTTGGTAACTTCACCCGACTTATCTGTATGTATAACCTGAAGCTTATCACCACCAAACTCTTCGGGGTATTTGACTCTCAAGTGATCAGCTACGTCATTAGCATCATTGGTAGTGTTCATCATGACGAAAAGGACTGGTTTCTTTTCAAGAGGAATAAGTTGGTCTCTGTATTCGCGCCACCTTTCTACCCCGGCTGCTAAATATGCCCGATAACGGGTGCTGGCAATATCTGACCTACCTTCCTGTATTCCAGTGGCAATACCTTTGATGGGGCGCTTGACCAGGTTGTCAATAATAGCTTGCTTAAGGGGATAATCATATATCACCCATGTGAACAACGATCCTTTGCTGTATCTTGGCGTGGCGGTAAAGTCCAATTGAGCGGACAGACCGCCAGGGGTGGTTGTGTGCAGGCGACGGATGACACGGTTCCACTCGCTTTCTTCGTCATGAGTGTGGTGAGCCTCATCGTTGACCACTAGGCATGGGCCACCCCTCTTAGCAATACGTTTGTCAAAATCTTCTACTTCCAGATTATTGGCTGGCGGGCGTGGTCCCAGCATTGCCGTCATCACGTCTGTCTCAGCATCCGCCCCTTTATCTGGCCGCTCGTAGAACTGCTGGATATTGGTGAGATAAAGTGCTCCTTGTGAACTGGCACGTTCTTCCTCACCACGCATATAGCAATCAAAGTCCCAGAAAAGCTTGAACTCAGGGGGTATCACCGGGTCAGCACGGAATATATGACCGCCCGCAAAGTCAGTTCGTAACCTCTCAAATACAATGACATTCGGAGCCACAACCAGAAATACTTTGGCATAGTCATTCTGACCCTCAACCACTGCATTGAAATATTGCCAGGCAATGGCAAGAGACATCACCTTGGTCTTGCCGCTGCCGGTCGCCATTTTAATGCAGTACCGGGTAAAGTCGTCATATTGAAGAAGACGTAGGTTTGCGATATTAGGAGCGTATTTCTCTAGTAGGTCTTTATGTCGCCTAATGCCAGCCGCCTCGTAGATATAGACTAGTGTCTCCATAGCTTCGCGCTGTGAGTCGTGGTACCTGAAGGCTTTGCCATTGGGAAGACGGTGATCAGTATGAAACCAGTAATTCAGCAGCAGCCGAGAGGTGTCCGTGATTCCTTTATAGCCATTCTGCCGCCACTCGGACACGGCTTCACGGATGGCTGGGACACAGGGTGCCGTCCTCGTCCTTGCTTCCAGTAAACCGAGTTGCTCCCTGGGTACCCTCTTGCGCACCATTTCAGCATACCTCTACTTTGAGTGTCTTGGTGGTGTCATTGCCCAGAATGTCAATCACTTTGACCATGATAATATAGGTTCCCGGTTCCTCGTACGTGTGACTTACTTCCTTCTGAAGTTCCCGCTTTTTGCGGCTACGGTAGTCCTGCCACTCGTTGTGGAAGGTATCATCGCGGTTGTTCCAGTCAACTGCCCAATAGTCAATCCACTGCTCCCAATTGGTGATAGTTTGCCGTATGTCTTCGGGGACATCATCCGGCGGGATAATAAAATCAGTCAATTTTAGCGTGACAGTTCGGCCCTCCTGCTTTAAGTTCACGGATAATGCGGCCAGCTCGAAGAAGCGGATATCGCCCTGCTCCACTGCCTTCTTCTCCAGTACTTCCCTGGGGATGCGCAGGAATCGCATGTTGATGTTAGCCTGGGCCGCTTGCTGCTTGGCAATCTCATTAAGCTCAAAGGCAAAATCCCAGCCCAGTATATCAACCCCATTGGTCGCCGGAGCCTCTTTGCCAGTGCCGACCGCCCGCTTGAACTCAGCGGCTATCTGAGTGATATCGCCGGGGCTGACCGGTGAATCCACCGCACCCACATGTACCATACGTCCTGCTTTGATACCATGTAACCAAGTATAGCCAGTAATAGGCCGGGTGTTATAAAGCTCCAGAATGAAATGTCGGTAAGCAAGCGCTCTCTCCTCGGTATGCTCCCCGAACTCCGCTGTTTGCCACAGTTGACGCTCGTACTTGCCGAGGTTCTGAACAACGAACGGTTTGACTCCAGGGATAGAAAGGAGCCGCTTCCGGGTGGTGTGTATGGCAAAGCGTCCTAGGTCACAACCAATCCAACGCCGAGACCCCAGTTGTAGCTTGTCCAAAACTAGCTTCTCATGCTTTTCTATATAATTATAGAGTGGTTGTTCTGCACAAATCAAAGCTGTTCCAGAGCCGCAGAAACAGTCAAGGACTAAATCCCCTTCGTTTGATGCGGCAAGAATAATACGCCTCAATAGTCTGGCAGGTTTTTGCGTCTCAAAACCTACATTCTCAGTGCGATCAGCTGGCATTAGATAGGGAAGCCGCCACACATCGTCTATGGTTCTCGTTGTAACTTCGTAATATAGAAGGTTACCACTCTCATCCCTAGCTTGTTTCAGCCTACCGGTTTCACTATCCCAAACCCTCTTTTGTTGCCTTTCGGCCTCATCTCGTTTTTCTTCAAGTTTGTTGAAAGTGAATTTAATACCCTTGGAATACCAAAAAATGGTGTCATGATTTTTAGGAAATCTCCCAACATTGCCCTGCAGTTTGTTGTAGTACCACCAAGCAATCTCATTTCGGCAGTTGGTCCCACCGAATATTTCATCTAAAACAGCTCTTACATATGCCGATATACTCCAGTCTACATGTACAAAAATACTACCACTTTCTGCCAATAACTCATGGAGAATTACAACAGTCTCGTAAAACCATTGAAGGTACTTATCCAGTTGTGTTTTCCCCGCCGCGCGTTCTTCGGGATTCACTCCCCAAGTGTCTCGGTACGCCTTTTGCTCAATCATACTTGGTTCTTTAGTAAAATCCTCGTCAGCGACTGCAACACGGAAGGAGAAATCCTGCCCAGTGTTGAATGGCGGGTCTATGCAAATCAGATTTACCTGCCCGGCAAATTCGTCCAGCAGGGCTGGTAGTACGTATTTCTTGTCTCCCCAGATGAGACGGTTACGCCACTCGGCAGGGCGACCGAAGGAAAACAAATCAAGAGTGCGCTGGCGCTGCTGAACTGACTCATTGACAGTCTCTACGGTCTGAAAAGGCAGCCGTACCCGCAGCGGGGCTACCTTGTGGCCTTCCTTATTGTATTTCCCTTCCCAGATGAGTTCGGTCAAACCTAACTCCTCACCATATTTATCTGATAACACCAGTGATTTATGTGTATTTTACTCCGTCCGTATGACCTTTGGCAACGAATGACTAGGGGAGGGTAACAAAGTAGCGTAATGTGCAGTGCATCTGCCATAAATTGATTATACTTCCCCATATCGATCCTGTAGTGTAAAATAGCCTCACCTGGTTAATTTGAGGTCAGCACCATGCTATACGAAATCAAAATCCAACTCCGGTACATCAATCCCCCGATCTACCGTGTCCTTCGCATCCTATCCTGCACCAGCCTGCTCAAGCTTCATAAATTCATACAGCGGGCTATGGGCTGGAAGAATTACCACCTCCATTTATTCGAAGTGGAATGGAAGCGGTATGGAGAAAATCCCCGACGGTGGGACTCCGAAGTTAATGATTCCCGCAAGATGACCCTGGATAAAATATTCTCCAGTGGAACCGAGTCCTTCATATACGACTATGATATGGGTGATGGCTGGCGGCACGACATCGAACTGCTCGGCACTGTTGAAGCTGAAGGCGAGGAAGGACCCGCCTGCATTGCCGGAGCCAGGGCTTGTCCGCCCGAAGACTGTGGTGGCCCTCCAGGATATGAGCATCTGCTGAAAGCGCTGGCAGACCCAAAGTATGAAGATCATAATGAACTGCTGGAATGGGTTGGCCGAAGGTATGACCCGAAGAAGTTTGACCTGGTGGCTATTGACCGGGCGTTAAAAAGGGTGAGGTAAGAAACGGTAAGCACAGATAGATATCCTGAGTAAATAGCACAATGGCTTATTTTGTTAAGTGTCAGCTAAAACATTTTATTCTTGCCTTTGTCTAATCAGTGCTGTTTCTACCGGGATAGTTTGTCAGCCAGCTCTGTCTCGTGATCCTTGAGCCATTTCTTGTGCTCACGCCATTGGGGACAGTGTTCAGCTACCAGTTCCCAGAATCTCTTTGAGTGGTTCATCTCTTTCAGATGGGCAAGCTCATGGATGATGACGTAGTCAATGACAGTCTCCGGGGCCATTATAAGCTTCCAGTTAAAGCTAAGGTTGCCTTTATAGGAGCAGCTACCCCAACGGGTCTTCTGCCCTCGTATGAGAATTCGGTTATAGGTGAGCCCCAAGCGAGCACTCAGTTTGTTCGCCCTCTCCCTTATCAGTTTCGCGGCCTGCATTCGATACCACTGCTCCAGTATCAAATTCAATCTACTGCTCGCTGATCCAATGGCCACTACCAGCCTGCTCCTCTCCAGCTTTATGCTGTTAGCGTTCCTGCGGTTTTGTCGTTTTACCACCTCCAAATTTCGGCCAAGGTAAGAAATGGTGTCGCCACTTTTGGGTCCCTTTTCGTCAGAAAGCGATTGGACTTGCCCGTACCTTGTAAGCTTGCCCAAGATCCAGTTGCTTTTCGACTCTAAAAGAGCAGGAAGATGCTTGAGCTTATAAAAGCTGGGAATCACCACTGTAAGGCCCGTTTCTTGGCCCACCTCGAGCCGGACGTGCTTCGCCCTGGTGCTACGCTTGATGATGTACGAAATGGTTTGGCCGTTAACGGTGATTTTGCGTTCCCCCACGATGGTCAATTGAGAGTGAGTTGTTTGAACCATGTCTCTAGTTTAACTATTCAAGGATTAGGTGTCCACAGAAAGTATTGATAAAAAAGCCAAGTCCCCTCTCAAAAGCTCCTCATACGAAGCCTCGGGCATTTGACGACACTGCCTCTTTATCTAGAGCCTTAACTACATTCCGCACGCCCAAGGGTTCATCGGCTAACGGCAAGGCTGAATGGAAAAAACTGCGCTGTCGTATCCATGCTATAAGAGTTCATAGCGCTTATTATGGGACATTGACAAAGGCACTTTGAGGTGGTCCCCGAAATTTGGACAGGTAGCTAAGAGCGGGTTCTGCTGCACAGACTTCTCAGATGATTGACTTATAGGGGACCCTTTTTCAGCACTTTAACAACTGAACGACCTGCTAATATCTATAAACTAATGGGCATCTGTGTCTGTGTTTTTCATATTGCGAGTTTTGTTCTTAAGCTCACTAATAAGTTTGTCAGCCTCTTTGAATGATTGGTCGATTTGGGCATGTTGTTTGGAAACGCCTGAATATTTACGAAGAACGAAGTATAGGAGCATCCAGCCAAAGAATACCCAAGCTAGAGGTGTCCATACGTACAAATAGAAGACAATTGGTAGAACAATGAGCAACGACACTGGTGTTAAGAACTTGATACAGATGGCATCGCTCAGAAATGCTGCGCGGTCACCGCCAGTGAATGGTCTGATGGGTAAGCTTACCAAGAATACCAATATTCCATGAACAATTCCATACAACAAGCTTGGTAGTGTTATAAATGGGAAAAGGATTATTGCCTGAAAGCAACCCATAATCAATCCTCCATAGATGACAGGTGAGTATTGAGTGAGTAGAGGAAGAATACCATAAGGGCGAAGATATTGCTACTACTCTGGGATCGTGGTTCGCTCACACTAGAAGCGCTGGAAGGAGTCTTGCACGATAATCGCACGAAGCATACCGCGCAGTATATCCACCTCAAGGTAGACAAGTGAGCCAAGTGGTATCTAATTGGACTCTGGGGCAAGAAGTATTATATCCAACTTGTAGGCCATAAATGGCTTGAAGGGGGGCTCAGAAGCATTTACAGCCTAGGCGCCCCGTAAATATGCCTGTCCCTACTGTAGCCGATTTGAAGGGGAATTAGGTCACGGGCATGATCTTCCCAGATAACGGCACCCGGGAAGCGAACTGCTTTAACTGCGGCTACCGAACGTATGAAGGGCAGGGCCCACACCCGCCTGCATATTGGACAGGCGGCGAAAGGAGACGCACTATGGCAGACCGAGTTTTAACATGGGGAGACGAGGTCGCAGTACCATTTTCACTCACCAGTTGGTCCCTAGTAAAGTCCAACTCTCAGACTGCAAAAAAGATAGGCTGCAGACAGTTTAGCACGCTTTGGAAACGAAGCGAGGCAGGTAGCCTGGTTGTCGGGGCAGATCATACTCCCCAACGGATTGTGCACCTCACCGGAACCCGTTAGGCTATATTTTAGCCTAATCAGGAAGAGTCTACAGCCTGGAAGTAATATACATGGCTGAAAGTTTGCTCGGGAGGAGATAGGAGACTTATTGAGCCGGCGTGAGACTTGCCTAATTGTCATTCGGTTGCGTAATTCTGATGCTTCTCGAGATTCCCCGGTCACGGTGGATATAGCCTTCCCGTTCCAAAGCATTGAGATGGTGTTGGACTACGGAAGATGAGCTAATGCCGCACCCTTCAGCTATATCTCTTACTGAGGGGGCATAGCCTCTTCTATTGATAAAGGCGACGATAAAACCCAGGATTTGTTGTCGTTTGGGAGAAAGCAACTCCATTCTGCCTCGAGCATAACTTATGTGGCTATAGAACAAATATACTAGCGCCGAGGATAGTCGTCAAGGGCCTGATGTCGCTTACCGATGAAATGTTGACTGCTATTATCTTTTTAAGGTGCTTTTTGTACTTTCAGCTTCATTGTCCAACAAAAAGTCAAATTGAGATACATCAAGAACTAGCTCATTTCTGAATCCCCTCCCCCTGGGAGAGAAGATAATTTTCAAACGACAAAAACTTGCTCAACACTTCGTGGGCATGAGTCTTTCAGGTAGTTATTCGGATATCAAAACCTGTGCGGCTTAAATACGGGCAGCAAGAAGTTACCTGGCAGATTGCCAAAGTCCTACAGTTGGTGTATTATTAAACAAATATGCTATATTCTTTAATAACAAAAAACGCTATTAAAGAGGAGTTTAATAATGGACACCGCGCTCTTTAAGAATAGTCCCGCTGGTAAGCTTATCCGGGCTACCGGGGGATATTGGGCTTTCGTGCCCAATCCCTTGCCTCCCAAGCTAGACTGGGATGATACCCTGGTATCCTTGATATCCAAGGCTGATTTAGCCCTCGGGACTCTCTCTGGACTTGGTGAAACTTTACCCAATCCACATCTTCTAATCTACCCTTTTATCAGGAGAGAGGCAGTACTATCATCGCGTATAGAGGGCACACAGTCCTCGCTTTCTGACCTCCTGCTATTTGAAGCAACGAAGGTCGAAAGACAGAGAGATGTAAAGGAAGTACAGAACTACGTTCGCGCTACGGAGTACGGGCTTAGGCGATTGGATGAGCTACCGCTAAGCCTCCGGTTTATTCGCGAATTGCACGGTATCTTGATGGAAGGGGTACGCGGTGAGCATGCTACTCCCGGCGAGTTTCGCCAGTCGCAAAACTGGATAGGAAGCCCCGGAGCAACCCTGGATGAGGCAACTTTCGTACCACCACCAGTGACAGAAATGAAGGAGTGTCTTAGCCAGTTGGAGAAGTTTCTTCATGCTAAAACCAAGCTGCCGCCTCTTGTCCAGGCGGCTTTGGTACACTACCAGTTCGAGGCCACCCATCCCTTCCTGGATGGCAATGGACGTATTGGCCGACTTCTGTGTACGCTTCTTTTATGTCAGAGAAATGTCCTTAGTAAACCATTGCTTTATCTCAGTGCCTTCTTCGAGAAGCATCGCCAGGAGTATTACGAGCTTCTTTTGAAAGTAAGCGGCACTGGAGCTTGGCGGGAGTGGATTGAGTTTTTCCTGAAAGCAGTGGCTGAGCAGTCCGGGGATGCGGTATCAAGGACACGACGTCTCCTGGAGCTTCTGCGCACTTATTCCCAGATCGTCAGAGAAAAGCATTTGCCACCGACGGCTGGGGGACTGGTTGAACTCATTTTTATGAAGCCGGTCCTGAATGCCAAGACCGTCCAGGAGTTTCTCAAGGTGAGCTATCCGTCTGCCCAGAATGCGATAAGCTTACTTGAGGAAGCTGGCATCCTGATTGAGATTACCGGACGCAAGCGCGCGAAAGCCTATTCAGCCAATGAAATTCTTAAGGTTCTGGATGGGGAAATAGCGCCCGAGCACTCGTAGGTTGTTAGTTGGAGGGTGTGAATCAAGTGAATGGCAATGAGGTGAATCAAAAAGACGCTGGTGAACAAGATTTATTGCTCATTGATGCATATTCATTAGCAGCTAATTTCTTCTTGTTTGCTCTCGTGTTAGTCATCACATTAGCCGATCCCTCCCTCGCAAGCATGTATATACCAGGCCTAGTAGTCCTAGGGGCAATCTCCGCTATCGGTTTTTTTGTGTTCACGGTCTTGATGTTTAGTCCACACAGAATGATAAAATTCCGTGAATGGCTGAAATCCCCTCAGAGATGGCGGTTTATTTGGTATACTTTTAGGGTTTTACTCTGGTTTTCTTTGCCAATCGTATTCTTCGCTGGGTTGGCCGACACCTTAGGTAAAATTTCGCCAATTTTGCGACCATGGATTCTTGGAATAGGAGGTGCATGGTTAATATTTGTACCGTTAGGTGCGGTAGTAAAACTACGAGTAGGCGAGAAATGGGGTGTCAAGCTGAGCATTCCAAAACTACAATCCATAAACTCATTTTTTCAGGCAGTTTACCAGAAGATCATGGTCTCTATCAGAAGCAAAGGACTATTACAGTTTTTACTCATTGCCGCTGGTGTTGGTGTAGTCCAAATGAGCGCATTTATTCTCCCCAAAATTCAGTGCTTACCTGGTGCAGACAATGCCGACACATTTTTAAGAACCCTCTGGCAGGTTCATGCCTCAATTCTGGGTGTGACAGTTATTGTTGTTACAATCATTATCACAGTCATTGCTAATGAGAAAGATAGAACACGAACTTGGAAATTGTATAGTGATAAAACAAAGTTCGTACCTATTGTCTGGTTCAACTTACTTGCAATAGTCAGCGAAGGTTTAGCGGTGCTTCAGACTAGCAAGGCTACAAATCCACTATTCTTGTCAGATAGAGCTGGGAATCTCATATTGTCTGAAGGTATTTTGCTTATTCTATCAGTTATCATTGCTGCAATGCTTTTCAAAGTCACAGTAAACTTTCTAAATGACGATTATGTAGAGGATTTGGCAGAGAAGCGTATTATTCGTTCTATGCCTGCCGCTGTTGCTGACAACATTAAACATATTCAAGAAGTTCTTTCTCAATTGAGAAGTAAAACCAATGGAAATTGAACGTGAGCTAGCACAACACCATATAGCAACGCTGAGAGCAATTGAGACCGGGCGTGTTGAACTTGCTAAACGTAGATTAAAAGCCTACGTTACCTTTGCACGAGCATTTTTGGATGCTGCTAACAAACGTGGGGTAAACTTCTCTCTTGATACATCTCGATCTGTTTCCATGATGGATTGGCGCACACCAATCCTAATTATCGACCATGCTTACGATGGAATATTAGCAGCGCTTAAAACCAGTAATCAAGAATTGATATCAGCCGCGACTATGATTCCAATTCACTTTATGGAGATGAGTGTCGAGAAGAAGGACTTTTTATTCTACCGTAGAATATCTCAGATATACCCTGCGATACTAGCTACTTCCTATTCGATAGATGCCAAGCCAGAGAAAGAGATTACAGCATCTCTCTCTTGGCGACGTTTACGTGATTTTGCACACTACTTTTTACCAGAGCTAACTACTAAATACGATGAGGAGATAAGAAAACAGTTTACTGCCGAACTGATATGGCGATTTGGGGATTTGATGAAGATTGCCATGGATCATAACGATTCTTCCAACTTTGCTGTAATAGGTAGGGAAATGGATTCTCTTTTCCATGATCTAGAATTATTTGGATTTTCGCAAGATGACGCTTCTTCATCAGAAGCATTTGCCGAACAAGAAAGGTTAATTATCTGGTTCGGCTTTGGTGCGTGGGTACTGAGAAGCTTTATATCCAAAGATAAGTCGCAAGAACCCGAATACCCTAATCTTCGCCTAATTGACCCTACGCATATTCCAGCCTTTTTTGAAGTAATTTCTCGACATTTTATAAACATAAAGCAATTAGCCAGTGTTTATATACATGCCCTTACTCGCGAGCACGCTTCATCGCCTTGGCATTCATGGGAAATGGAGACTCTTCCAGAGGGACAAGTTCATTTAATGAGCTTCAGACGCTGGGTGATCTATTTCTATACTGTTATGGGACTTCTTTTAAGTAAGACAGGGAATCCGAGTACCGCTGATATTCCAGACCCGTCCAGAGACTTGGAATTTGGGATGAAAGATATTCAGGAACACGTGGCTACAATCAAGGATGAGCAACAAAACTGGAAGGATCTTATTCCTCAACTTGCAATAGAACCGGTAAAGAAAAATGTTGACGATACATTTTGGGATTATTTCCTTTCTGCTAATGAAATCGCCGTTAAAGAATGGGAAAGGCAAAGAGAGGATGAGATAATAGCCAGCCCAATCGATCAGCAACGTGTAAAAACATTCCAGGAACAATGTTTAGAGGGGTGGAACCAAAATTCGTGGCTGGTAAATGTTTTTTCTGCTATGAGTCAGATGTTTGAAAAACAGGCAGAAACTGGAACAACTTATTGGGCAACAGATGAGTTGTTCCCTAAAGAGGCATTAATTGAAAATCGCGAAACTCATTATGTGGGGCTGGGGAGTATGGAGGGTGCAACATTAGGAAGAGACACAACTAAACAACTACTTTCACTTATTAACAGTAGGGCTCAAGATGCTGGAACAGCGAGTGTGGACAATATCATAGAAAAGACATCAGAAATAGTAACTTCAATGTCCACAGGCACATCGGCACCGGTAATATTATTAGCTGGAAGCTTTGATTTACAGCGTAAATTTCTTGCAAAAGAAGTTTTTTCTCCACGATGGACACAAACCAATCCCCGTTTCACCTTCCATGAATACCTTGGTGACCTGGATAATGTACCGGTCTTCTTTATCCACATCAAACAGTCTTCTTATATTACGGTTGTTGATCTTGTGAAAGTTGGTAAACTTGTACGATACTTGCCTGCAGAGAATAACATCTGTGGAATGCAAATTAAAGTAACGGAAATTGATGAAGCGGAAGCTAATCGCATAATTGAAAAACAACCAAAATTCTTAGAGGATGCTGATGGCTCTATACGGACACGTGAGGCAGCAGTCAGAGATTTGTTACTAAAGGTTCGGATATTTGTCGGGATTAAAATTGAGTTGGAGATTGAAGCCCCAGACGCTATAAAGAAAATCTCGGTGTTGTGAATAGTAACAGGTAACGGCAATGAATATAGTGAATGGGCTAGGCAACGTAACAAACACTCATAAAGTTAGGTTCAATCAAGATGAATATAGATGATACTTTCCACGGCATATCAACATTAATACAAGCAGAATGCCAAGAGGTTCAATCTTTCGGCAGTGGATTCTTCTATCAAGAGCTTGCAGAAAAGGACCCTTCTAAAACAGGATACGGTTGGCGAGAAATCATGGAAACATGGCTGGTTACTAATCGCCACGTCTTACTACCAAAGATAGATGAAAAAGAATGTATCCCCGAACGTATCGCCTTCCATATGAGAGCAATCGAAGGCGAAAATGTAGCATGGGATCCTATAGAAATTGCTACCCCTGAAATTAAACAAAGACTGAGATTACACCAAGAATTGACCGTAGATATTGTCATATTACGTATTGGCGATTTAATCACTAAACAGATTAATACTGGCAGAAAATATATGGCTTGGTCAGCCGTTAGTGAAGAGGACTTACCTCAAAATAGCGGCATTACCGCGGAAGTGGCTGATGATGTAATTGTTGTAGGATATCCCAGAGGCTTCTACGATAGGAAAAACATCTACCCAATTGTAAAGTCTGGGATAATTGCCTCACGATGGGGAATGAAATTTGACGGAAAACCAATATTTTTAATCGACTCTAAGCTTTTCCCAGGTTCATCCGGTAGCATTGTGATAACTAAGCCTACTGCCGCACCTGTTGATGAGGGACCACTTAAGGGATATAGAGAAACACAATTCGCTTTCCTGGGAGTATATTCTGGCAGCCCTATCGTTCAAATCAGCTCAATAGACCTTGGTGATTTCACAATTACTCGTAAGGACAGTTGTGATTTAGGAGCTGTATGGTATGGAGAACTTATATCTGAAATAGTGAAAAATGGAATACAGTTATCTTGAATAACCTCATATTGATTTATAATAATTCTCAAACTGAAAATGCAAACGGTATCGAGTATTTATACGCATGAGTGGACAAACATCCCGATGCTTGTTTGAAGGTAACAAAAAAGTATAATGTTACTTTTATATGATTTGACGATGCCCCCCTTGACAAGGGTAACATATATGCTACAATGGTGTTATGAACTGGGGCTATCATGTGAAACGGCTGCGGGAGGCACGGGGCATGACCCAGGCAGAGCTGTCGGCCAGATCGGGCCTGGGGCGCGGCCACATCTCCCGGATTGAGACTGGCGGGTACAAGAACCCTTCCCAGATAACGTTTGAGCGCCTGGCCAGGGGCCTGGGGCTCGGTATCGTCGAGCTGAGAAACGAAATACGCGGTGAGACACTCGAAACCCCCTTTGAAACCCCGGAAGACATCCTGGAGCGTCTGAAGCTGGTGACGCCGATAAGTGTGCCTGTCTACTCCAACTATCCCTTCCACGCCGGCGACCCCACTGAGCCGGTAGAGTATGTCTACCATGCCAGGACCAGGAAAGCCAGGAGAACCGTAGAGGGCTACATTGTTCACGGCAAATGCCTCGAGCCTAAGATAACCGACGGCGATATCATCGTCGTGGACAGAGAAGCGTCGATAGATAACGGGGATATCGTGGCCTGCCTTATTGCTGACCAGCTGCGGTTAGGGTATTTACGGAAGATAGCTGACGAGCTCTGGCTGGAGAACGGGGACGGCAGGGTCAGATTTGAGGAATGCCAGATGGCAGCGCCGGTGACCGAGATAATCAGAAGGCTAAAGTAAGGCGAGCCGCAGGAGTTACCGAGGCTCCTGCTATCAGCATAAAATAAAGAGAAAAAGGAGGAAGTGCTACCTAAAAACGGTTTGCTCGGTTTTTAGCTCACTTCTTCACACGCAAGAGGTCACTGGTTCAAGTCCAGTATCGCCCACCATTCAAGACAGATTCCGAACCTTTAGCACTGGTGGCGATAATAGCGAAGGGCGCATTGAGTTCTGTTTTTGTTATTTTGCCTTCTTCCACATAAAGCCGTTTGAACACTGTTTCACAGATTAATCGCTTCTCATCAAAAGTCCCTTTTTCAAAAAGGAAATCCAGCTGTGTAGCCAACTCAAGAGCTACTTCAAAGTCAGCCTTAACCAGATGCTGGCGCTGCTTTATAGCGTCCACGGTGTTACGCAGTCTAGCCCTCTCGGCTTCGATCTGAGAGCGATGCCCCTTAAAATCTTCAAAAGATATTTGCTCCTCGATCACCAACCGTTGCAGGTTCTTTTCCATCCTTGCCAGTTTAACCAACCGAGTTTCAGCCTTCTTCAATTCTCCGTCTCCGCTGGCTTCTGCTTCAAATAGAGCTGTCAGTTCCTTACGTAGATTCTGGCGTGCTTTCTCGGTGATGGTGATACCCTCGAAGATAGCAGGTAGCTGTTCCTCGATATCCCTCGTATTGTAGAAGATGCTACTTCCATTAACTTTTCCCCGGCTACGGTAGTAGCTTATTCGTTTCCTGGGATGGGTTTCAGCCCAGCAGGTGCTGTCAGCATCCACAGAATGGACTAAGCTGCGTAGCAGGTACTTATGTCTCTGGCTGCGCTGCTTAAATTTATCATGTTGTCTCAAGACCTGCTGTACCTGAGTAAAGGTAGTTTCATCTACCAGCGGCTGGTGCGTCCCTTTGAGAGGCACATCACCCTTCTTAAGCCAGGTCTCACCGAGGTAAAAGCGATTGTGGAAGATGTCGCTCCAGGCTTGTTTACCGATTCGGTTGCCGTTGCGGCTCCTGTAGCCCAAAGAGCAGGTATGCTCAGCCCACTCCTCAAGCGTCCACTTGCCGGCTGCCATCTCCCCATAAGCCTCGGTGACAAAGGGGCCGTTTTTCGGGTTGACCTCTACCCAGGCTGAACTTTTGTCATGCTTATTTTCATAGCCAAAAGGGGCTCGTTTCGGCCATCCCCCGTTCTCGACCTTCTTCTGCATCCCCTTAGCGACCTCAACAGCCAGGTTTTTAGAGTACCAGGTGCTTATTACCTGCATCATCCGGCGGCTGATATAGCCGGCCGGGGTCGAGGCATCACCCGGCTCGCTGACACTCTCAACAGTTATGCCAAGATCCTCAAGCTCTTTCTCATAGACGATAAAGTCGTAGTCGTTGCGGGCAAACCGGTCGAACTTGTGTACCAATATTACATCAAACTCTTTAGCCCTGGCAGCGGCAATCATTTTCTGGAATTGCGGTCTCTTGTCAGTCCGGGCGCTCTCCCCGGCGTCAACAAACTCCTTAACCACCTCCCAACCCTTGCCCTGGGCATGGTAGCGGCACCTCTCCAGCTGAAATGGGATAGATAAATCCCGCTCTGCCTGCTCTTCAGTAGATACCCTGGCATATGTACAGCACCTGAGTTGTTTATTATCGGTTTTCTTTTCCATCTCATCCCTCCACGTTGTAGCAATCATCAGAGGTCTGTTTACTCTTTTTTCTCTCGTCTCCGCTTCCGCCTCTCGTCATCGAGAGTAAAACGAATAAAGGACTTCACCCTCTCCTTCGCCTCACCCTCAAGCTGGCTGTCCACCTGGCGAAACATAAGCTCCAGCTCAGGGTCCAGGAGGTCAAGGTCGCCCACCTTTTCCCAGGGCAGGCGATTGAGAGTGCCGGAGATAGCAGCATAGATATCCTCGACGGCAAGGTCGAGAGCCTGAGGCAAACGGGAGATAATATCAGGACTCGGCTGGTGGTTACGTCCATTTTCGATAGCAGTGATATTTTCCATGCTGGTACCCACCAGCCGGCCGAGTTCTCCCTGGGTCATATTACCCCGGCGTATCCTTGCTTCCCTGATAAGTTGTGCCAGAGTTACCGCCATAAAAATTTCCTCCAAATTATTGTAAATTCTTGCACAAGGTAATCATATCACCCTATTTACACCTTGTCAAGAGGCTAAACAACTTTTTATTAGCGGGATAACGCCGTCAAATCGGGGCATGCCACACGTGGAGCAGGGTAATCATATTACCTTGCGGTTGCTTGACAGGGTTATGGTGGAGCAGTAATATAATTACTGCATAGCTCAGGGAGGAGAAAAATGGTAAAAAGCAGACAGCCCATAGTAGGCAAAAACAAGGTGTCCATCCGGGTGCTCTTCTCCGAGGCGGATTACGAGGAACTGGTAAAGCTAGCGGAGAGGGAAAGAACCGACATCGGTTCCCTCGTCAGGCGAGCAGTGGCTCTTCAGTATTCCCTGCCCCCTTACCACAAGACCACAGCTAACACGGCTACTTAACTAATTACCAGAGTAGGACAGGTTTGCGTACTATGCGCCGGAGAGATGTGTCCCCACCAACAACATTGCCACCAGGGGAGGAAAGGCTGGTAAGACAAAGATTGCGTACCCTCATCCAGCTGGCCATCACCATAGGCAGGCGTGGAGGCTTATTAGGTAATGGTCCTCCTGCTGAAGGTAACTGCGCCGGGAGCGCCGGGGAGAGCTGTATAAAAGTCCCCGAGGACAGCGGGGCTCAAGACTCCTGAAAGGCTCCGTCCTGACGGGGACAAGCTACCGCAGCCGCAAGCTGGTGCCTTAGGGGAAGGAGGAGTTATGGAGCTAAGAAAGGTTGAATGGCAGGAGCAGGGCTACCACCTCTTGCTAGTTGAGGCTGAGTTGGACTATTTTCACCTGTTTGTTTCGGCTGACGGCGGTAGCTATGCTATCTATGACCGCTTCCGTGCCCCATGCCTGGAGACAGCCCGGGCTTCGATACGTTTTATCCCATTCCTCTATGAAGCGATATCACCGTCTTTCCCGATAAGCAAGAGCCGGGCACTCAGCGGGGAAACGGGGATTCCGTCCTATATGGAGAATATGGACATGCAAAGGGTTTTGCTATACTCCAATTTATTCGCCGACCTGCTGATTAACAAGCTGGAGGAGTGCTCCAGTGACGGGATTGACTGCGACCATTGCCTGGTGGCGGCACGGTGCACTGCCTGCTGGGACACGATTTGCCAGCAGTTGCTACTGGACGAGTATCGATATTCGGAGTTCGCCGCGCGCCTGGCGAAAATCAGGAACAGGAAGTGGAATCCGGCTGACGGCAAGCCGTCGGCAGTAAAGGACAGGGATGAACCAGATGCTGGAAAAGCTGTATGAAAAGCTGTGGCGCAGGGTTAGGGGCAGGCCGTGGACGGAAATAATCCGCGAGGACGCCAGGCGCGAGCCGCTGTTATACCTGCTCCTTTTCCTGTCGGGTGGAGTCTTCCTCGTTCTTAAAGCTAAACAGAACTGGTGGCAGATACTCATCGGCTTTCTGACGGGGATACTCTGCGGGCATTTCTGGTGGTGAGCGAGATGGAAGAGGATATCGTAAGACGGCTGCGGGAGCAGGAAAGGATTCTGGGCGAGATGCGCGATAACATACTGGGCTGGATGGACGACCTGCTGCGCGACGCCTTTAACCCGGAAGCATTTATGCGTTTCGTTGCCGGCATGGGGATAGACCTCTCCCAGATGCCCAACCTGGTCGGAAAGCAAGGCGGCCTTGATTGCTACCGGATCTTGGGATTGGAGAAAACGGCGACGGACGCGGAGGTCAAGAAGCGGTACCGCGAGTTCATGATGAAGCTTCATCCCGACACGGCCGGAATACAGGGCACCGACCATCTGTTCCAGATAATACTGGCCGCTTATCAGCAGATAGCGAAAGAGAGGGGATGGTGATGGACACAGGAATCGCCGATAAAGTTGTGGAACTGCGTAGTCAGTATCCATTGATGAAAGCCATTGAGATAGCCAGAGAGATCGGAATATCGAGAGAGAGGGTAAGACAAATCCTTACTGTACGCGGATTGCCGACTACGGTGGCGCTCCCGCCCAAGCTATGCCCTGCCTGTGGTCATATTCTCCCCGGGGAAAACAAAGGAGAGCTTTGCCAGCAGTGTTTGAGGAATGTGCAAGTAACGCATGTCTGCTTTCGGTGCAGGCGGGAGTACCAATGCACGTTGCTGGAGAGCAGGCGTAGGCGCACAGGGTATTGCCGTGATTGTCGAAATGTGGTCAGAAGAAGACAGGTACGTTTCTGCCTGTATCACCGCAAATGGAAGCATCAGAAGAAGAGCCACAAGTATCGCTGCATCTTCTGCCAGAGCATATTTGACAGCGTGACCGAATTCTCCAAGCATCGCGTTGAAACTGGAGAATTAAGCGACCCGGATTTCAGGAAATGGGTTATGGCCTACCATTCGACACACAGTTACTGGCAAACTCTGGATTACTTCCATATCAGCCAGGAGACATATAAGGCGATCCGGCATGGGAAGGAAACTACTAAACATCATTAATTGGAGGCAACCATGAAAGAAGGCGATATAGAGCTGCTGAACGAAATAGCCACCTTCGAAGATTCTCATGAGATGAATGAGTTTCGCATGGGCTGGTCCTGGCGCCATGTCCGCATCTGGCCAGCCACCCTGAGCCGTCTCTTCAAGGACGGCTACCTGGACAATGTCTTCCGCTCCAACTCATACACCGGCTACCGGCTCAGCGAACTGGGAAGGGCGATGGTCAGCAGCAAGCAGCACGAAGCCGCAGCAGAACCTGAAGCTCCCCGGCAGCTGGATATTGCTGAGAATATCTTCGGCGACATCATCGGCCACGATGATGTGAAAGAGCTGCTTAGAGCCTGCCTGCTGGCGGAGAAGCCGGTGCACGTGCTGCTGGCGGGACCGCCCGCCCTGGCCAAGTCGCTGTTTCTCTGGGACATCGAAAGAGCGGCCGGCGAGAGAGCCATCTGGCTGATCGGTTCAGCCACCTCAAAAGCGGGCTTATGGGACATCGTGGCGGACAGGCAACCGCAGATATTGCTCATCGACGAGCTGGACAAGATGAACGCCGCCGACACCGCCGCCCTGCTTTCCATAATGGAAGGTGGCCGGCTGGTGCGGGCCAAGCGAGGCAGGGAGCTCGACCTGCGCAACCAGTTGACCGTGGTCGCTGCCAGCAACCGGCTGAGCCTGCTCTCGCCGGAACTCAAATCGAGGTTCGCCATCCGGACGCTCAGCGCTTACAGCCGGGAGGATTTCCTGACGGTGGTACGAGGTGTATTGGTAAGCAGGGAGGATCTAACACCTGAAATGGCCGGGGAAATAGCCCGGCAACTCGATGGTCTCACTCAGGACGTGCGTGATGCCATCCGCGCGGCCCGGCTGGCGCCGCAGCTCGGGGTTACCCGGGCGATAAATCTGCTCATGGAGGGGAGTCGATGACGGTATCCGGTCGAGGCAGGGGGAGGGTCACCACCCGGCCCCCACCTATAAGATATATAAGGCAAGGGCACGTATTTGCTGGGTGCGTATGTGCTGACGGCAGAAAGCTCGTATTTGCAGGTAATGAACGGAAAGGAGGTATACAGCATGATCAAGTGCAAGAAATGCGGTCGTGAGTTCAAGAGTCCGCAGGCCCTGGGCGGGCACGTGCGAGGAGCTCACAAAAAAGAAACGCAGCAAGACCCTGGTTCAAGCAATCGCTCCGGTAATCCCGATAATATCGCCGGTAACTTGGAAAAAATCGAGGCACCCGGTGGGGAAACGGCGTTGGTGCCGGCAAAGGCCAGTCAGGCAGAGCAGATACGGACCTATCTCAAGCAGGGCTTTACCATCAAGCAGATGACCGGTCAATTCGGCTTCAGCGAGACGACCATACGGCAGGAAATGGCCAAGCTCGTTCGGCCGGAGGGAGAGGCAATCGACGATAGGGCAAAGCAGCCGGATGGCGTCTGGCCGGTGATACGTAAAATGGGCGGCGGCGTGGAGGTTATCGCCCCGGAGGCAGTGCTCCGTCAGTACATGGGCGGCACTCCGGAGGAAGAGCTTGAGCTGCGGGCGATCATGAAGTTCCGGGCGGCCATGCTCATGGTCATGGACCTGGTCAGCATCCAGAAGGGCTCCGCCGAGGCCGATGCCAAACGGATGATACCGATCTTGAGCTTGATGAAAGAGACCAGGGAGGAGCAGGACGCCGCGGCGCAAAGGGCCAAGGCCTCCAGCGAGGAGATTGCCGATCGGGCCGCCTATGAAACGGCTACCCAGCTGTCACAGGTGATTGCCCAGAATAACGCCAAAATAACCGACTCGATAAGCCAGATCCGGCAGGCCATGGGCGGTAAAGAGGAGAATCCGCTCGGGCAGGTCCTGAATTCAATGCAGTCCATGCAGCAGATGATGGGGATGTTTGGCATAGCCATGCCGGGTATGCTGGGGGCACAAGGCGGAGGGCCGTCGGCGGAGCAGTGGCAGGCACCGCCGATTACGCGACGAAAACGCAGTGAATCACAAGGAGGAGAAAAAGATGTTTGATCAGCTACAGCAGATGATGGCCACCCCCCAAGCCCGTGAGATGGTGTTCAATATGATCGCTCGGGAGGTGTCCAAGGCGCCCCCCGAGCGGAGAGAAGCGTTATCCCTGGTTACGGTCACGCTGGAGAGGACGGAAAGGGGCATGCACCTGGAAGTCAGCCGTTCCGATGACCCACAGGTCGAGGAAGTGGTCAGGGGCGCTATTGAAAACTGGACCGACATGCTGTCCCACGGCTTCCAGTCAATGGGATTTCAGGTGGAGATAGTGGAGTGATGAACCAGGCAGTCGGGCCGGGAAACCTGGGCGATATCCTGTATTTCATGCGGGTGACGCTGTTCATCGCGCTCCTGTGCATGGGATATTCACTGGGCCGGCCGACGCCCACCAACAAGACAGAGCAGGACCGGTTACTGCCTGATACCACCAGCGTGGGCTCACCAGAGCAGGAGTGGGCGGGACTTCCGCCGTGGCAGAAGAAGGTCTCCGAGAAGGCGGTAAAAAGCTATGCCGAATCCCAGGAGAAGAAATGGCGGCGCTGGAATGAGGCTATGTTTGAGAGGTCAAGCTGATGCCGATAAAGGTGGAAAGAATCCTGTTCCGGGTGGGTGAGGGCAGCTTTGCCGTCACCCTGCCCAAGGCGTGGGTAACCTACAACCGCCTTAGGCCCGGTGATGTGGTCGAGGTTATCGTTAATGACGGCGTGCTTATCCGCGTCAAAGAGAAGCCCGGGGCAGAGGGCAAGGCTGAAGGTTAGCACGGGCGTATAGACGCAAGCGATGCCTGCCAATCCTGGTGCTTGTCAAAGGTAGAAAAAATAGACCAGGCTCACCACGAATGGCTGAGATGGTTTGAGGAACTGTGGAAGACCAGCCGCGACCGTTACGGCAGTGACTTTTATCGGCGTATCGGGAAAATGGGTGACGAACGCACGCGTGAACTGTATGCGGAAGTGTTGAAGGAGTTTGGCGAGAAGGGCGATCGCCCAAGGCGGCCTACCCTGGACGAATACATGGGGGAAGAAGCCGGTAAATAAGAGGAGGTGATTTTGCGGTCGGTCCTCTGACTTCTCCCCCTAACCCGCGAAAAGACAGGATGATAGTTATGATAGTCCAATGCCCCCACTGCGGTCAACCGGTGCCGGTGAATGGTTTAGGACGCAAACCGCTGAATATCCCGCTCAAAAACGTTCTTGAGTCGTTGCAGGCGCACCGTGACGTTACGGCGGCAGCGCGGGAGTTTAATTGCAGTCCGTCGTACATATTCGGCGTCTTAAAGAAAAATGGTTTGAAACTTAATGAGGTGATTAAGAGTGTTAAATGATTATTCTGCGGGCGTTGCTATCCGGGACCTCAGGGAAAGGAATTATTCGGGCTGGACAGGTATGGGGGTGGGTGACCCCATACCACCGATAATAACCCTTGCATTACAGCCCTGTAAGCAAGGTCAACAAAAAGGCAACAGGCTCATAGGTAGTATAGGTAGCATAGTATAGATAGCATAGGTTGAATAGATAAGGAGACCGGACAGATGAAGATTCTAGTGGGCAAACAGGCGGATAACTGGAAAGAGGCGACCGGGCTGGCTTTTCAGGAAGCCGGAGTAGAGGGTATGAGCGCTGATATCGTCGATATGTTTGCGTCGCTGGCTAGTGACCATAAGATGAGCAGCGAAGCGGATAAGACTATCGGCACTGCTATTCGAAATAGATACGGAAATAAAGCCACCTGGCGGGCCGAGCGGTGGTTTGTGCCCGTACCGAAGCTCCATTACCAAGGCAAAGATATTCCTCTGCTCATTATCGAAATTACTGTATACCTTGTTGCGGCAGCAGCAGTGAAGACACCAAAGGATTCCCGTTTGGTCACCCTGGTTGGAGGAGTCGGCAAACCCGAAACACTGGCTATCCCCATGGTTTTCCTCCATGCCTTCCTGGAAAGTGACCTGGACCGGTTCGCCATAGTAGCCAGAGACGCCGGTTACACTACATGGGAAGTTCCGGGAACTAAGCCCGTCCGACTTCCAAATGATTTTGTCAGTGGGCTTGCGGAAATGTTGAAGTATCAGTCGGTGGTCGCCTGGCTGGGGGAATTCGGCTCACAGGGCAGGTGCGTGGCGTCGCTGGTGGCCGGCAGCCTGCTCGGTTTAGCGTTTCAGGATCCCTCCCACACCGTACCGGTGAGCAGGCAGGGATTTACCACTGAAGACCTGATAAGCGCCATGGAAAGCATGGCCTATCAGCCAACCGAAGCCAGAGAGATGGTGAGACTTGCCGCACCACGCCTGAGGGCCGATATGATGCTGGAGGAAGCAATCCGGATAACGTTACAGATGGGGAAAGGAGGCGACTAACCATGGAGCAACAATTCACTGCCGATGAGATTAAAGACGCCGCCAGGACGGCTCGCGTCTACTGCCATGGCTTCACTGAGGATATGTTCGAAAGCCTGATGGAGCTGGAAAGACGTGTTGCCGAACCAGGCTACCTTGAGGTGGTACAGGCGCTGATTCGCCTGGAGGAAGAGAAGGGCATATCCTGCACTGAAGCCCTCGACGCCTGTGAAAAGCTGTTGGAGCAAAAGGCAAAGCTGGAACGCGAAGTCCCTGACCTTGAGAAAAGGGTGGAGAGCCTGGTAGCACAGATAAAGCAGGCCAACGCGGAATACGAACAGGTGAAGAAGGATGTAACAAAGGCTGAGCAGGCGCTGGCGAGGATTAGAGGTGACTATGTGTCGGCAGAAAAGAAACTCGAAGCCTTCAACAGGAAGGCTGAGAAGGAGAAACAGCGCATTGAAAAAGAGGTCGAAGACTGCTACCGGCAGGCTAACGTCACTAAAGAAGAGATTATGACCGCCGGCAAGGTAAAGGCCGAGGCGGAAAGCCACGATTTCACTCTTGAACTCGTACTGGATTTATCTAAGGAATTCGCCGGGCACAAGAATGCCAGAAAGGAGCTGGCTGCGGGGCTGAAGGACCATGGCTCACTCAACAAGTACCTGGATAACCTGGCTGAGTGGGGTAATAAGGAGAGAGCAAGGATGATGGCGGAGATAGCCGGCCTTGAATCACAGAAAAAGGGAATTGCAGATGAAAATATCTGTCTGGGGAACGCACTTTCGCAGTTGCAGGCCGACATCGCCGGGGAGGAAGAACTCAGGCGTTTCTATTTCAGCTACTACAAAAGGAGTGTGCTCTTAGACATCCTGATGAGCTGGGATCAGATATTCTTCGTGCGCTGTAACAATCCATCCTATAAGTTCACCGGCATGGTGGACCGGAAATTGGGCAACGCACAAATCTGGACCGATAAGCTCCCCACAATATGTCCCCACTGCGGATACCAAACTCTCCTGTTTGACGAGAAGGTATACCAGGCTCTCAACTGGCCAATAGGCGCTCCTTACAGTTTAACAATGGAGTAATGGCATGGCAACGAACAAAAGAAAGAAGAAGGTAACCGAATATTCCCTGGACTGTAATTGTGGGTCGAAGGCGGCCGTATTCGAACTGGAGAAAGGGTATATGGCGCACTGCCCTGATTGCGGGGCGGTAACATTTTTCGACAACCCGATGCTGTTACAAAGGCTCCGTTTCGGCGGCAAGCTGTGCCCGCATCAGCTGGACAAGAAACCCTGCCGCGGCGGGCATACCACCTGGTGTCCGACATGCAGGATACGAAGTTTCGAATATGACAGAGAGAAGAGAGACACCGCATGACCCTACCCATCAGACCTAACCGAGGCGGTTTTTTAAGACCATTCGGCTGCGGCTGGTTTATCCGGGAGTATCTCCTGGGAAACGGTCCTGAAGGCTCTACACCCATAGACCCTGACCGCGGCGCTCCCCAAGCCGACATTAATTACGAGTACAAAGAAGCGCTGGCCCGGGCCACCGCCAGGGAACGCGCGGAGAAGATCATCAGCCGCATGGTGCTGGCCGGTGCCGATGTCACTGAAGAGCAAGCGGGAAATATTCACGAGCGCGAGCTAAAGAGAATATCCCGCAAGTTTACCCACATGCGGTATCACTCGTTCCTGGTCTACTTCGGCATGCTTAAAAGACTCGGATGGGTCGAGGCAACATCGGAATCAGAAAACTCCTCTATACAAGACAACTACCCGGAAGCTCCGTACCGTACATATTATCGGCTGACACATGCCGGCAGGGAAGTGGATGAAGCTCTCTGGTCAAATCCCCAGTATGCCCTGTACCCTGAAAACGGTCGCAGCCACCAATCGAAGCAAACTGGCTGGCCTCACCGTAAGGTGAGAAAACCCGGCATCTGAAGGAAATCCCTTAGCCCGCCGGTATACCCGTCCTGATTTCATCCTGGCGCTGTTATGTGCCATCTGCTGTTACTGTCATACCGCTCATGGTATTTCTGGTCTTTAGCCCCATTAAAGGGGCTTTCTTTGTTTGTTTTTTAGCTTCACTGGGGAGGGGGTGGGGGATGAGAATTTAGCTAATGCTTGATGTATCTCAATTTGACTAATTGTTACACAATGAAGCTAGAAACACACACAAAAACGCACCTTAACAATTGAATAGAGGAAAGCCCGACCTGAACGCTTGCCCCACGATGGCAAATAAGCTCAATAAGGGGGTCAAGCGATGGTAACGATGGTAACAGCATCAGCACCGCTTAACGGCGATAACAGCAACGCACAGGGACACTGTAACCGTTGCGGTAAAATCTGGACACTGACGGAAGGGCAGGGCGTTTGCCGATGGTGTGGAAAGCTCGCAAACTGCCAAACCAGCACGACAAAGCCCCGCCACGTAAAGTCTAGCTCACGGCGAAAGCCAAAGCAAGCTAACGGTAACGGTAACGGTAACGGCTATGACCAGCTACAGGGCGAATGGCTAACCTATTATAAGGTAGCTTCCCGCTTTGCTCACAAGGCGAAGGCAGAGGACAAACAGGACTTACTCCACGATATAATACTCACCCTTGCCAGAGCCGAGCGGAATAACGGTCATAAGCCCTTCACCGAAGCCGTGATGTATCGGATAGCCAGCCGAGCACAAGCTGACTATTGGAGAGCCTACTACAAGCTCACGATGGGGTTAGATTGTCGCCACTGTAGTCAGGCGCAACGGCGAAAGTGTAAAGAGGAATGGCTATACGGAAATTGCCCAAAGGCAGTCAGGATTGAGAGCTTAAACAAGCCTGTTATAGACGGTGAAGGCAATACCACCGAACTGGGAGAACTGATAGCGGATGATAAGGCGATTGACCTTGACGCCTGGGTCAGTAGTAACACCTGGGAGATAGGCTATCCTAAACGTCTGGTGGCAATAGCTTACAAGTTGAAAGCAGGGATAGCATTGGACAATGGGGATAGAAGCTACTTAAAACGTGCTCGTAAGAATGAACAAATTGCCATGTTTGCATGACACATTTTAAGGCACTTTCGGCGACTTATATAGTGGAAGCACCGTTAAGGCTAGAGTATCTCAGCTTAACGGATAGCTTACTACTAGGTGAAGCTGGCAGGTTTGCCCACTAGCCAGATAGCCAAAAGGGGTGATTAAACTTGGAACAACTGAATATCGGGGGCAAGCGTTCAGGTGATGGCTTCGTAGCTCATA
>Ga0210003_1000548_pt1 | contig 33828 bp, 26 predicted proteins | sample LantaG_FD_182804 | JGI IMG/M metagenome (GOLD analysis project Ga0210003, IMG submission 182804) | Deep subsurface microbial communities from Baltic Sea to uncover new lineages of life (NeLLi) - Landsort_02402 metaG (SPAdes) (version 2) | ecosystem: Environmental > Aquatic > Marine > Oceanic >...
GGGAGGATAGTGAAGATAATATTCATATTGCCTGGAGCATAGATAGAAAAGAATCAGTTTTTAGTGGGTGGATTGCTACAGATGGTAAAATTAATGAATATAATTTATTGGGGTGGGAGGAAAATGATAGTATAAAATTATCTGAAGATTCTAGCAGGATTGAATTTAATGCCTCTCTTAATGAAAATGATTACTCAGATGAAATTATTCTTGTTATAGATAATTATAGCTATTTAGAGTTCGATCTGAGAATAAATGACGGATATGACCTTTCCAGAATTAATATTGGAGAATTTATAAATAGTCCTAAAAATAATATTTTTAGGATAGAAAAAGATTATTTTGACAGATTAGAAAAAAAGCCCTGGTATAAAAAACATCCATTATCCGGACTGTTTTATAAGCTTTCAGCCAACATCATTTTCAGCTTAGTCTATATATTCATATTAGGAGTAATAATTATTGAAATACTTAGAGTAACTGTGATAAGAAGAAGTAGCAGATACTGGTGGTATATTGTTATTTCATATTGTGTTTTGATTTTGATAGATTCAGGAGTATATTTGTTTTTAACAAAATTAAGTTTTATTTGAACAAATTCACAAAGATAATATTAACAACATCATCTCTTGCTTGAATTAGCTTTATTGTTGTTGATTATAATTTTTTATTTCTGTTACATCAAAAAAGTTATAAGGTCGCTTGTAGGGTGAATAATAACATTTATCTTCCAGTAATTCATAATCTCCATCAAAATAAATATTAAAAATTAATCTAAAAGTATTAACAGGAGTTATAGAATCATATAAAAGATTGCTACCATTTTCTGGTAGATAATATGCATTTAATATGAATGTACTTTCTCTAAGCATTTCTGCAGTTGGGTAAAGCCACCCAATATTAGCAGGATCTTCCCTATCGCCATGAGGGTCGCCAAGTGTTGACCGTGCACCATGATCTCCCTGAAGTATTATAATTGGGGGGACTTTTGATTTTGATAAAATTTCTTCAATAAGAATTTTAAGCTTACTATTTACAAAAATTAACTGATTCAAGTATTTTTCCTTATCCCAATATGCGGCTAATTTATATTCAGCTTCAGGAATAAGTTCACCATTAGCACCAAAGAAAAATGGAGGATGAGGAGTCATTATGTGTGCGAAAATATATTTTGGTCCCTCTATTTGGTGTACTTTGGCAAGATTTGAGAAAGAATATAGCACCTTTTGTACGCCAGAATCAACAGTAATATATTTCTCAAATGGTTTTAACATGGTTGTTTGAATTAGTAATATATTAAATTCATTCAACTTGTTAACTCGTATACTTATATCTGCATTTCTGTTTCTATCTGTGGGACCCCAGCCTGAACTATCAAAGTGGACAAACTGATATCCTTTTGAATGTAAAAATTTCCAAACATTACTATTTGTAATCATGCGGTAAGGTATTGTTCTATCATCAGATTCTAATCCTACCTTATCACTTAGATAATTAATATATTCCATATTAAGTGATGATGCTAAGGATGAGGTAGTCCATGGATAATTACACCGGCTTTTAGAAGCTACATAAAAACCTTTTTCAGTTAAAAAATTGGTAAATTCATGATTATCATAATCATAAAATTCTTCCAGAGAACTTTCCCCAGCGTAACCATCAAGAATTATATAATAGATATCTGGTAATTCAGCTAGGTTTTCTGATACACTAACTTCTTCATCTTGTAAAATTACGTTATTATCTTCTTTTATATCTTTTGTTTTAAACTTATAGAATCCAATATTTACCAGAGAAAATAAAACCAGGACAACAGCTATCACGTTTAAAATATTACTAAAGTTACGTAATTTTTTTTTTGTCCTTATAGTAAAATAAGTACCTAAAATAAATAATATAAGCCAGACAACCAGTAAGTATCTATGCCCGCCAATTACAAAATTACCTATTTTAAAACCCTTTATTTGCTCATAAATACGACCGTAAGAAAAAAATAAAAATAAAAATATAGATACAATGATTCCTGCTTTTCTACTATCTTTTTTAAGGATTAACCATAACAAACCTACAGCAATGATAGTGAAACCTAATATAATAGCTATTGGTAGTAAAATTTCAGATAATGAGACTATTGAAAGTTTTCCAATATTATAAGAGTAAAGAAATAAAATAGGAAATATAGCAAATAAAAATGGATGAATAATAAGTGTTTTTTTCATAATATTTTAACTCTTTCTCTTCTTCATTAGATAAATGGTTCTTTTAGAATCCTTAATTTTTATAGTGCTACTTATTATAAAATGTTTCCTAAATTCACTCTCAAAAGCTTGCTGTGTATAATCAGGGAAAATATCTTCTCTGGTTGACAGGAGTCTTTGAACCTGAGAGTCGTCTTTGGGGACAAATTCAATGATGAGTGATTTACAGATTGAATTGAAGAAATTTGCGATTTTACTAATTGGAAGGTTATTAGAAATGGCTAAATGATGAATTAAAGCAAGTGCAAACGCTGTGTCTGCTGGACCACGCTGTATCAGCGAAATTCTTTCGGTATTTTCCCAGCCTATACCAGGACTTGGATTGGTTAAATCAAGTAGTAATGGGATAATATTAGTTTCACCCTTTTTAACGCTTCTGAGGTAATTTTTTTCAACTGCAGCAGGATCAATATCAAAAGAAATAGTCAGCATTTTTTTATCACTTGCAATTCGGCTGAACAAACCATCATTTGCACCGAGATCCCAAACAGTTTCTGGATTAATCATATCCAAAAATTTAGCTACAATCTCCTTTTTATGATCAATTGCTGCTGGAGAATAGTTAGTATCTTCATAATAATCAGCCCATTCAGTTCCTTTAGCTTTCCAATACATTTTCTTAATAGCAGATTCTAAGCTGTCTATAAGACCCATGAAAGACAGGCGGCTTATTTTATGACCTCCAATATTTACTGTTCTGTCAGCAAAATGTCTTTGACTCTTGGCATGAAGATGAATATGAGAAAGCAGTGAAGCCTTAAAACTGGTACTTGATGGAAGAAGAGAACTTGCCAGATCTAAGGGTATTCCATCTATAAAAATTCTAAATAATTGATTTAGTCGAATATCTTTATAGCTCATTAGTGCCAGGGGTGCAAGAAAATGCTGACATACCTGTCTGTATGCAATCCAGGATTGTCCTGGATGATATTTCTCGAAAGAAAGTGTATCAATAAAAGTTGGTTTTCCTTTAACGAATTGTATATTATAAGCGCTACAATCTTTTAAAGTCATTTCAAAGTCCATTGCTATTTTTTGAATCTTAAAAGTGGTCAGTGCTGCATCCTTTAGTTGACTGAAGCACCATTCATAAGGATATGATATAAATGGTATGGGCTCAGGTTTTATTATCTTATAAGCTTTATCAGGTTCTAAGCCATCAATATCAACTTCTTTATGAGGAATAAGCAAATTTGCATCCACAAGAGCTTTATAAAGACCAGAATCCATAAGATGCTCATAATTTTCTTTGTATATGGTATTTATCTGACGGTAAATTAAACCATCTTTATAAAAAAGAAATCCACTTGGATCTCTAAATGAGCCTGGTTCAATTTCGTTAGTTTTTATCTTTTGCATTTATTTTCCTTCTATTGGATAGTTTCTTAAAGAAACTATAAATCCTGCGCCAGAATATCTTAATTCCAAATGCTCCTCCTACTGCAATAGCTATGATTATCTGAATTATGTAACTACCAGTTCCGGCATCAAGGTATGCGTAAAGCATGTTAGGAGTTATAAAATAAAATAGGGCTATAAAACCAAGAGCAGTTAAGAAAGTTTTAAAATATTTCATTGTATCTCCGTTTATTTATAAAATTTAAAAATAATGGTAGGGAATATTCCCCCGCTTTTTTAAGCTGATAACATAATAATATAATATTGCATATAATAATATAAAAAATATATTTTGCAAAATATGAGTTTAAGTTTTTTGACTTATTCAGATAATAAGGAAGTCCTTTGGGGTGAACCCCATTATTAATATTATGTTATATTAGTTTTCAATTAGCAACCTCAAAAAAATATATTTGATTTAGATATTCTATGTGTGAGAAAATGATGGAGATAACCATATAACCAAAAAATTTAGAAATTAACATTATAAATGATTAATAAATTTGCTAAAACACTTCCAATCATAATATTAATAATTATCATTATAATAGGGTTAGCATTAGTTATCATTTCATATTTACCTTTTGAATTAGTTAAAACAGAAATAGACATTTTTACTCAAGATGGAACTTTTGATTTTTTTACAGCAGGACTCTTATTAAAATCAAGATTTGTTGGAATTGCAATAATCATTATATGTTGGATATTTAGCACTATTATAAAAGAGAGCCAACAATTATTTTCTAGCACCATAAGTTCATGCCCTTCTTTCTTCAAAGAGATTGGACATAACTTTCGGAAAATAATAAAAAAAGAAAATAAAACACACCTTTATACTTTTGTCATAATAATGACTATAGCAATTGCAATAAGATTGTATTTCTTATTACAGCCAATACGTTATATTGAAGCTTCTACTTTTATATATTATGCCCAAAAGCCTTTATTCATTGGACTTTCAGACTATTCCTATCCTAATAATCACCTTTTCCACACTTTTTTGGTTCATATTGCTTATCTTTTTTTTGGCAGCTCATTATGGGCAATGCGTTTGCCTGCACTAATTTTTGGAATACTTATAATCCCAATGACCTATATAGTTGCACGTATGTTTTATAATAAACACGTAGCGCTTCTCTCAACTGGTATCGTAGCTTCATCATCGATACTAATTGAATATTCATCTAATGCTACTGGCTATACTACAATAATTTTCTTTTCCATAGCAATTACTGCTCTTGCAAAATATCTAATAAACAATAAAAATTCATTTGCATGGTTGCTTTTTGCTATATTGTCTATACTTGGATTTTATACAAAACCAATTATGCTATATTCATTTGGAATTGTTATTATTTGGCTTCTAGCATCAATTATATTTAGAGACACAAAATTGACTCATATCTACCTATTTAAAAATTTGATTATTTCCTTAATTATCACATTCATTTCAACATTTATATTATACTTACCTGTTCTATTAGGGTCTCTCATAAAGCAAACTACTATTAACAAAAATATAAAGTTATCATGGTCAGATTTTATTACAGTATTTCCATCATCAATGCATCAGATTTGGAGTCAATGGAATAGAGATATTCCAATTGTAATAAGTATACTTCTTATAATAGGTTTTTTTACCTCATTAATTTTTCATAAAAAAATTACAAACTATAAAATTCCAATCATTCTGGCAGCATTTACCTGGCTTACCTTCTTACTTTTAATACAAAGAGCTATACTTCCTGAACATGGATGGCTATTTTTATTACCTCTTTTTATAGTGGTATCATCTGCAGGAATAATCTTCCTACTGGGGTTAGTTTTTTCTAAGATGAGAAATTACAAGTCTTTAGTATTCTCTATTATCGCTCTCATTTTATCAATAGGTCTTGGTTTCACAGTTTTTTTCTCCCAATCAATCTTTTATTCTAATGAAAAAGAAACACTTAGAGATGCAGAAGAAATTACCATCATGCTAAAATATCATCTTAAATCTGGTGATAGAATTGTGGCCAGTCCTCCCTCGGACTTACCATTAGTGTATTATTTTAATAAACACAATATTTCAACTGATTACTTATATACTGATTTCTATTCAAGCACTCGCGTATTTATAATAGAGAATAAGTCAATTAAACAAACAATAAATGATGTCTTAGAATATCATAATTTATCACTTACAGGCTTTAGTAAGCCAGAGCTATTCAGTGAATTTGCATCTGCTTATATTTACAAAACAAATAACTTAAAATTTGAAAGTAAACTCATCCTTGATTTTAGAGAATATAGTAATGGTGAATTTCAAAATTCAAAATTATCTTCGGACAAAAAAGAAATAATAATTGAAGAGGGTGAAAATAAACTTAAAATATGCAAAATACCGATTACAATCAATAGTGATACTGATTATCTTATTAGTTTTAAAATAAAGAAAACTGAAAATTTAAACAATGTTATATATTTTGACCTTTTTGGTGAAGATTACGATAATCCTGAGCAGGAATTTAATTTAAAACCTGAGAAAATTAGTGAAGATTATACACAAATAGTTGAAGTTTTAAATTCTAATAAAGTCCCCCCTAATATTGATATTTATTTTAGAATATTTACTTATTCTACTGGAGAAGCAATAATCAAAGATCTAGAAATCTATGATATTACAACCTGTACACAACCATAATTTTTGTTCCACCAATTTTTATTGAAAAATATTCATCTTCATATGGATATTCATCTTTGTGCCACCTGTAATTACTTATAAAATATTTTGCCTCATCTAAACTATCCCTTTCCACATAAACCAATCTTTTTCTATCATCAGAAGGTAAAATAAGAGAATTGTACCATCCACAAGCATTGGCAACATAAATTTTTATAATCTTGTCTTTATCATTTTTTAAAATATATTCTAAAGCCTGCCTATATGATAATCCCCAATAGTCTAATTCAAAGCTATTTTTTACCTCCTTCATATTCTTACCAGCTAATATATTAAAATATACATTCTGATGGGGATGATACCTTATCATAAATTGAGCTGTATGAATTAAGCTAAATGCTATAATAAGAATAAAAATTATATTTATAACCCTATAACTTAACCCTTTAAATTTTATCTTAATAGATTTAAATAAATATATCAGACCTTCCAAGGAAAGTATTACAATAGGAGGGTAGATAAAAAGCATATGTCGCCATGCATCATGTACCACTGACTTTAATATAATTATAGATGCCAGTGGCAAAAAGAACCATAGTATAAATATAAGATCATCTTTCCTATTAATATAATACTGTTTCGGATTTTTAAACAATAGCTTTATTACAGAAAAGCACCCAATAAGAAATAAAGCAGTATATAATAACGGAGTGGTGACAAGTATCCATATGGGAATATAATGCCAGGGTACTCTTAAACTACTTATATAATCTCCTAAGTATAGCATAGATCCAATCCATGGATAACGACTCATCTCTTTAAAGGCTCCTATAAAATGATAAACTGGATTCTCCCATAAAGTAGGCCAGAAAAGTATAGTAAAAGAAATCAGCAAAGCCATATATAACAGGAAACTTCCAATAATCTTCTTATTTTTTATCTTAATTGGCTTAATTATTAATAAATCAGCAAAAAGAAAAATAATGGTAAACAAAGGAACAATAATTCCTAAAATTCGTATATCAATAAGTAAGGCACAGATTAATGCATGAATAGCTGCTCTGGGTAAGGTTTTTCTATTTAAATAACTAACCAATGTGTATATACTTATTATAAACATGGACAAAAAAGGAAGATCTTTTGGGTTATAAAATGAATGAGCAAATATTCGAGGGCTTAAAATCAAAAACAAACTACCTAAAAGACCAATTTTCCAACTATTAAACCTATATTTACATAATCTATAGAAAAAAAATACACTTGTATAAAACAATAGAAAAGTAACTAAATGTCTCATTAAATATATATATCTTGAATCTGTCAGATGTAAAATTTTTTCTATCACAGTCAATAACATTGTAAAAAATGGTCCATGATATTTATTCTTAATATTGAGTAACTCTTGATCTCCTTCCATAACATATCTTATTACTGTCACTCCATAGTCTCTTTGAGCCTGATCATCCCATGTCATGCCAAAATCTTTAAAGATAAACATACCAATAAGCAGAAAAACTATAAAAAATAAGCATACTAGAATTTTATATTTTTCTTCAATTAAAATCTTAATTTTAACCATTCTAACCTCTCATAAATTTTTTATGGGTGAACTTCTACATAAAAATTTGCATGTATCTTTGGCTGTCCTCACTATAGAATCGCTAGAATTTACCTAATGGACAGGGACTTCTTTTATCCTAAGTAATATTTATATTTCACTTATCAACAAACTCTATTGTTCTATCCTTTTATTTCTATTTCAATATCATCAGAGTTAATATATACGTCATGTGTAGTAATCCTAAACTTCACTTGAGATTTCCCAGGCCTGGTTCCTCTCAATTTTAAAATTAAATTAATTTCATCTTCTGCCTCTATCACATATGAATCGCCTACCCACATATACATGCCTCTACTTATGCCAGGGTCCTGATTAATATATCCCTCAGGTTCAACCTCTACAAGCTCAATATTATCAGGGAGTTCAAGCTCAAGTGAAGAAAGCCCTATTCTTTCTTTATTTTTATTTCTGATAACATATTCAACTGTAAATTTTTCACCAAATTTTTTACTATATCCATCAATTACATATTCAATTTTAATATTTACCTTTGGACTTACTACTTTATATAGTTCCAAAAATTCTTTATATCTAGGCCAATAATACTGCTTACCTATACGCTCCGTGTTGAATTGTAATTTAAGAAAACTTCTATTTCCAACAAAATATACAGGAATATCCTTCTCAAGACTTTCAACCATATCCTCAACTGAATATTTAGGATTGTTATGATAAATAAACTCTATTTCCTTATCCCCATACTCATATTCGTTCACAAACATACCAACATTGCTTGAGGATGCAAGTACATATAAAATCGAATCTTCTTCCATGTTATCAATAGCCTTGTCCCAGAATTTATAAACATCTCCAGGTTCAGAACGGTCAACTCTATTATAATTATCATATATTAGTGAAAAAGGTTGGAAGGCAAAAAATAAAAATATAATTGATAACGAAAAATATTTTAAAATGTTATCTATTTTTAATATTTTCTTATTAGATAATAACTTTTCAAATACAAATTTAATTGAACCAATTATAAGTAAAAATCCAAATGAAATGTAAATAGACATAATTAGCATTATATTTAGTACATAATTAGGGACTGCCCAGCCTATGTATTGAGTTATTATAGCAAGGTTAAAGATTATTAATAAAAGTGAGGAAATAGCAAATTTTTTATTTTTCTTAATTAAATAGACAAATCCTATGATTGATAAAATTATTAATATAATGCCATAATTCTTATAAATAATCTCTAAATAGTCCTTAAAAACTTCAAAAGCTGTTGAAATAGACCTATCCCCAAAACTGCCACCATGAATTTTTCCCGATGTTGTTCTTCCAGTAACATAGTAAATGAATGTCTTAAAACTAGTTACACTTCCATATCCTTGAAGCGATCTTATTGGAAGATAAATATATGATAAAAGTGGTAAAATAAAACATAATAGACTGATTGGGATTACTTTAAGGTTTCTAAAAATTCTTGGGTTTATAATAATTATATATATAAGAAATGCTGGCATTATAAAAAACGCAATAGGATGATTTGTTAAACTTAAACCCAAACAAAAGAAAAAAAAGTATAGATGTTTTCTTTCTCTACTTCCATTATATAGCAGTGCTGAGAAAACCACCAAGGCTATAAAAAAACTATTTAACGTATCAAACTCCAACCTATTGGCTACGCTCCAAAATGGATACACAAAAGCAAATGTAAAAGAACTTATTAAGCTTATTAACTCATTTTTTACAAGCTTATTTATTGATAAAAATAAAAATAAAATTGTAAGTGCCCCAAATATTGCTGAAAATAAATTAAGTCTATAAGCTAAATCACCAACTGGTAAATATGTGATTAGTTTGCCAAGTAGCGAAAAAGTTGGATACCCGGTTGGAACAAAGATTTGCATCTTGGGTATTTGAAGTGCATACCAGCTTGTGTCCCCTCCAACCAATTTACGCTCTAAGGTTAGTAGATAAATAATAAAGGGTATTAAAAATGACAAAAACGCTAATATTAATATACTATATTTTAAAATAAAATTTTTTAATTTTATCACTACTTAAAAAGTAAAACTAATATATTATGTCTGTTATACTTGATTTAATCATTATATCACAAAGGTTTATAGAACTACGTAAAATTTTTTACAATAGTTCTATCTTACAAATAATATTAAAATAAGAATCATTACTAATTACATGCATATTATTTATAATATTTAGATATTGAAATAGTGATAGACTGATAATATAATGTTTTTAATTTATACCAATAAGATAGCAAATTATATTAACAAGGATAATGTAATTGGAAAATAAAGTTAATATATATGTAGTTGTACCAGCTTACAACGAAGAAAACACCATTTCTGATGTTATTACAGATCTAAAAAATAACAATTACAAAAATATAATTGTTATAGATGATGGGTCTACAGATTCTACTTATAAAATTGCAAAAGAAAACAAAACTATTGTAATAAAGCATCCAATTAATTTAGGTGCAGGTGCAGCTGTAAAGACTGGGACTGATTATGCATTGTCAATAGGTGCAGATATTATAATTATTTTTGATGCAGATGGTCAACATATGGCAAAAGACATAAATAATTTAATAAAACCTATTATAAATAAAGAAGTAGATGTTACACTAGGCTCAAGATTTTTGGATAAAAAAAGCAATGTTCCTCTACTAAAAAAAATAATCTTAAAAGGTGGTGTAGTATTGGTATTTCTAATGTATGGAATTTTGCTAACTGATGCACATAATGGTCTTAAAGCCTTGAGTAGAAAGGCAGCTGAAAGAATAATTATCAATGCAAGAGGTTGGGAATATTGTTCTGAAATAATAGAAGAAATAAAAATAAAAAAAATAAGATATAAAGAAATTCCAGTAACAATAAAATATTCATCATACTCGATCAGTAAAGGTCAGAGAATATCTAATAGTTTAAATATTTTTTTTAAAATGTTATCAAAGTGGTTTATGGATTAAAAAAAGGGGGTAAAGAATGGTAAGACCTATTCAAATTATTGCTATTATATTTGGTATATTTGCTTTAATTAAAGTAATTTTGAAAATGAAAAATAGAAAATTATCACTGAATGAGTTCATATTTTGGTGTTCTATATGGGTGGTTCTTATAGTTTTATCAATCTTTCCACAAATTAGTGGAAATATTGCAAATTTTTTTGGCTTCACGAGAGGAATTGATTTCTTCATTGTTTCAAGCATCTTACTTATGTTTTACTTAATATTTAGAATATTTATTAAATTAGAAGAATTAGAAAATAAAATTACAAAATTGTCAAGAAGCATAGCAATTAAAGAAATAGCCAATAATATAAATAAAACTTAAAAAGTAAAAAAATTGCCAGCACTAACTAAGAATAAAAAACTTATAATCAGACTTTTAATAAGCATTACAATTACCGTTTTCTTCATTTATTTTATTGTCAAAAATTTAAATATAAATGATTTTAAAAACCTTATTAACAACATAAATATCTACTTTATATTAATTGCTTTAAGTATACACACAATATGTTACCTTGTAAGAAGTTTAAGAATTTTAGTTTTACTTAAAATCAAATTTTCTGAATTTAATAATATTTTCTTTACAGTCTCAAGACATTATATTTTAAATAAAATCCTTCCTGTAAGAATAGGAGAATTATCTCTTGTATACTTTCTTAAAAATGAACAAGAAATATCTTATACTAAAGGTTTGGGAGCATTACTTTACTTAAGAATTTTAGATTTACTAGCTGTGCCCTTATTTTTTATTGTAGCTTTTTCAATCAACTTTTCATCCTTTTCTAACTCAAATAACATAATTATATTACTTATCTTCTTAATTCTCTTTATAATGCTATTTTTTGTTTTTATTTTCTTAGGTAAGATTTTAAACTTAATTTTAAAATTTCTAAAATTATTACCAAAAAAAATAAAGTGGCTTGAAAAAAATATTTATTTTAAATTTTTAGAAAAATATAAAAATTTAGCTGATGAAATCAACAAATTTATTAAACTCAAAACAAATATAAAAGTAATTATTCTAACAATATTAAATAGATTATTAAACTCCCTGGTAGCATACACTATCTTTTTTGGATTTGGAATAAGTATAGGATTTATTAATTTTATAATAGGCTCTACCCTATCCATACTAACCGAAGCATTACCAGTTAGTGGAATTGGTAGTTTTGGCACTTTTGAAGCTGGTTGGACACTAGGATTTGTATTAATCGGTTATAACCAGAAGCTTTCATTATTAACAGGATTTGGAGTAAACATAACATTTTTTATTTTTACCATATTCCTATTAATTATTAGCTTCTTCTTATCTAAATATAGGGAAATTATTACAAGAAAGTTTCTAAAATTGGTCAAAGGTAATAGTTGATTATAGATGATGGTAGTTCAGATAACACAGGTATGAGTGGTATTAGTAAATTTTTAAAATATAATAAAAGATGGATTTATCTTGCAGTTATAATTGTTATTATAGCTGCTGCAGCATCATATTCTACATATTATTATTTTAAGGTTTACCTGACAAAGCCAAATTTTGATGATGAATTGTTTAATTTTATATCCAGTGATTCAAACGAATATGTAAAACCCGGGGAACAAATAACATATATAATAAATTATAAGAATACGGGAAACAGGGATGTAGATAATCTGGAAATAGAGTCAAAGGTACCAGAACATGCAGTTTTTATATCATCAAACCATGATGAAATTTTAGAAAATACCAGTGGAGCATTAACTTTTAAAGTTGGTGATGTTGAAAAGGATAGAAAGGGTACAATAGCTTTTACAGTTGAAGTAAACAAACCACTGGATGGTGGTACTTTGATTGTATTTGATGGAGCGAAATTTAATTATAAGATTAGCGAAGATGCTTTTAATAGAGATGTCAGTGCAGATTTAAGTAATAAAGTTAAAAGCAGTCCGGATTTAAGTAATTTTAATTTAGAAGCTGTTGATATAAATGGTGGTGTCTTAAGATTGGGTGACATAATACAATATAAACTGGTAGTGGAAAATACTGGCGATATGAATGCTGCTAATGTAGAAATTAAAAGTAATTTATCAAAAAATGTAACTATAGTTGAAAGTTCTATTACTGATTCAGGTGAATATAAGAGTAGTAGTGTCTTATGGAATATTGATAATTTAGAAATAAATAAACCTAAAACTTTTTCATTTAAAGTCAAAGTAAAAGATGATTTAGCTGCTGAAGAACTTATTACTAATAATAGTGCCTTAAAATATGGATCAGATGTTATTATTGAAAAATCAGTAGAGAAAGGATTAAGCCTTTTTACTGATTTAACTACGTCAGAGGCATTTTTATATGATGTAAATGGTGGGCATCTTTGGGCTGGTGAGACCATAAGTGTAAGGATTGTCATTAGAAATACTGGTGAAAAAGCAGAAGAGAGTTATAGACTTATTTGTCCTATACCAGATGGGGCAACTTATATCAGCAGGTCAGGTACTGCTGAAGGAATTAGCTGGAGTGATGATATAAGGGGGCTTGTATGGGACCTAAAAGATCTGGGGGTAGGAGAGGAGAAAGAAATAACTTTTAATTTACATGTAAATGAAAGTTTTGTTAATTCAGGTGGAACAATAACTACTAATTTTAAGATTGAAAGCAGTAATGGTGAAATAGAAATGCCGTCTAAAAGTATAAATGTTAGAGGGCGTGTTAATATGACTATTGTGGCAATGGGCGATTCTTTAATAGCTAAGTCTAATTGGGTGCAGACATTTGATGAACTTTTGGAAGCTAATTATCCATATGCTGATTATAATACGATTGCAAGTGCAAAGGGTGGTGAAATGGCTCGTAACGGTTATGCAAGATTTGACAGCACAGTTGCAGTTCATAATCCACAAATAATCATAATAGCTTATGGGACTAATGATGCTGGCGTTGGACTTTGGAATTTCAGAGACAATCTGGAAGGTATTGTGATTAAGTCAAAGAATTTAGGTGCGAGAGTGTTTATAAATCTTATTGGTCCTATTGACTGGCCGGGGAAAGAAGATTATCCTAAATATAATGATGAGATTAGACAAATTGCTGCCAGAAATGGTGCTGTTGTTATAGATGTATTGACTCCTCTTTCACAAAACCCAGGGGGATATTTTGTTGATGGAATGCATTACAGTTCCGCTGGTGCTTCAGTTGTAGCACATACAGTATTTAGTTATGCCTCTCAATATCTGGGTGATATTGGTCAGAGGCTGTAATATTTTAAATGTTTGTTTTTTATTATAAGCATAGATAAGGTAAGAATATAATGTGGAAGATATGGATAATTAAATTTTTATATTATTTATTTTTTGGAATTATCTTTTTAATAGCTGTTTTTATTTTCTTAGAAATGATGAATATTGGTTTTTATAAAGAATATTTTAGCGATTTTATTTATGAGGTAATTAGCAGGTTAAATTTTTAGATCTATGGTTTTTTCTTAAATATTCATTGGGGCAAGGATTCTTATATATCATGATTTGCTGTTAGATAGTTTTTTAGTGATTGAATGTTTTATATAATTAGGCCGTACACTATACGTGATACCCCCAATTATTCCAATAAATATTAACATTAAAAATATTAACAGGGCGCATATGGCAGCTTGCTCACTACCTACTCCCATTGCTGTTATAATAAAGACCAGAGTATTTTCTCTAATTCCTATTCCTCCAATTGAAATAGGGACCATAGCAATGATAGTCACCACTGGAACTATAAATATAAAGGCGGTTAAATTCAAATTAATTCCTAAAGATTTCGCAGCTAAAAAATAATTTAATATAACTGCAAATTGGAGCAAAAAACTATATATCATTACCCTGATGAGTGCCCATTTAAATTTTTTAAAACTTAAAAAAGTAAAATAAATATTGGCTAATTTTTCTTTTACTTTCTTTAAAAATTTTATTTTATTTATTAATTTATTTAACCGGAGTATAGAAGGATTTAGTATAAGAAATGCAATGATAATACATATTATAAAAAAAATTATGACAGGAATTATAAAAGACCGATTTCCAATCGCTGTGAATCCTAAAAATAGTGCTATGATAGCATAGGTTGAAGCGCTTATAATACCTGAAAATCTTTCTACTATAATTATTGAGGCGGATGTCTCAATCGGTATATTAGCTTTTTTAGCTGCATCATAAGTTCTAAAAACATCTCCGCCTATACTTGTAGGTAGGAAATTGTTAAAGAAAAAACCTATGAGAACTGTGAGAGTTAAAGTAGTGGTACCCAGTTTTACTTTTTGGGTTCTAAGTAATGTATTCCACCTGACTGCGGTAATCCATATACCAAAAATATGTGTGGATAGTGAAAGTATTAGCAAAGGCTTATTTACAGATTTTATAATTTCAAGGGCACTTCTTATATCCTTAAACTGTGTTTTTACAAGAAAAACAATTAATGAAACACTAATTATTATTCTAACCAGCAGGAGTATTAGTTTTTTATTTTCTCTGTAGAAGGATATAATTCTGTTTTTCATTTTTTTATTTATTATTCTCAACTATTTTCTAGACCTTACAACCCTGGCAGGAATTCCTGCTGCTATTGAGTGTGGAGGTATATCTTTAGATACCACCGATCCAGCTCCAATAATAGTTTCTTTCCCAATGGTAGTATTATCAAATATTTTAGCACCTGCTCCAATCCAGCAGTTTTTTTCAATTTTTATACCATGTGAAGGTTTATTCTGTCCAGATATGGGAATGTCTGTTCTGGAATAATCATGCCCACCTCCAATAATATAGACATAAGCAGCAATTAATGTATTCTCACCAACTGTCACTTCACTTCCAGAAAATATTTCACTATTAAATCCTATATTTACATTTTTTTCGAGAATAATATCACCATTTTTACAGCTTAATATGCTATTTCTACCAATAAAAACTTGTTCTTTTATGTATATACCTTTATTATCCAGTCCTTTAGCATCCAGCACACAGTAGTCATCAATTACCACATCGCTTTCGATTGTTATCTTATAAGGATGTCTTAAGGTTATGGCTCTGCCGAAGATAACTCCTTTCCCAACCTTTTTAAGCAACAGAGGGTAGAAAAGATTTCTAAATAAAATACCTATTGCTCCTGGCATGTTTTGAAAAAGCATTGTTATTATCTCGTATTTCATTAAGCTGAGCATTCCTTTCTTACCCACAAATAAATCCATATACTTAGAAATTTTAGACTGATTTTTTGCAAAAAGATGCTTTTGTATTTTATCCTCGTATTTCTCTATTTTAATCATCTCCTTTTTTATATCCTGTATTATTAAATGTTGTGATTAAGGTATTTTAATATTATATATATCCATTATCTATATACCATTTTGCGGTGAGACGTATACCTGTTTTTAAGTCAAATTCAGGCTTGTAACCTAAAACTCTTATAGCTTTAGAAATATCAAAAGCTCTATTCTTTTTAAAAAAGGCAATTCTTCTTCGATATAATGGAGGCTTCTTCCCGAAGGGTTTATAAATATATTCTATTATGGCAGATAAAATTTCTACAGGTATTAATGGTAAACGGATCTTTGGTAACTTAACATCAAATTCGTCTGCGATAATTTGAAATAATTCATTTAAAGTTGTATATCTTTCACCTCCTATAATAAATACTTCTCCTATTGCCTCTTTTTTTTCTGATGCAAGGATGAAGCCTGAAACTAAATCTTTAATATATACCATATGATAAAGGGCATTGCCGCTGCCGATCATATAAAATTTTTTATGAGCTATCATTCTGAACATTTTAAGCAACCTTAAATCTCCAGGCCCATATATAGCACAGGGCCTGACAACAGAAGCAGGAAGTTTTTTATCTTTTACATATCTTAGCACCTCTTTTTCCGCTGCACACTTCGATTCTTGATAAACATCTCCCGGGCTATAGGGTGCTGTTTCATCGGCAGGTGGATTTTTAACCGAACTTACTACTCCTATAGTACTGCAGTACACAAATCTTGAAACTTCATACTTTAAGCAGGCGTTAATTATATTTCTTGTGCCTTTGAAATTTACATCCCAGTATGCTTTATCTGGTAGATTAGATTCTCTATAAGCAGCTGCAATATTGAATACCTTATCAGTGCCTTTGACAGCCCTGAATACACTATTCTTGTCAGTAATATCTCCAATTATTATTTCAGCACCAAGTTTTTTTAGATTATCAATTTTACTTGTAGGTCTTGCTAACACTCTAACATTTATATTCCGATCTAATAATTTTTTTACTAAATGCCCACCTGTAAACCCGCTTCCACCTGTGACAAGAGCTTTCATCTTGAGTCTCCTTTATCTTCTTAAGTTTTCTTTTAAAAATATATTAATGTATCCTTTTGGAATGCCTAGAAATGTTCTCCTCCTGATTCTATCACAATCTTTACATGGTATAATTTTATTCATTTTGCTAGTTTTAAATTTTTTTCTTATATCTTTTATTGTTTTATGATTGAAAATTTCCTTTATTGAATTTTTATTTAGATCTCCAAGTAAAATTTTTCCTAAGAAATCCTGTGGGCATAAATAGACTTTTCCATTATAAAAAATAGTAAGTGAATACCATGGAAATGTGCATGAAATTGTCCTTTTATTTTCTTCGTAATTTTTCCCCAGTTCTTTTAGTTTTAGAAAACCTCCCCAGTTATGGGGATGTCTTGTGACCAACTTATCTAATGGAAGATTACTGAATCTTTTTAAAAATTTCTTTTTTTGTTCCATAATTTCTTTTGAGGATAATTTATCGTCAAATTCCATGACTTGAATAATAGTGAAAGGTTTCTTTGATTTTAATTCTTTTTTTATTCTTAAGAAGTCAATTATATTATTTAAGCTTTTTTCATAACTTGCCCCAATTCTATTTTTCTCATAGGTCTTTTTGGTGTACCCATCAAAAGAAAATGAAATCAGATCCAGACCTGATAATATTATTTTCTTGCTAAGTTCTGGATTAAGCAGTGTAGCGTTAGTATGGATTCTTGTCTTGATACCTTTGCTTTTGGCATAAGAAATTATTGGTATAAGTTTTGGATGTAAGAGTGGCTCGCCTCTATGGAAAAGGTTAATATCATAAACATTACCTGCTGCTTCATTTATTATTTTTTTATATAAATCAAAATTCATATCCCCCTTTAAGCTGGGAGGAATATCTTTATTTACACAGAGCCTGCATTTTAAATTACACCTGCTGGTAATTTCTACCCATAATCTTACAGGCATGTAATTACAATTACTTTTTTTTAAGATATAATTTAAGTAGATTCTGGCAAGATTAAAGAAGTGACTTATTTTCTTCATTTTACTTTTATTTTTTATGAGATTATATCTTTAATTACATAGGTTGGCTTCTCTTGAGCTTCGTGATAAATCCGCATGGTAATTTCTGCTAGCAGCCCCATAGTGATAAGCTGGATACCTATAAAAATCATAAAGATTGAAAGTATAAAAAGCGGTCTATCAGCCAATCCTTGATTAAAAAATATTCTCATAATAATTAAGTAGGCAGTTATTATAAAACCAACTGTACCGGAAAAGAGTCCAATCAGTCCAAATATCTGTATAGGGCTTTGTGAATAGCTTAAAAGAAATTTTATGGTGATTATATCAAGGATAACCCTTATAGTTCTTGAAATTCCATATTTTGATTTGCCAAATTTTCTGCTGTGATGTGTTACCGGGATCTCAGCCACTTTTACTCCCATCCAGCTGGCTACTGCTGGAATGTATCTGTGCATCTCTCCGTAAAGTTCTATATTTTTTACCACTTCTCTCTTGTAAGCCTTAAGTGTACAGCCATAGTCATGAAGATAAACTCCAGTTAATTTTGATATAATTTTATTTGCAATAACTGAAGGAAATCTCCTGGTAATGGCTTTATCTTTTCTATTTTTTCTCCACCCACTTACTATATCGTAACCTTCATTTAATTTATTTAACATTACTGGAATATCCTGAGGATCATTCTGCAGGTCAGCATCAAGAGTAATGATTGCATCTCCTTTGGAATAATTAAACCCGGCACTTATTGCAGCAGTTTGACCAAAATTTCTTCTAAATCTTATAATTTTGTAAGAGCTGTTTTTTTTGTGAATTTCCAGTAATTTATTATATGTCCCGTCAATACTCCCATCGTCAATAAGAATTACCTCATAATCTATGCCTAATTTTAAAAGTGATTTGTCTAATTCTTTATAGAGACGATCAACACTTTCCCTCTCGTTATATATTGGAATAACAATGGATAAATCTATTTTTTCTTTAGAATTATTATTAATAGTATTAGTATTATCAATTGAATTTGTTTTAATTCTGTCAGTCATAAAATGGGCTTCCTTCTTCCTTTTTTTTATACCATTTTATAAAGTTTTCGATACCTTCCTCTATAGAGGTTTCAGGTTGATATTTTAACATTTTTTTAGCTTTTCTAATATCAGCATAAGTTGTAAACATATCCCCGGGTTGAGCATCTGCATATTTTATAACAGCTTTGCGGTTAATTGCTTTTTCTATTAAGTTTATCAGTTTTAATAAATTAATTGGTTTTGAGTTGCCTAAATTTATAATTTCATATCCATTGATCTTGTCAAGGCTGCTAATAATACCAGGGATTATGTCATCAATATAGGTATAATCCCGTGATGAGGTTCCATCGCCGAATACCTCTATAGGTTTTTCCTCTAATATATGTCTGGTAAATTTATGAATAGCCATTTCAGGTCTCTGGCGTGGGCCATAAACAGTGAATAACCTGAAGCAAAGAATAGAGATATCGTATAGATGATGGTAGGTGTAACAAATAAGCTCACCTGATTTTTTGGTTGCAGCATAAGGAGATACTGGATTATCTACATTATCATCTTCTGAAAATGGGACTTTTTTGTTGTAACCATATACTGAGGACGAAGAGGCGAAAATGAATTTTTTTATGCCATAATCTTTGCAGGCTTCTAAAAGATTAATGGTTCCTTGAACATTTACTGCTTCATAAAGCAAAGCATTGCTTAACGAGGGTCTTACACCTGCTCTTGCAGCCAGGTGAATTATTATGTTTATCTTTTGAGCTGAGAATATCTCATTTATCTTTTCCTTATTTAATATGTCTAACCTGTATAAGGTGAAATTTTTGTTATCTATAATATTTTTTAGGTTGTTTTCCTTTATTTTTGGGTTATAGTAATTATTAAAATTGTCTATGCAGATTATTTTGTGATTCAGATCTATTAATTTTTCACAGAGATGGGAGCCTATAAATCCTGCTCCTCCTGTAATAAGTATATACATGTTAATGTTTTTAGAATGCTTTTAAATTATTCTGTAATGGTAATAAAATTATTAACTAATTATACACAAAAAAAAATTTTATCAATATTGAATTTTTTTTTAAGTTTTGCTAGTTGAGCCTGATGTTTAAAAATAATATATTAAAATTCTTGTTCCTAATAGACACAAGGCATCTATAGAGAGATAATTCCATTTTTTTTATGTTTTTATTTATAAAAATCAATTTTACTAAAATAAACTGCTAAGTTTCGATTATCATTATTTATCCCAAGTTGTATAGGGCTTATTAAATATTTAAATTTAAATTTTAAAATATTATATTCCTCTATTAATAATTCTTTGGGGATAGTAAGGGTATATTTTTTTTGCTCAGGGCTATCTAAAGTAAATTTTCCTATATTATTACCATTTAAAAAAATTTCTACTATCTGGTCTATTTCAGGTGTGTATAATGGCATCATGGTTATATCGAGACTGTAATTTGTCTGATCTTTAAAGTTTAAGAAGAGCAAAGACTCTTTTTGGTTAGTCCATGTTCCAATTTCATCCATTCCAGACCATCCATAATTTAAATATTTTAAATTACCTGGTTCATTAAATGAAAATATATATTTACCATCATCAAGATTAACTTTTATTATCTCTTCTGATGTTGGTTCTACATTGGAATACATTAAGTAATTTCTACTGCCGTTTTCCATCGCGGGGAAGAGATAAACTGAGCTGATGTTGTCTTTTCCAGTTCTCATTTTATACTGGTTGTTTTCTTTAAGGAAATTAAAAATTAGAGAGTCAATATGGGCAGGCTTTCTTATGGAGTCAGAGGTTATTACCCATACATTCTTATTGGAGTTTTCATTCAATACCTTGAAAAAATCTGATATATCTCTTATTAAAGGCACACCGAAAAATTTATCATAATAGATACCATCTTTTAAATCATATGGCTGCCATGAAATAAGATTGCCGCTCCATAGCCAGTAATCTATTTGTTTTATATAGGGGTAGTGATTCAGAAGGTCATTGGCTATAATAATATCTCTCTCATTTTTTTGCAGGTTGACATATTCACCTGGTGTTTTGGGGTCATAATGGGAACTATATGTATTGCTTGGAGCAAAAAGGCTGTTTACAGGGTCTCCATTTTCCCTTTGGGTGATTTTAAAGTTTTGTATTGGATTAATATAATTTATAAGCGACACTGTAAGTATTATAAAAATTGGCAGAATAGCAAATATATAGTATCTGTCATACTTTTTTATTTTATTAAAATTTCTGGCCTTTATTTTTGAGATTATCAGGTGAGTGTAATGGATAAATATTCTTGATAACTCAAAACATATGTATAAAAATATTGCTATGAATATAGGGTGTACATGGTACATGTATCTTTGTTGGTTAACCATGTTTCCGAATCCATAAAAAACACCATTAGAAAAAAATATAAAATAAAGAAAAAATAAATTGAAAGGAAATTTAAAATCAATTTTTTTACTGCTGTAAATATTTATATAGTATTCATCAGGATTCCTGAGAGGTTTAAAAAATATGTATATTAATATAAAAAGGCTGCCATATATGAAAATATAATATGTTTGAGGATAGATTGTAGAAAAAATCTTGTAAAAAAATGGTGTGTAGTTTGAGAAATATTTTGAAAGAGTCCTGAGGACAGGACTGGCAATATCTGTGCTTATACCAGGTGTATAAAAACTTAGACCAACTTTCCAAAATAGTTCCCTGTGTATTATTTCTCCCAGTACAATCGCACTTGAGATAATCAGTGATATAACTATATCTCTTTTAAAGAATTTTTTAAAACCTTTGTAAATAAGAAGAGGAATAAATAAAAAGATTAAGGTCATTCCTATTGTTACGATTTGGGTGGTTATAAATATGAATATTACTGCCAGGATTTTGTAAATTCTCTTATCCTCAAAGAATCCCTTATAAAAGAAATAAATTGTCAATATATAAAAGAATTGGAACTCTGAGTAGTATCTAGCTTCTCTGGAAAACTCGATTTGCCATGTATTTATGGCTAGAATTATTGCAGATACTGATGCTATATATTTGTTGGTTAATTTTTTTACCAGTAGGAATGCAAGTGGTATGATAAGTATTCCTGACAGTGCACTTAGAAATCTATGAGCAAATTCATTGTCTCCAAATAACAATATAGGTATTGATTTGAAGTATGCAGAAGCAATGTTGTGAAACATTATATTTCCTGAAGGAAGAAGAGGATAACCATGCTCTAGCACCGAAATTGTGCTTATATATGTCATTCCGTCATCTCCCCAATATGCAAGTCTACCCAGGTTGAGGAATCTAGTTATTATGGCATATAAAATAGTAATGAGAAGGATTATAAATATTACAATGTTTGATTTATTTTGGAATGTTTCCTTTATTTTTTTTGTAACGTTTGATTTATTTATTAACTTGCCATTTTTTAAATTTGCACTCATTTTTATGTTACTTGTTTTTACTAATTATTATTGTAAATATTTAGATTATTTATACAAACATTGAAGATGTTATGTTGCTTTACTGTTTATTTAAAGTATTATAGATTAATTTTATTTTGAATCAAGTTTTTTAAATTTGCTTAATAGTTAACATGAAAGAATGTGTAATATGATATTTTGGAGCTAAAGTCAATCTGATGTTTTAGATAAAATGAAGATTAAATTGTAAAATGTTTTATAAATATGATATTGTGTGAAATTAGATATTGAGAAATAAATGGATGCTAAAATACTATTAATATTTAGCACCATTATGAAATATAGCTGGTTTCTAAGGGAGGATTTATTTGAGGGTTTTTTTACTTATAACTTCTTTTATAAATACAATTTTATATATTTTAGTATATGCTTATTATGATAATATTTTAAATCTTTTTAATACAGTAGTATTACCAGTAGGATTATTAAATTTTGTTAAACTGTTAACATTAATAATAGTTGGGTTTTGTATTGGTCTTAATGTCTCTTTATTGTTAAGATTAAATATAAATAAAAGTTTCTTTGATATAAGAACTTTGATTATTGTGGGATTTATACCAGCGTTTTGTCTCTTGCTTTCAGAGGGAACTATAACAAATTTTATTATAGCAAAGTTTTTCGGATCAAATAAAACACTTACTGAACTTGTTTTTTACCTTTTTTCAAGACAGGTCATCTGGACTCTGTGGCTGGGGTTTTCCATAGGTTCTTCGGTTAGAATTAATTTTATCAAAAGGCTTAGGCATGCAGTTAGTTATAATGTAGAAAAAGATTAAATGTAAAATAAGATTAATGTCTATTGTGATATTTGATACATGAATACAGGATCCCAATCATGTCCGGGTATATCGGTTAATTGAATTTTATTTGAGCCGTCAATATTCATAATAAAAATTTCATTCTGCCCATTAACTTTACCTTCATATGTTATAAAGGCATTATCAGGTGAAATATCAGGGTGGCCACAATTTTCAGGATTATCAGTAAGTTTTTGTATATTCTCACCATTATTATCCATAGTGAATATATTAGAATTTTTTCCCTCATAACCTACAAATGCTATTAATTTACCATCTATTGATATTGCTGGAACTCTTTTTCTCCTATTATTTTCTGATACTTTTTTTATATTTTCCCCATCGCAGTCCATGATATATATATCTTCGTGTCCTACGGTGCCAGACTCATAAAAAACTTTACATTGAAATGGATGACTGTATGGATGCCAGTCATCTGCGTTTGGGTTAAAAGTCAATCTTTTTACGTTACTGCCATCACTGTCTATTTTGTAAAGTTCCCAGTCTCCATCAATATACATTTCGAAGAATATGTAGCGGCCGTCAAACGACCAGGTCGGATAACCATTTCTTTCGTGGTTGTTGGTTATTTGAACTTTTTCAGTTCCATCCCAGTTCATTAAAACCAGCTGCCAGCTGCCATCAATATCTGAAGTATAGGCTATTTTTTCACCATTGGGTGAAACAGCTGGATATGTATCCATTCCCGGATAATCAGTTAACTGGGTAAGCTCTGAACCGTCAAGGTTCATACTGAATATATCTTCATTTCCTGTTTTGTTTGAGACAAATACTATTTTTTTTGTTGAATATTCAATATCCAGTGAACGATGCATACCTTCTTCTATTATATTTTTATTTATCACCCATCCGATTATTTCAATTTTGCCATTACCAAACTTTGCTTCCACTGAAGTAATAGTATTGGATTCTTTTTCTTCACCTTCCATTATTATATTTACTTTTATTAATTGATATTCACCTTTTAATGATAATGAGTAAACATAAAAAGAGTGAAGAGAGCCTGGTTCAAAACTACTTGCATCATAGGTAAATGAATATCCACTGTTAAGATAATTTGGATTTCCAAAAGCATCTGCGACATCTTGTCTTTCTAAACCGTACTTTGCTTCTCCTAAAAGTTTTCCGAAGCCTTTTGGACTGTTTAAATATATCTCCACTTTATCAATTCCGGTACTATCGGTTACATTGAAGTCTGCAGTCCATCCTGATATTCTTAATTTATTCTTTTTATCTTCTTTGATAACTTCGTTTTGATGTAAACTATCAACACTCATTTTTATGTTCTCTGCGTTACCTGGTTCTCCAGGAACCTGGATTTTTGTTCTGGTATAATCCCATCCGTATTTTGGAATGTAAGTGTAAACATAGAGGTAATGAGTTGAACCAGGCTCGAATGTATATTCTTCATTATCCCAGACCAGGGCATAACCTGAATCTGCGGCTTTATCGCCATAAATTAAAAACGCTTCTTTGGAAGATAATCCATAAACTGCTTCTCCTAAAAATATTCCGTTATTTTTATCTCCATCAAGATATATTTCTATTTTAGTTATATCTTCGGGAAGGATTTTATCCTCTTCCTCTTCATCTGGCAGGAGTTCTTCTGGAGGAGTAACTTCATCTTCCTCAATAATAACCTCACTTTGGGAAGGTTCTTTTTGAAATATCTTTTTTATAATTAAAAAGCTGAAGAGACAGCTAACAAATAAGAATAGAATTATAAGAATAATAGTTATAATTTTCATTTTTTTCTTGATTAGCTTATTGTATTATTATTTTAAAATTTCTAAAATTATATTGAATAAAGTACTTTACAAAATCTTTTAATTTTACTTATATATTTCCTTTTTCAATCAGATTTTTTTATCTTAAGGCTAGAGTATACCAAAACACAAGTTTAATTTAAATTAATATATTTTTGATAGAATTTTTACTGATTTAAATTAAATTTGTGGGTATTTTAAAAAAAATTATAGTTAGAGAAATAATATTTATATGTAAAATTTTAATTAGCACTGTTATAAAATTAAAATAATTTTGTTGTTGTCTTTGTGATATAATTTTGAAATATATAAGAGTAATTATATGAAAAAGATTTTTGTTCTGGGCATGAGCCCACTACCATTTGAAAATGATAAAAAAGTTTATGGGACTGGTATCAGGACCTGGCAATTTATACTGCCTTTACTGGAAAAAGGTCATAAAATATGTGTCTGTAATTATGCTATCCCATCAGCATATCCGGATGATTTTAAATCGGATTATAAAAGAGATTTTATTTATACCGGAGATTTAAAAATTAAAAATGAATATGCTGGTTCCATTTTTATGAAAAATAAAGAATGTGAAGCTGGTAGAAGCCACCCTGGTAGCGAAGAAGGAGAAACTGGCAATAGCGGGCCTGGCAGCAAAGAAAAAAGTTATAAGTATAGTTTCGAGTACAATGTCCTTAAAAAAGATGATTTTGAAAACGTGGAATTAATGTCAAAAATTTTTACCCGGTTCAAACCTGACTGTATAGTTGGCTGCACCTTTTATCCTTCTAATATAGCCTCAAGGCTGCTTTATTATCTAAAAAGTAAAAACAAGAATGGTACTTATGATATGAAGACTGGTGACCCGGCGGGAAGAGGTGGGGTTAATCCCAAAAATTGGAACAGAGGTAATGGCAATACTGATTCTGTTCAAAATATCAACGGCGTTCCATTCTGGGCAGATTTGTTTGGTCATGTGATGGCTGAAGCGCAGGCACGGGCTTATATTGACGGGAATGACGAATGCCTTTTTCATTACTGGAACAGTGAATATAATATCATCTCAAGTGCCGATATTTTTTCATGCGTATCTTCAAGGCAAAAGTATGCTCTGATAGGGGAACTTGGGGCGGTAGGGAGGCTCAATAAATATACATCGGGTTATGATTTTACCAATATCATTCCCTGCGGTCTTCCCCCGGAAGAATATGGTCATACTAAAAATGTTTTTAGAGGAAGGGACAGCATAAAAAACGATGACTTTGTAGTGCTCTGGACCGGAGGGTATAATACCTGGACTGATGTCAATATTTTATTTAAAGGTCTAACACTGGCAATGGAAAAGAATTCAAAAATTAAATTTGTATCCACCGGAGGAGAGATACCGGAGCAGGATATGAAGACTTATCCCCGCTTCCTGTCAATGATAAACAGCAGCCCTTATAAAGACAGATTTGTAATGAAAGGCTGGATTGCTGGAGGAGATGTGCCTAACTATTACCTTGAAGCAGATGTGGGCATAAATATTGATAAAGATATTTATGAGGTCAGGCTGGGGAGTAAAAACCGTATCCTGGACTGGTTCAGGGCAGGACTTTGCGTACTGTCATCAAATGTTTGTGAACTGACTGATATAATAGAGAAAGAAAAGATTGGATACACATTTGAGCCTTATGACATCAAGGATTTAAGCGCAAAGTTGATTTATCTGGCTAACCACCACGATGAGGTCAAAAAAACTGCAATTGCCGGTAAAAAATATGGACTGTCAAATTTTAATTTTAATAAGACTACTGAAAAATTACAAAAGTGGGTGGAAAGACCTACATTTTCCCCTGACAGAGGAAAAGAAAGAAAATTCCTTTTCAGCAGGGAAGAAGCTCTTGAGAATTTAGAACAGATAACCCTGCGTCAAAAGAAGATGATAGAAGAGAGGGACAGGCGAATATCAGAGCTTGAAGGCGTTGTTAAGAAGGGTTTTATTTATAGGATCTATAGTTATTTAAAAATCGTTAAAAGAAAAACGTTTGGCTAATTGGAGACTTGCCCTAATTTTCTCTTGGTAACGTGCAAATTATTATAATTATTAGTAAAATACTTTTAGTATACGGATAAAACCATATATGATTGATTATCTAAAGAATTAAAATGGTTACTCAAAATAAAATAAATAAAATCGTTAAGACAATAGCAAATAATTATAGTCCTGAGAAGATAATTCTTTTTGGTTCCTATGCCTATGGAAAACCAACTGAAGATAGTGATCTGGATTTATTAGTAGTGGTAAAGAAGAATTCACAACCAAGGTATAAAAGGGCTCGAGAGATAAGGAGATATTTATGGGGCATCACAGATATTCCTAAGGATATTCTTGTGTATACTCAAGATGAAATTGATGAATGGAAAGAAGTAAAAGAAGCATTTATAACAATGGCAATAAAAAAAGGAAAAGTTCTATATGAAAACAAAGAAGGAACTAATAGATAACTGGATCAAGAGGGCAAAAAAGGATTTACTTACTGCTGAACATGAATTATCTTTTCATGATGCAGTAACAGAAAGCATTTGTTTCCATTGTCAACAAGCTACTGAGAAATTTTTAAAGGCATACTTAGTTTTCCTTGATATATCATTTGCTAAAACTCATGAAATTGGAGAATTAATTATCAAGTGTGAAGATAAAGATAAAGAAATTTCAGTTTTTAAAGAAGAAGCTGACAAACTTACTGATTATGCTGTTGATATGCGGTATCCAGAAGAGACGTTTGAACCACCTATAACAGAAGCTAAAGAAGCTTTTAAAGTAGCTAAGAAAATAAGGGATTATGTTTTAGATAAATTTTAAATTAAAGAAGGTTATTTTATTTTAATTTATGAGATTATAATAATTTTTGTATTAAAATAGAAAGTTCTTCATCTATTATTCCCAAATATATACTGCAACTTTGATTAATTATTATTGAAGATATATGGATAGTAAAAGTCTAATAGTAATTGTAACTTATAACAGCCAGGACTTTATTGAAAATTGCCTCTGTTCAATAGCAGGACAGAATTATAAGGACTGGTTTATGGTTGTTATTGATAATGGTTCCAGCGACAGTTCAGCGGCAAAGATTAGAGAATTCAGGAATATGTCTTCAGAGATAACCAGCAGTAATTTCAAGCTTATTACCCTTAAAGAAAATATAGGATTTTCAGGAGCAGTTAATTATGCAGTGTTTAATTTTATATCCAGGAAGAAAAAAAGTCTGGAAGAGGAGCTGGGGTTTCTGATTCTATTGAACCCGGACATTTATTTAAACCAGGATGCGCTGCAAAGATTAATTTCAACTTTTAAAATCACAAAAGACTGGAACCTGCCGCCAGGGAGAATAGGAGCTGCAGGCGGACTTATACTTGATTATAAAAAAGATACCATACAGCATCTGGGGGGTAGAGTTAGCCCTAATTTTATTACATCGCATATGGGCTATGGAAAGAGATATGAAGATTTGAAGGGTGGGTACGGAAATAAAGGAGAAGTCCAAAATATAGGACAAAAGAATGTACAAAAAATTAGACAAGAATTTAAACAGGGTATTGGAGGTAAAACTTACAAACCAGGCTTAGAGAATGCTCAAAATATAATGGAAAGCATAAAAGATGTAGACTATGTCACAGGCGCTTTTTTTGTGACTGAGTACAAATTATTTAAGAGTATAGGTGGTTTTGATTCGGGATATAGACCTGCATATTTTGAAGAGCTTGATTATTGTTTGAAGATTAGAAGAAGTGGATGGAGGGTAGTTGTAGCTCCTGAATCCATTGCCAGGCATTTTGAAGGTGCATCAGTAGAGAAGTTCAGCAGAAATTTTTACAGATATTATCATAAAAATAGGGTCAGATGTGCAATAATTAATCTGGGATTTTTAAATTTCCTTAAAAAATTCTTTCCATCTGAGCTGAACTGGCTCAGGAATAAAGCCACAAGTGACCAGATTTTTCCTATTTTTTATGCTTATTTTATAAATTTTATATTTCTACCTTATAATTTGATGATTAAATTAAAAAATCATTTAATCTTAAATAAATTAGAGTTAAAATGATTGCAAGATAGCTTAGCCGAAAGCCCCTTATTTCAATGATGGGGATGAAGGCAAAAACGTCTTGAAACAGGCGTTATACTATCGTTAATGGATTCAATGGAATCTTTAATAGTGAAAATTTTAGGGAAACTAAATAGTCACCTGTAAGTTTTGGATTATAACGAAATTTGGTCAGTACCTAAGAATCAGCTGACTTTGATTGTGCAAAGTTTCAGATAAAGATTTTCAAAATAAGTTTTTAAATATGGGAGATATGATGGCTATAGAATCAAGTAAAAAAATTCAATCAAAGATTTGTATAATAAGTTATGACGTTATTGGTAAAAATATGGCCGGGCCCGGCATAAGATTCTATGAATTTGCCAAAATTTTGTCTAATTATCTGGATGTTACTTTACTTACTCCTAATAAAATAGACATTGATACTGAAGGCTTTAAAACAAGACAGTATAAAATAGATAATTATAAAAGTCTACAGAGGTATATTGAGAATTCAGATATTATATTAATCCAGGGCCACATCCTTTACTATTTTCCTTTCTTAAAGAATTTCAAGGGTAAAATAATTGTAGATCTTTATAATCCTTTCAATTTAGAAAGCCTGGAAATGTTTAAAGATAGCAATATAGAAGAAAGGATCAGGATTGATAAAAATAATTTAAATATACTGAAATTTCAACTCACAATTGGTGATTTCTTTATCTGTGCAAGTGAAAAACAAAGGGATTACTGGATAGGAATGTTAAATGCTATGGGTAGAATAAATCCTTATAATTATGATTCTGACAACACCTTAAGGAATCTGATAGATATTGTACCTTCTGGTATACCTTCCGAACCTCCTTTACGCTCAAACTTATCTATAATGGATGTAATTCCTGATATTAAAGAAGAAGACATTATAATTTTATGGGGAGGAGGAATCTGGAACTGGCTGGATCCTATTACTGCCATTAAGGCGTTGTGGGAAATTACAAGAAGCAGGAAGGATATAAAATTAGTATTTATGGGAATCAAACATCCGGATCCAAAGCTTCCTGAAATGAAAAAATGCATAGAGGCAATAAAACTGGCAAGAGAGCTTGATTTGTATGAGAAGGATGTATTTTTTAATGAATGGACTCCATACAAATTAAGGCAGACTTTTCTCCTGGGCTCAGATGTCGGACTGTCAATTCATCACGAGAGGATTGAAACTGAGTTCTCTTATAGAACGAGGGTTATAGATTATATATGGGCAAGGCTTCCGGTAATAACTACCGAAGGAGATTCTATAGCTAAAATGGTAAAAGTTGAAAATATAGGTGAAGTGGTAAAATATGAGGATACCCACCAGCTGGCAAGAGTTATGGAAAGCATAGTTACCAATAAGAGCTTAAAAGAAATTTATAAGAAGAACTTAAATAAAATTGCTCCCAGATTTTATTGGGAGAATGTAACCAGGCCGCTGGTTAAATATTGTGTTAATTCATATTATGCAGTTGATAAAAGAAAAATTATTGAGCTTATAGATTTACAAAATAGCAAAATTTCGAAAATTATAAAAAATAATTTTGAAGGTTGTTCCAATATTTTAAAAATAACCTCGAACAAATATAGAGATGAGAAGATTATAGACAAAAGAGATGTAGGGAAAATATTCTGCCTGGAAGTAGATGATGATTTTGTAAGTCCGGAGGACGAGGGCAGCAAATTAGATGAGATTGGAATTTTAAAATCTAAAATAACCCAGAGGGCCAAATTCGATGGTATTATTGTAAATAATGCTTTTTCTAAAATTACCCCAAAATTTTTCTATGATCTCACCAATATGCTCACATCGAAGCTAAAGAGAGATGGTCTGTTGTTTTTTTCAATCCCTGAAAAACGAGGATTTTATAAGCTTTTTGGTGAGGGTAAGAAAGATGACAGATCCGGCGCAAGGATTGATGATTTTACTATTGAATTCATATTGAAGAATGCTGGCTTTGAGATTATAGATAAGGGAATCTGGGATAAAATTGAGTACACGGCAATGAGCAGCGGTGAAAATGAAATGGATGAGATATATGGTAAGAATGAATTACTTGAGCTTTTTGAGATAAAATTAAATAAAGAAGAATTTAAGGATTTGAAACTTTTGAGCCGTTTGGATATTTTAGATTCTGAAGGGCTGGCTGAAGATAAAACTATTAAGGGAAAACTGAGAAGATATATGTATCTTCTTACCAGTATGTATTTTGAGAATTTGAGAAAGAGTTATAACCAGTCTGTAAAAGCTATTAATAATAATATTCAGGTTCAAATTAATATGGAGATAAATGAATTAAACCGTAAGAACCGGAAGAGGTTGCTTCTGATATATTTTGATATATTTCGGACCCTCCACAGGGAAATCAAAAGTCTGGGTTATGATATTAGCAGTTTGAGAGAAGTTTTAGGTGATTTTAAGCCTAAAAGCATATCAGGACTAAAGATAGATATAGACCAAAAACTCGATGTATTGTTGAGGGATTTTGAAAACATTGACAGAATAATGGGTCTTACTGTGTCTAATAAGTATTATTTAGCAAAAATGACATAGATTTTAGCTATTTTGTCTGTTATGTCTGTTATAAGAATACAGTAAAACTATGATTAAGGAGAGAAATAAATTGAGTTTGGGAAGTTCTATCTTACTTATTTTGTTCAGTATTTCCATAGCTGTTGCCGGACAGATATTATTAAAAATAGGTATAAACCGTATTGGAATGGTTAATTTTGGCAGCTTATATGCTCTAAAGCAGTTATTTTTTGGAGTAATAAAGAGCCCTCTGGTAATATCCGGTTTATTTTTATATGTTATTTCGGCTGCAATCTGGCTGGTAGTATTATCCGCTGTGGACCTCAGTTTTGCTTACCCATTTATTGGTTTTACGTATGTAATGGTACTTGTCCTTTCAAAATTTATATTAAAAGAGGATGTGAACCCAATCCGCTGGGCAGGCGCGCTTATAATAACCATAGGCGTGATTGTAATTTCCAGAGGATGATATTTCAAACTGAAAGTAAGGTGAGATTTTTAATTGACGCAAGATGACGATCCTTTGATATCAATTATCACTGTAAATTTTAACGGTAAGAAATTTTTAGGCAATCTTTTTAATTCCATACTTGATCTTAATTATTCACGTGAAAAAATCCAGATAATAATGGTAGATAATAATTCTACGGATGGTTCTGTAAAATTTGTGAAAAAAGAATTTCCGCAGGTAGAGATAATTACTCTTAAGGAAAATAAGGGCTATGCCGGAGGTAATAATGAAGGATTTAGCCGTTCAAAGGGGAAATATATAGCTCTTATAAATAACGATTGTGTAGTTGAAAAAGACTGGCTGTCTGAGATGCTGTCTATATTCAGGCAATCTACTGATAATTCTAAAATAGGAGTGGTGGGCCCTAAAGTAGTTTTTTATTATCATTATCTACCTCTTCAGCTGATTACAAATAGCAAGAATCAAAAAGAGATAGGTGATAGTAGAAAATCCAGGAGACTGGGTGTTCAAATATATGATGTAAAAGCTGGAAATGCTGAAAATAATAGTAGTTACCGAAGCACTTTAAATGAAAGTGTTAAGTATCTGGATGGATTTTATCCTGCAGAATCAGATGAAAGGGGGAAAATCTATCATTGGTCACAGGATAATGCCGTTCTGGCCGTACCAATAGAAAATTTAAATAAGAACCTGGAGATACAGTTTAAGGTATCATCATATCTTTCACCCAATCATTTGCAGCTGGTAATAGATGAAGAAATATTTAAAGATATTGAGGTTTCAAGGAAATCTAAAACGGTAAAAATAAAGATCCCAAAGAGATTTTTTGCTTTCAGGAAAGACATTATCAATAGTTGCGGTATCAAGATAAATAAATCCTTTTACAGTATGGATAGGGGTTTTGAGAGTTTCGATGAAGGACAATATAACCGGGTAGAAGAAGTCTTTGGACTCTCCGGGAGCAGCTTTATAGTGGATAGAAAAATGCTGGATGAGGTCGGCGGTTTTGATGAGAGCTTTTTTACCTACTATGAAGATATTGATCTATTCTGGAGATCCAGATTAGCCGGTTGGAAGAATTTCTTTACTCCTAAATCTATTGTAAGACATTTTCACTGTGGAACCAGTAAAGAATGGTCTTATGATTTTACCTATCATGTGATTAGAAATAGGCTGCTTATGATTTTCAAATGTGGTTGGCCGTTTTTATTCATTAAGAGTTATCTGGTATTCATATTTTCAAATATAATTAACATCCTATATTATATTGCCGGATTGCCTGCGGGTAAAAGACAGAAAAGAATTGATATCCCGATCAGAATTAGAATTTTCTTTGAACTTTTCTATATACTGCCTAAGAATTTAATAAGTAGAATTAGAATAAGAACTGGCAGGAAGGTGCAG
>Ga0210003_1000549_pt1 | contig 33797 bp, 24 predicted proteins | sample LantaG_FD_182804 | JGI IMG/M metagenome (GOLD analysis project Ga0210003, IMG submission 182804) | Deep subsurface microbial communities from Baltic Sea to uncover new lineages of life (NeLLi) - Landsort_02402 metaG (SPAdes) (version 2) | ecosystem: Environmental > Aquatic > Marine > Oceanic >...
TGTTACGGGCCACAACGTGCGAAGTACGAGAAAATGCTTGAGCAATTTGAAAAAACCGGCGAAGAAGCCCTCGCTGAGCTGCAAAAGGTTACCGATCTTGCCGCTTTGGAGGATTTCCGTATAAAGTATCTGGGCCGCAAAGGACAGGTTACCCAGATGCTCAGCCAGATCGGAAAATTTTCGCCCGAGGAGAAGCCAAAGGCCGGCCAGCTTGCCAATAAGGTTAAAAAAGATGTAACCGGGGCATTCGAAGAAGCGAAAAACGCTCTTCAGGCGCAGCAGGCCAAGCCAAAGGATCTGGTAGATGTCACCCTGCCGGGCATCCCCGTCGGAATCGGCAAGACGCACGTCATTACTCAGACCTTAAATGAGCTGCTGGATATATTCGGCAGAATGGGTTTCGGCGTAGCTTACGGCCCCGAGGTCGAGGACGATTGGCACAATTTCATCGCACTGAACATTGGCCCAGAGCATCCGGCGAGGGACCCTTCGGACAACTTCTATGTTTCCGGTGACACCTTGCTGCGGAGCCAGACTTCGACGATTCAGATTCGCGTGATGGAGCGCACGAAGCCGCCCATTCGGGTTGTCGCGCCGGGGCGGGTATATCGCCCGGACACTGTCGATGCGACGCACATGTATATGTTCCATCAGCTCGAAGCACTCGTCGTCGATGAGGGTGTCAGCATGGTCGATATGAAGACCACCATCGAGCAGTTTATTCATACCTTTTTCGGCCCGGATACGAAATGGCGTTTCCGGCCGAGCTTCTTCCCGTTCACCGAGCCAAGTGCCGAGGTCGATTTGCTGCTGAAAAACAAAAGCGGCGAAGAAAGCTGGGTTGAGATGGGCGGCTGCGGCATGGTTGATCCGAACGTATTCGACGCCGTCGGCATCGACAGCGAAAAATACACCGGCTGGGCCTTCGGCTTCGGAATAGAACGCCTCGCCATGCGAAAATACGAAATCACCGACATCCGCCTACTCTTCGAAAACGACCTGCGCTTCCTGAGCCAATTTTGATTTATCAGGCCTCCAAGTCCATAGCTGGGCGTATGATTTTACAGTATTTAGCTCAGCCGTAGTGGCGGCAGGCATCGCTATTTGACGGAATCATCGGGCGGCAGGCCGAGCTTTTTGTATAGGTTTCTTCGGCCTGCTTTGTCGCCGTCGAGGATTGCTTTGGCGTATTCGGCCACTTCTTTGGCGTGGGCTCGCGGGACCACGATGACGCCGTCGCCGTCGGCGACTATCACATCACCCGGTTCGACCAGGACGCCGCCGCAGACGATAGGGCGGTTGATCGATTCGATCTCGTTTCGGCCCGGTCGAATGCCCCGGCCCGGTCTTTTGAAGTAGAGCGGGACCTTCTCGGTTATAATCTCATCGGTGTCGCGGGCTGTGGCGTTGGTAACCACGCCGACACATCCGCGAACCTGCCAGCCCATGATATTGTTCGAGCCGATGGAGCCGACGTCGGAATCGAGGGCATCGTCTATAACCAGTGCCGTGCCCTTGCGAATGAGCGGGGCGAAAGGCTCACTGGATAGCTGGTTGTACCACTGGCCGACCCAGCGGTCGAATGGCTCGGTTTCCATACGCGGGGCCGGCGGCTTGTTGGTCGGGACGTAGCGGACAGTCACGGCAATGCCGATAAAGCGGTGTTTATAATGCACCGTGTCTTTCCATAAAGCGTGGATTTCCGCCGACATCAGGCCGGTATTGGTTAGCCCGACCTTGTCCATCCCGTCGGAAACGTCAGCGACCCGCAGGCCCTCGAAGAATTTGAGGATTTGCTCGTCGTCTTGAGCGCTGTAGATTTTGGTAGGAATGAAATTTTTGCCGGCTCTCAGTTCCTGGGTGTTCGGCCCGGCGTTCTCGTTAGCTGATGCCGGCCTGGAATAAGAGCCTGAAAAAACCAGCGAGAATCCCAATGTCACAATTAAAACCAGTACGGTTGCCACGATTGTTGTTTTTGAGCTTCTTGTTTGCATTTTCCTGTCTCCCAAATTTGCAAATGTTCAAACCAGATTGTTTTTATGGTCGGCACAATATCTGCATGTCAATAATATATTCTCATCTTCGTACGGTTCAAGGCAAAAATGGAAGTTCTTGATTATTTTGATAGATTCTGTTAGGTTGGCACGGTATGAAAAACCGGATGATTTAGAAGTAAAAGCGATGATTGAAATAACGGGCGACGCATTTATAAATGAAGATGAGCTTGTATTCAAGTTCTCCCGGAGCGGCGGACCGGGGGGGCAGAATGTCAACAAGGTCAATACCCGGATTACGCTGCTTTTCGATGTGGCTAATTGCAGTAATCTCTCCGATTGGCAAAAGCAGCGGATACTCACTCGCCTGGCGACTCGTTCCGACAAGAATGGTGTGCTGAGAGTTGTCTCGCAAAAATTCAGAACACAGAGGGCGAATCGCAACGCCGCCGTCGAGCGATTGCAGCAATTGCTCACTGACGCACTGAAAACCATGCCCATTCGGAAAAAAAGTAAGGTTTCATATGCAGCGAAGAAGCGGAGATTGGAGGAAAAGAAGCGGAGAAGTCTGTTAAAGCGGCAGAGGTCGGCGAAGAACCTGTCCGGGGATTTCACAGATTAGGGCAGTAACGTAACAGAGAGTCTCACCGGCGTTTTCGGCTTCGGACCATCAAAAGGACCACGATAGCGGTGACTATCATGATTACCAGCACTTCCTGTGGACCTATCAACACAGCCGCCATGGCAATTTTATCTCCCTGTTTATAAAGTTTATATTCGGCAGAGCTTTCTTAAAAGACTCTTTTAAATGAGACTTTTACGCTCATTTTCGTCGAAAATCAAGTAAATATTTAACATTACAGACTTCTTTTCCGCCATTCGGTTATAAAAACTGGCGGAAAGATGCAATTTTTTATAGATTAAAGTTCGTGCTACTGCGTCGTATTAGTAGTTAAGCTGAATCCGAGTCTCTTTAGGCTGAACTTAGGTGCTGGAAGAAAAGCGTCTAATACGGGAACTCAAGCAAGGGAACAAAGAGGCCCTGCATCGGATTTATATGGAGTACAAAGATAATCTGCTGACGATAGCTGTTTCTATGCTGCACGATACGTACGCGGCAGAGGATGTTCTGCACGATGTCTTTGTTTCCTTTGCCGGGAGCGTAGGAAAGATTCAGCTCCGGGGCAGCTTGAAAAGTTATTTGACAGCCAGCGTTATGAATCGAGTGCGGGATATGTACCGTAAAAAAAAGCATCATCTGGTTGAGCTTGAAGAAGCGGGTCAATTAGCCGGGGATTCCGATGGGCCTATGCAGTCGGCTGAATTTGGCGAAGAAGCCGGGCGATTGACCGACGCATTGGCCCAGCTTCCATTGGAACAGCGAGAAACCATTGTCCTGCATTTGAAAGGCGGCATGAAATTTAAGGATATAGCAAAAATGCAGAGAATTCCGCTGAGCACCGTCCAGGGCAGATACCGTTACGGGCTTGACAAAATGCGGACAATCTTAAAGGAGAGAGCGGAGAAATGAGTTCTGCGGACAATATAGAACGGGCAATCGCCGAGTTGAATCTTACGACCAGGGCCGAGACGGACAATCGCATTCTTAACGATGCTTATGCGGCCCTCGGCAAAGCCGTGCATAAGCAGCAGCCAACGACAGATACCGGCATTTGGCGGATGGTTGTACGAAGCAGGTTTGCCGTGCCGGCTGCAATCGCCGCAATGATTATGCTGGCTTTCGCTCTGTCTGTAAACATCCGGACTCAAAGAGCGGTTAACATTGAAGGAATTTACGGAGCCCTGAGCGAGGTCGAAAATATCCATATCTCGAAATTCCAGACGGGCCGGTCGAGTCCGGATCAGCAGGCATGGGCTTCCGAGACCCTGGGTGTTAAACTATTTAAAAGCGAACTCGGCAATCAGGCACAATATACTCTGTGGGATACCCAAAATAGAGTCAAGATGATAAAGTTCCTGTCTACGAATTCTGTTCAGACCGTACCGATTACCCAGCAGATGCTTGCCGAGCTTGAAAAAACGGCGGCTGGATTAGCCGATATAGTTCCCTTTTCGGATAGAAATGATATCCCTCCAGATGCCCAGTGGGGCCGGATAGACGACAGGGAAGTCTCGGCTGCTGTTCCCAGTACTAAAGCTTACGATCTGACCTGGATAGCAAAAAGCAAAGACTCTCAAGTGATTGTGCATAGAAAGTGGCGCGTTTTTGTAGAGGACCGCACCAATTTACCTAAGAGAATCGAATGGTATGCGAAATCCAGGCTCGAAGATGAATATGGAATTGAGCGATTTGTAGTCATTGCATATCCCAACGAGGCTGAAATTCAGAATATTATTCTAAATATTTTCGGCCCGCGCGATAACCGGCCGGATGACCCGGAATATATAGGTACCCCGGGAGCCCAAAGATAGAATCCGAACCGGCAAACATTCTCCCTGTTGAGGTTGAAACCCGCCGCCATTTGTGATACAAAGGTGGTCAAAAGACTAATATCAGATCAGGGAAGGTCCCTATGGCGGTTCAGTTTATTCTTGGCAGAAGCGGTACCGGAAAGACTCGCTGTTGTATCCGGGCGATTGTCGATGCACTACTGGAGCAGAGCGAGCAAGAGTTGATTCTGCTGGTCCCCGAGCAGGCGAGTTATCAGGCGGAACGGGCAATCCTGGCCGACGAAAGAATCGCCGGCTACAGCAGGCTGCACGTGCTTTCATTTGACCGGCTGCAATTCCTTTTACTGGGCAAAAATACTGCCATGCCCAGGCTTTCACGCATCGGCCGGCAAATGATCGTTCACCGGATCCTGCGTGACAATCAGAGTAAGTTGCAGCTCTTTGGCGCCGAAACCACCTGGTCCGGCTTGTCCCGGCAGATGGCCCAGACGATTACGGAGCTGCACCAGTATGCGAAAACCCCCGATGACGTCGAGAATTTGCTGAGCGAACTGGCGAAAGACGAGCGGCATCATTTAGCCGCCATGAAATTCGCCGATATCGGCCTGGTTTTCAGGGAATATCTGAAATTCATCGAGGGTGATTTTATTGATCCCGACGCTCAATTAATGCGTGCCTGCGGAGCGGTATCGGCGTCAAATCTGGCCAGAGGTGCGAGGTTGTGGGTTGACGGCTTTGCAGGCTTTACTACGGCGGAGTTTGCGATTCTTGCTGAGCTGCTGAAAATGGTAAAAGATACACACATCGCACTTTGCCTGGATCCATCGACCGTCGATTTAAAGAATCCTGATGTCGAGAAGCTTGATGAGGTAGGCTTGTTCAATCCGACCGAGCGGGTTTATTGCAGCCTTTTCGAGCTTGTCAAAAGGAGCAGGCTGGAAGTGATTGAGCCGCTCATTCTTGGCCGGGCAATTCGGTTCTCTCAATGCCGCGAGCTTGACCACGTCGAACGCAATATTTTTGAGCTTCAAGCACCCAAAATGCCGGCATCGGAAAACATCCGCATCGTATCGGCGCCGAATGAGCGGGCGGAAGTTCAGTTTGTCGGCAGGCAGATACTCCGGTTGGTCAGGGAGAAGGATTTTCGATATCGTGACATAGCGGTAATCGCATCGGATATCGATCGATATGAACACTATATAAGGGCGTATTTTGACGACTACGGCGTGCCGTATTTTATTGACAAGCGAAGGCCGCTGAATCACCATCCGGTCGTTCAGCTCATCTCTTCGGCCCTGCAGGCGGTTACCGGCGGCTTTATGTACAGCGACATTTTCGCCTATCTTAAAGCCGACCTGGTGCCTATAAAAAGTTACGATATAGATCTGCTGGAAAATTACTGCCTTGCATTCGGCATATCGGCACGTGACTGGCAGAGCGACAATCCGTGGCATTTTGCCGGGCCGGACAACGAGCGGTTTGACGAGCGGCAAATCAACGACATTCGCATGAAAGTAAGTCGGCCACTGCTGGAGTTGCGGGACAGGCTGTGCCCGGCTGACGAGCAGGCAAAAACGCTTGCGGCCGAAGAGTTCACACAGGCGATCTTCAATTTCCTTGAGCAGCTTGATGTTAAGGAAACAATTGGCGGTTGGATAATTCAGGCTAACGAGAAAAAGGACCTTGCGATTGCTGATGAGCATCGACAATTTTACAATCAGTTTCTCGATATATTTGACGAGCTTGTCGAGGTTTTCGCCGGACAAACGATGAAGGCGGAGGATTATCTTGCGATTCTTCATTCGGCTTTTTCCCAGTTGACGCTGGCTTTCATTCCGCCGGCACTGGACCAGGTGCTTGTCGGTTCCATCGAGCGCAGCCGGCATCCCGACTTGAGAGCGGTTTTCTTAATCGGAACCACGCAAAAGCAGTTTCCAGTGCCCATTGCTTCGGACAGCATCTTAACCGACGATGATCGTATCGCTGCCGAATCTGCGGATTTCCCATTGGCGGCGACTTCCAGCCAGACTCTCGCCGAGCGCCAATATCTGGCTTATATTGCCTTTACCCGGCCTTCGGAATTTCTTTGGGTGACATATCCTTCGGTTGACGAGAAGGGTGCTGCTGCTGCCCGTTCGCAGTTCATAGGCGATATCGAATCGTTGTTTGAGAACCTCGGCGAAGAATCAATCGCAGGTAAGGCAATTAATGTCGAAAATGTGCACAGTGAGGCCGAGCTTGCGGACTTGCTCTGCTGCATGCTCGGAAAAGAGACTTTTGGACCACAAGACGAAGGCAACACAGAGTATAGTGATTTATTTGATGATATTTGCTCGGATGGGCAACTTGCGAAACTGGGCTCGAAAGTCCTTTTCGCGATCAACTACAACAACCGAGCGTCACTGGATGATGATATCGTCAAAGAGCTTTTTGGCCGGCGGACAAAAAGCTCGGCGACCAGGTTGGGAACTTTTGCCGCGTGTCCGTATCAGTATTTCGCCCGGTATACGCTGGATCTGAAAGAGCGGAAGGAATTCAAGTTTGAGCCGCTGGACCTGGGAAGTTTCTATCACCGCGTTCTTGATGCTTTGTTGAAGCGGCTTGACGCTGAAGGAAAAGACTTCGCGGCGACTGACGATGACGAGCTTATAAAATTTGTGAGAGAAGAAATTGGAAAAATCATGAAGAAAGATTCGTTTATATCGAATTTTGTCAGCCGCCGGGGCTATAACGAGTTCATTATAAAGTCCGCCGGCAAAGTTCTCGAAGATTGTGTCATGGCGATAGCCCAAATGGTTCGGACGGGAAGTTTCAGGCCAAAGTTCTCGGAGGTATCTTTCGGGAAAGCAAAGGGCTCTCGCGATACCCTCGGTGATTACGAGCTTGTCCTGGCGGATAAACGCGTACTATCGCTGGACGGCAAGATCGACCGGCTTGATTTTGCAGACGTTGGCGGCGAGAAGATTACGCTTGTTTTCGATTATAAACGACGAGAAACATCCTTTAGCTGGTCGGAGTTCTGCCACGGCCTTGATATGCAGCTCCCGATTTATATGCTGGCTGTCCGCAATACAGGCGACACGGGCAACAAAAACGTTGCAGGCGCATTCTATATGCCGATCGAGGTAAGCCCTAAAAAAGCCACACTCGGCAAGCTGCCGGACAGAAGTGACAGCTTTGAATACAAGGCAAAAGGGATATTCAATGGTGAATTCTACCGGCAATTGGACGGCCAAACAGATTCCGGCTGGAGCAGGTTTTACAATTTCTGTGTCACCGCCAAGGACGAACAATATGGAAACTACGCCAGAAGCGGGGCGTTGAAGCCGAACGATTTTGAATCGTTCCTGAGATTTACCGGGCAAAGAATCATTCAATTGGCCCAGGAGATTGTTTCAGGCAAAATTGACGTCAGTCCATATCGTTTGGGCCAGGTATCGCCGTGCAGTTACTGCAAGTACAAACCTGTCTGCCGGTTCGATTGGCAGATAAATGACTACAATTTTCTGGAATCGCTGAGTAAGTCCCGGGTTCTTGAAAGAGCTGAGGTGGTCGATGTCTGAGAAGAAGATAGAATGGACCGATCAGCAGAAACAGGCGATTGACGCACGCGGCAGCGACGTTGTGGTGACAGCCTCGGCGGGCACCGGGAAAACCGCCGTGCTGTCGGGCAGATGTGTCAACATCATATCCGACAAATCAATATGTCCCGATGTTCGGAGCATCCTCGTACTGACTTTTACCGAAGCTGCCGCCGAGCAAATGCGTTCGCGAATTGCCGGGCAGTTGAGGGATGCATTTCTCGAAAAGCGGAATGACCATCTTCGCCGCCAGCTCATGCTGCTACAGAGCGCCGATATAAGCACGATCCATTCGTTCTGTAAACGGCTCATTACGGAATATTTCTATCGGCTCGGCCTGGATCCGACGTTCGGTGTAATTGATGCCGACGAGCAGACGCTGCTCAAAACAGAAGTGCTCGAAAAGACTATCGACGATCTCTGGCAGGAGAGCCGCATCCGGGGACCTCTTGAGCAGCTTTTGTATAGGCGAGACCTTCGTACCGATGACGGTTTTCTGATCCGGATTATTGAGCTGAGTGATTTTCTGGATGGTGTTATCTCGCGGGAGAAGTGGTATGAAAAGGCGGCACGGCTTGCAGAAGTCACCAATCCTTTTGCAACCGACCTGGGCGAAAAACAGAAACAAATCGTTGCCGCCAGGCTGCAGAATATTCTCGAAAAGCTTAACCACGCCAGGAGACTCTGCGAAAGTGAAGGCGGCGACGCAAGCTGGGATGAGAAACTGCAGGACAGCCACGTTGCGCCCGTTACGAAATGTATCGATATATTGGAAGCCGGCGATTGGGACAAGTGTGCCGGGGCGATAAGGAGTTTCCAAAAGCCCACAACGCGTAAACCCAAAGGTCTGCCGGAGCCGATTGCCGCTCTTATTCAGAGTACAGTCAAAAGTGCCGTAGATGTATTCGCAGAGCTTTCCGAGCTTTCAATCGTAAATCCCGATTATCTTGGCAGGTTTGGCGGCTTGGTTGGATTGCAGACGGGCGTGCTCGTTGAGCTTGTTAAGAAATTCGATCAGCTATACGGCAAGGCCAAGCGGGCCGTCAACTGCCTGGATTTTGCCGACCTCGAACATTATGCCCTGAAACTCCTGAGTGACCAGACCTCTTTGGAGGACAAGCCCGTTCCTTCGCAAACGGCATTGGCGCTCCGGCAGAAGTACAAGCATATTGCTGTTGACGAATATCAGGATATCAACGCTGTCCAGCAGCGGATACTCGAGATGCTTAGTCCCGGCGGCAATATCCTTGGAGTCGGCGACGGTAAACAAAGCATCTATGCATTTCGGGGAGCTATGCCGGATATTTTCCTAAAACAGGTAAGGATGGCTTCGTCCGATCCGGCGAATGCCCCGGTTAGTTTGCGTGTCGATCTCAATGTTAATTTCCGCTCAACGAAAGGGATACTCGATTTTGTGAACGAGATATTTTCTCGAATCATGACGGAATCTTTCACTAAGATTGACTACGACGAATCATCCAGATTGAAGCCTGCTCCGGCGGATAAATCCAAAGCTCAGGCACCGGGCGGCAGGAAAAATATTATCGAGTTCCACATACTTGACAAAATCGGCAATAGCCGGGATTCGCAAGGACAGCAGGCCGGAGAGTCAGAAGATGAGAATCCGGATCTTGTAACTTCACGCCAGACTCAGGCGGCAATGATCGCCCGGCGTATCAGGCGGATGGTGGGAGCCGATACGGGCAAAGCCGAGTTTCAGGTAAATGACGAACAGCAGGGTACTATGCGTGACGTCGAATATCGTGACATTGTCGTCCTGATGCGGTCTTTGGCAAAAAAGGCAAATGATTATGTCGAAATATTCAGGCTGGCAGGTGTGCCCGTGAGCTGCCAGGCTACGGCGGGATATTTCGAGGCTACCGAAATCAGTGATTTTGTCGCTCTGCTGAAGGTTCTGGATAATCCGCAGCGGGACATCGAATTGGCCGCGGTTCTGCGAAGCCCGTTTTTCAAGGTCAGTGACACAGGGCTGGCAAAGATAAAGCTGCACAACAGAACACAGCAGCGGCACAAAAGCTACTATGATTGTGTGCTCGAATATTGTAAAGGTGGCGCGGACGCTGAACTGGCCGGTCGGCTCGAAAAAATACTCGCTCGGATTGAACAATGGCGAACGATTGCCAGACGCGGCAACCTGGCGGATTTGATCTGGCTGATATATCGCCAGACCGGCTTCTTATCGTTTGTCTCGGCTCTGCCGAACGGTCAGGCACGCCGGGCGAATCTTCTCAAGCTCCACGACAGGGCGATTCAGTATGAAGGCTTTGCCAGCAGCGCCGGCGTTCCTTCACTGACGCGATTCGTTGAATTCATCGAAAAGCTTCAGGAAGCCGGGCAGGATTGGGCGCCGGCCGAGCCGCAGTCTTCGGCGGGAAATGCCGTTCGAATTTTGAGCGTTCACAAAAGTAAAGGGCTTGAATTTCCGGTTGTCTTTTTAGCCGAGCTGGAAAGCCGGTTCAATAAAAGGGATGTCCAGGCGGACTGCCTCGTCGATGCGGATTATACGCTCGGATTGCAAATTATCGACCCGGATTCGAACAGTAAACTAAACTCACTTGCACACCAGGTCATTGAAGAGCAAAAGGCGTCCATGGGACTGGCCGAGGAGATGCGAATTCTCTACGTCGCGACGACACGGGCGAAAGAACGGCTTATTCTAACTGCTTCGGAGAAGCAAAAAAAATGCCGGGAGATTATTTCAAATGGTTTATTTTTTGGCGATAAGCCCGTCCCCGACTGGCAGCTTCGTGCCTGCCGAAATCCACTGGAATGGATACTCTACGGGCTCTCCGGCCGAAAGATTCTGCACGAAGCTTTCGAAACCGGTTTGGCGGAGCGGACTGTCGGCGAAGATTTATTCGATTTTAAGCTTCATGGCTGGTCCGATCTGAAACAACTGGCCGACACTATCATTGGACTTAAGGCCGGCAAATCGATTCGGCCGTCCGCTACCTCGAAAAAATCATACCCAGAACGAGAAGGCTCAAAAGTGCTTGCCCAGGTAAAGAGATCGTTAACCTGGGGATATCGGTTTTCAGATGCGGCATTCCTTCCGGCGAAAAGTTCTGTGACGCAACTGACGCACGGCAACGATGAATACATGAAGTTTGATTATTCCGGGGCTCTAAATCGCCGGCCGCGTGCTTTGATGATAATGCAGCCGGACTCGGGTGAGCCTCTCGATGGCCGGCTCATCGGCACTGCCACGCATCTTGTAATATCACAACTTGATTTGACCGGCCCAGTCACCAGAGAAACGGTCGAGAAAACGATAGAAAAGCTTCAGACGGACGGCGCAATCGTCCCTGTCGTTGCCAGGCGAATCGACGCCGAATCGATCCTGGCATTTTTCGAAACCGAGCAGGGCAGGTTGATTTTCGATCCCGCCAATAAGGTCCGGCGTGAATGGCCGTTTACTTTTGCTCTGCCGGCGTCCGGATGGGAGAATTCGTCTATTGCGGAAGATACGATTGTCGTCCAGGGCATCATCGATCTGTTGGTTCGTACGGCTCAGGGCCTGGTAGTAATAGATTTCAAAACCGATAAGATAACGGCAGTGCAGGCCCATGAGCGTGCAGAACTATACCGCCGGCAGTTGGAGCTTTACAGCAGGGCCGCTTGTGCCATCCTGAAAGATAAGCCGGCCGGCAGGTGGCTGTATTTTTTGACTCCGCATGTTTCCGTAGAGGTGTAGAAAATTATGGAAGTATCCCGGTTTGGACGGAAGATCGCAGAAACATCCGGTATCGGTCAATTGATGGAGGACCTGGGTATCGCCTATTCGCAAGGCCGGAATATTCTAATGCTCGGCGGAGGAAATCCCGCTCATATTCCGAAGGTCCAGCAGTGCTTTCGAAGCTGTATGGAGAAGTTGCTGCGCAACGGAGCCGAATTCGAGCGAGCCATCGGGAATTATGACCCTCCCAGCGGCAACCGGGAATTCATTGAGGCGGTTTCCGGCTTGTTAAGAAACGAGCTTGGCTGGGACATCGGGCCGGAAAACATCGCCCTGACCAATGGCAGCCAGACGGCATTTTTCATCCTTTTCAACATTTTCGCCGGCGCGTTTGAAGGCCGGGCCGGCAGGAAAGTCCTGTTTCCGCTGGCCCCGGAATATATTGGGTATTGCGATGTCGGTCTGGAAGACGATTTATTTGTAGCCAACAAGCCTCATATTGAGCATATCGACGACCATGTCTTCAAATATCATGTTAATTTCGACCAGATTAAAATAACCGACGAGATTGGAGCTATTTGTGTATCGAGGCCGACGAATCCTTCCGGCAATGTCCTGACGGATGCTGAAATCGAAAGGCTGAGTGAGCTTGCCTGTGCTAATGACATTCCATTGATAATCGACAACGCTTACGGCATGCCTTTTCCAAACATCATCTTTGCTGAAGCTAAAGCCATTTGGAACGAACATACGATTTTCTGCATGAGTCTTTCAAAGCTCGGCCTGCCGGCTCTGCGTACCGGGATTGTTATCGCTAACGAAGAAGTCATTACCATGGTCTCCAGGATGAACGCCGTGATGAGCCTTGCTCCCGGTGGTATGGGTGCGGCAATTGCGACGGACCTTGTCCGGACCGGCGAAATCATCAATCTGAGCCGTAATGTAATCACGCCGTATTATCAGCAAAAAGCCCGGGCAACTCTGGAGCTGGTTTATAAGGAGCTGGATGGGACCGATTTTCACGTGCACAAGCCCGAGGGAGCGTTCTTTTTATGGCTGTGGTTTCCGAATCTGCCCATTACGAACAGTGAACTCTATCAACGACTCAAGGCAAGAGGGGTCCTGATCGTACCGGGCCATTATTTCTTCCCTGGACTTAAAGAAAAGTGGCGGCACAAAAATGAGTGTATTCGTGTAAATTATTCACAGGACACAGAGACCGTTGCTGCCGGCATAAAGATTATCGCCGAAGAAGTCAAACGAGCTTATAATGCCGCCTGAAATCCATAATTCCCACCAAAGGATTATCCTTGTTCAATGATATTCTGTTTGTATAATGTCGTATTGAAAATCATAAGCAATGAAGAATTTGGAAATTCTGCATGTATTTCGAGTATAGAGGTAAAAAAGATGGGTAAAAGCAAGGTTTTGTACATTTTCTTTGCTGCCATTTTAGCTGTGGGATCGTTCGCATCTTCGGCGAGCGGCTGCTATGCCGTCGTCGTGGGTAAGGATGCATCGCCGGACGGTGCCGTTCTGTTGGGGCATAACGAGCAGAATTACGGACTGCGATATCTGAATTTTAGAAAAGTACCCCGCATCGAACATAGAGCCGGAGAGATGATAAAGCTCCAGGGTGGAGCTGAGATTCCGCAGGTAAAGGAAAGTTACGCTTTTCTCTGGTCTGAAAATCCGGGCATTGCTTTCAGCGACGGTTATCTGAACGAGTGGGGTGTGGCCGTGGTCAGCGACGGCTGTCCGGACAGGGCGGAGGAATTGCAAAATCTCGAAGCCGAGGGCCAAATAGTCAAAGGCGGTATCGGGTATATGCTCCGACGGCTTATCGCAGAGCGGGCGAGGACTGCCAGAGAAGGGGTGCAAGTCGCAGGCGAGTTGATCGAACAGGTGGGCTACCCCAGCTCGCGGACGCTGGTTATCGCTGATTCGAAAGAGGCCTGGCTTTTATCGATGAGCAGGGGCAAGCATTGGGTGGCGCAACGAGTGCCGGATAATGCGGTTGTGCTGCTGCCTAATGTCTATGTAATTGGCAAGGTGAATCTTAAAGACACGAGTAACTTTCTCGGCTCGCCGGACCTCATAGAGTACGCGATAGAAAAAGGATGGTACAACCCGGCGGGCGGCAAGGAATTCGATTTTTCAAAAGCTTACGGCCAGCAGCAAATACGCTTAATGGACCAGCGCCAGTGGCGGGGCCAGTGCCTGGTGACGGGAAAAGATATTGAAAAAGAGCCCGACCGGAAATTGCCGTTCTCTGTCCAGCCGGACAGTAAACTTTCTGTGAAAGATGTGGTTTCAATTCTGCGATTTCACGGCGAAGGCTCGCTGTGTAGTTTTGAAACTCAGGAGGCGGCGGTGTTTCAACTGCGGCAAAATATGCCGGTGGATATCGGCTGTATCTACTGGCGATGTTCCGCTGAGCCGTGTAGCAGTATTTTAACTCCCTGGTATTGTGGTATCACCAAGACGCCGCAAGAATACTATAAGGCGGTTGATGTGAGGAAAAATCTGACGCTGGAATATCATTTTTCCGAATCGCTCGAAAAATTTAAGCCCGATGCAGGAATGGCCTGGTGGGTTTTCAAAGGATTGCAGGATCAAGTAAATGCCGATTACAGGAGCCGTATCGGAATCGTCCGGGCGGCATGTGACAAGTATGAGGCGAAAGTTTTTGCGGACCAGCCGGCGGTTGAGAATAAAGCGATGGAGTTGTACCGGAACGATAAGTCGGCTGCGAGGCGCTATCTGACAGGCTATTCCCGGGATGTTGCCCTCGGAGCCGTCAACAAGGCCCGTGAACTTACTAAACAATTTAAGTAAAAATAATACAGTAACTTTTTTAATGGAGAGTTGTCGAAATGGCAAGTGCACCTAAAGCAAATGCAGTGGTTGGACAATCAGGTGGTCCGACCGGGGTAATAAATGCATCTTTGGTCGGCGTTATCGAAGAGGCAAACAAGCATCCGGAAATCGAAAATCTCTACGGTGCGATTCACGCCGTGGCGGGAATGGTTAAAAATGAATTCATCGATTTGAAAAAGCTCTCGGCCGAAATGCTGGAAGTCGTGGCGGCGTCGCCCTCCTCGGCAATAGGCACCAGCAGAGACAAACCCGACGAAGAATATTGCGCGAAGATTCTTAAGGTTTTCAAGGATCGCGACATCAGATACTTCTTTTACATTGGCGGTAACGACTCGGCCAATACCGCTTACATCCTTAACAAGATGGCGGATGAGGTCAACTACGACATACGGGCGTTTCACATCCCCAAGACCGTTGACAACGACCTGCTCGTAACCGACCATTGCCCCGGCTTTGGAACCGCGGCGAAGTTCGAGGCCTGCGCCCTGATGGGTGATGACCTGGACAACCGTGCTCTGCCGGGCGTGAAAATCGATGTGATTATGGGCAGGCACGCCGGCTTTCTGACCGCCGCTTCAGTATTGGGCAGGAAACGGGATGACGACGGCCCCCACCTCGTTTATGTTCCGGAAAGACCGGTTTCGATGGACAAGTTCGTCAGTGATGTCGCAGGCGTTTACGAAGATCTTGGCCGGTGCGTTGTCGCAGTCAGCGAAGGAATTTGTGATGTCGATGGTGTAACCTGGGCCAAGAAACTCGCCGAACAGGCAGAGGTCGATGCGCACGGCAATGTACAACTTTCCGGCACTGGAGCACTGGCCGACTTCCTGGCGGGCGAGGTAAAAGCCAAACTTGGTCCGAAGAAGCGCGTCCGGGCCGATACGTTCGGCTACCTGCAAAGGAGCTATCCCGGCATTCAATCGGCGGTCGATGTCGATGAAGCCCGGCGGTGCGGGCGCGAAGCGGTCAAGCTCGCTATGGAGCAGGATAACGGTTCTGTCGCCATCAGGCGTACTGGCAACGGAAAGGACTACGCGGTCGAGCTGTTCCGAACCGAGCTGAGCAATGTCGCCGAGAAGACAAAGTCGATGCCCGACGAATTCATTAACGCTGAAGGTAACGGCATAACCGATGCCTTCGTAGAATATGCGTTGCCTCTTACGGGCGAACTGCCTGAGACCGAATATCTCGGTAATTATCCGAAAGTTTAAGTTGCTTTAGCGATAGTTAATTCCCTGATTTGAGCATTAGAATTAAGCCTGGTGGCGATTGCCTGAAATGATAAAGACCAAAATAATTGCAACGCTCGGCCCCTCGTGTGAAGAGGCCGGAATACTCGATGCCATGATTGATAATGGTGTCGATGTTTTCCGCCTGAACTTCTCGCATGGTACGCTTGACGAGCATGACAAATTGCTGGAAACACTGAATGCCGCCCGCTCCCGGCATCATCAAATGACCGCAGTGCTGGGTGATTTGTGCGGCCCGAAGATTCGGATCAGCCGCATCGAACCGGAAGGGCAGATGCTGTATGCCGGCGATAAGGTCACCATTGTACCCGGAAATCAAGTAGGTACGGCACATTGTTTCGGCACGAACTACGAACATTTCAACCAGGACGTGGAAATCGGTCACCGCATCTTTCTCGATGACGGCCAAATCACACTGAACGTGGTCGGTCGAGGCGGCGAAGATATAGTCTGCCAAGTTGTTGATGGCGGCACTTTGTCCAGTCGAAAGGGAGTCAATCTGCCTGACACCCGGATACGCATACCGTCAATCACCGAGTTTGACTGGTATTGTATTAACTGGGCGATAAAGCGGAATCTGGATTTCCTTGCCTTAAGCTTCGTACGTTCGGCCGACGAGATAAACCAGCTAAAAGAGTATATCTGCAAAGCCGGGGCGGATATCAAGGTAGTAGCCAAGATTGAGACGCCGCAGGCATTGGCACATCTGGAGCCGATCGTTACTGCAAGTGACGCCGTATTGGTTGCCCGCGGAGACCTCGGCGTTGAGATGGACCTTGCCGAATTGCCCTTGATACAAAAACGTATCACAAAGATGTGCCGGGATTTCGGCAAACCTGTCATCGTTGCCACGCAAATGCTCCAAAGCATGATTGAAAATCCAACCGCCACGCGTGCCGAGGTCTCGGATGTCGCCAATGCTATCATGGACTATACCGATGCCGTTCTGCTTTCCGGCGAAACCGCGATCGGTAAATATCCCGTCAAGGCGGCACAGACAATCGAGCGAATAGCAAGAGTAACCGAAGAATACCTCGATAAGCAGTACGCTATCGTACAGCCAAAGAGCACAACTACGAAAGAATTGGCGCTCACCGCGGCAGTGGCTCGCAGCCTCGGGCAGCTTGTCGAGGATATCGACGCTAAACTCGTGGCGGTCTGGTCGCAAAGCGGTTCATCGGCCCGTTTTCTCAGTAAGGCACGTATCGATGTGCCCATACTTGCCTTAAGCTCCGACGAAAGGTCATGCCGTCAAATGTGCCTGCATTACGGGGTCATACCATGCTGCCGGCCAATCCCGGATGACATCAGGCAGTTCACATTCCTGGTCGATAAGCTCATTATCGAGAACAACTGGGCCCAGCCCGGCGATAGAATAATCCTCGTAGCCGGCCAGCCCCTTGGCGCCCCCGGCACCACCAACTCCATCAATGTCCACAACATCAACGCCTGAAAGGGCGAAAGTCCGGCTCGTTTTACGATAGTCCCTGCTTAACGTTTATTCCGAATGGTATCCTTTCATTCTTCAGCGGTGAAAACTGCGATTTCAGCTAAGCCTATATTCTGGGTTTCCGGTTTGACGGAAGTAACGACGAACTTCAGCCAGGTGACCTCTTTGGGCCCGAATGTGATTTCCTTAGCGGCGGAAGCGTCGTCGGGCAGCTCGCTTACGTTTATCGCGCTGCCGTCACTGAAGGTGAGTGTCCCGGCGGTAACCTGGTCGGTGTGGGTGTTGGGCCTGTCGAAAAGCCAGATGCGGTTGATGGTTTGTGGTTTATCCCAACTCAATTGTAGAGACGCCGACGCTTTTTCGCCGTTGGCGGCCCACTCGGCCGAGATATCTTCCGGGTACCCGCCAACTACTCGGTCAATCGCAGCGCCGGCGGAGTAGCCTTTGTAGGTTGATGAAGCGGTTACTTTGGCTTTCGGGGCGATATTGCTGCTGCTCATGAGCGGGTCTTTCTGCTTTTGCTGTGGGTTGTTCTGAGTTTCTTTGTACTGCCGGTACATCGCGGGATTAAGCAATTTTACCTGCTGGAGGACAAGGCCGTAGCGGCTGCCCGGCGGTTTCGCTTTGAATCGGATGTTGTTCCAGCCCTGGCTGAAGTTGCCTGAATAGCACAGCCAGAGTGTCAATCCATCTGTGCTGATAAATTTGGATGGGAAGTTGAGGAAATATCCCTGCTCGCCGAACTCCTTCATATATGTAACCAGCTTCCAGGGGCCTGTAATCTTATTGGATTCAAGAATGTAGGAATTCATCTTCGCGACTGTCGGCCAGCCATCGGTTATGCACATTAAATATTTCTTGAGCGGTGCGTTATAGGTAATTGTTACGCAGCCCATATTATTGTTCCACTCCAGCAAAGGCCTGATGTCTTCGAAGTCATAGGACCAGATGGGCTTTCTGTCATTATTATGTCCGGCGAAGTATTCATATTTTGATTCATCGTTGATATTTTCGATGCTGGGGCTGACCCTTGTAAGATAAATCTGGTCGCCGGATATCCAGCTCAAGTTGGCGTATCGGGGCTTAGGATCGTTCTCTTCGGCGCCATAACCGACCAGATAGGCTTTGCCGTCTGGTGAGTGTTCCATGTTTTTGCCGAAGTCTACGAATTTGGGTGAGCCGATTTTTAGTGGGCCCATGAATTTTGCAGGCTCAGGGAAAAGGGGCTTTGCCGGCGTGTGCGGTGAGTCGGTCCAGGTTTTGCCATAGTCGGTGGAGATTCTGAAGCCGGGGATGGGACCCAAAACGGGCCAATTCCATCTCATGCCCTCGTGCATAACGCTTCCGGCGGGGCCCAGGCAATATGTGCCGTAATACCAGATACCGTTGTAAACGAGACTGCCGCAGGGATAGCGGCCCTCGTATGGGCGAGGATTGCCTTTAGTCGTACCGAGAGCCTTGATTTTGAGATTGAGCGGGTCATTGCCGATCATTACGGCCTGGCCTGTGGTCGCATCGGTGCCGCCGGAACTGGAACTCATGCCGTCGGTTTGTCCATCTGTCCATGGAGAGTACAAATTATCATCCGAGGCCCAGGAAGGATACCATGTATCGGCGGCTCGATAGTCGCTGTGCACGCCGGTAAATAATATCCCGATGAGATCCTTGGATTGCTCAAAGGGAATGTCTTCGGGAGGTTCCGAGGGCCAGAGCACCGAACCGGCCTTTGGCTTGTGCACTACTCTTTCATCGGCGAGAATAGTGCCGGATAAAACAACAATCAGTAAGCAGGCTAACAACATCTGGTCTGCTGTTAATGCTTTGGGGACCGATGTTTTCATTTCGTCCCTCCGAAATGTTTCGTTAGGTAAACAATGCCTCCACAAACGTGGCCGGGTCGAACTCTGCTATATCTTCCGGTTTTTCGCCCAAACCGACGAATTTTACCGGGATATCGAGCTGGTCCTTAATGGCGATGACAATACCGCCGCGAGCTGTGCCGTCGAGTTTGGCCAGGAATATGCCCGTAACGTTAATCGCTTCGGCGAATAATTTCGCCTGGGAGATAGCGTTCTGGCCTGTCGTGGCGTCGAGAACCAGAAGGACTTCATTCGGGGCGTCGGGGATTTTGCGGGCAACCACATCGCGGATTTTTGTCAGTTGCAGCATCAGGTCCTTTTTTGTGTGTATCCGGCCGGCTGTGTCGAGAATCAGGATGTCCGTGTCTCTGGCGAGGGCGGCTTCGCAGGCGTCGAAGGCAACTGCCGCCGGGTCGCTGCCGCTTTGGTGTTTGACGATTTGAACGCCAATCCGGTCGGCCCAGATTGTCAATTGCTCCACAGCGGCGGCACGGAATGTGTCACAGGCGGCAACAATGACCTTTTTGTTATTTTTGTTGAATATATATGCGAGTTTAGCGATGCTCGTGGTTTTGCCGGTGCCGTTGACGCCCGCAACAAGGATAACCGTCGGGCCTGTTTTGGCAATGCGTAGCTGTCTGTCGCGGTCCGGCCAATAGCTTTTTATGTGCTCCTTAAGAAACGGTATAATATCGTCGGTTGTGGCGATTTGTTTGCTGCGGTAAGCTTCTCGCAACTCTGAGACGAGTTTGTCAGTTGTCTCGACGCCGATATCATCGCGGATTAGCGTTTCTTCCAGTTCATCGAGCAGTTTTTCATCAATCTTTCTGCCCAGGCTCAATACCGAAGAGAGCGAAGAGCTGATTTTGGCCCGTGTTTTTCCTAACCGTTCTTTGAAAAATCCCGCTGTTTTAGTGAAAATTCCCATCTGTGTTTGCCTTTTTATAAAGATTCATTCTAATTAACGTTAGAAGCAACTTTTATGCCTCCAAATGGTTCCGGCTCAGCTATGATAGTATCGGGCTTTCAAATAATTTCAAGTATCCTTTCTTCTTCGCGTTCCTTTGGGGTGGGGTGGAATTCTGAAATTAGCTTTGTTTTGTCTTTGATTTGCAAAATCACCCGGTCGGAGAGCCGCCGGATTTACTGATTACGATTTACTATTTACTCGACTTGACTGGGTTTTTGATTGTCATGCTGAAACCTTCGACTCCGCTCAGGACATGCTACGTGAAGCATCTCGGATTAGAACTGGATGTATGCCAAGAGAGTAGGTGTGAGATTCTTCGCTGCTCTCAGAATAACAAGTTTCATATATCCTTCTTAACACAACGCTTAGGAAAAATTCAGTCAGGTTGAATTGTTACAGGATAAAAATTTTCTTTGACAAGTCAGGCGGTTCTGGTTAGATTCTCACTATCGTCCTGCGCTTTTTGAGTATAAACTCACGCGTGATTCGTGCAGGATAAAAATAGGAATCCCCTAACAAGGATGTTCTGGTGGGCGGTTGCTTTTCGCATAGAACATCGATTCACAAAGGACGTCGGCGTGGCAGTTCCGGAAGTTGAAGAAATATTTGCAGACATACTTGAGCGTGCAAAAGCACTTGATCCTGCCAACACACGCAAGTGGTTCGAGAAATTGGCGGTTTTGCATTTCGATGGCGGTTCGTTCCGAATAGGCTGTCCCGATGAGGCAACCGTTCAGTTTTTACAGGATAATTGCAAGAGCAGTTTTATCCGAGCGGCCCAACAAATAACCGGCCATCTTGTCACGTTGGATTTCAGTGTTGACGCCGGCGTAAACGCCGATAGCGGTGATCGACGCTATCAGGCCAGCCTCAAACTCCATCCTGATTATACTTTCGATAATTTTGTAGTCGGGCCGAGTAACAGGCTTGCTCACGCCAGTTGTTTTGCCGTAAGCCAATCGCCCGGCGATACTTATAATCCGCTTTTTATCTACGGAAACTCCGGTTTGGGAAAGACACATCTTCTGCATGCCGTTTGCTTCGAAGCCCAGCGAAGGCTTAATAACGCAGTTATCCAGTTCTTGAGCTGTGAAGATTTCGTCAACAGATTTATAAGGGCGATCGAGGAAGGAAATCTGGCCGGCTTTCAAAGTCAGTTTCGCACGGTCGATTTGCTGATAATCGACGATGTTCAGTTCCTGCGTGAACGTGAGCACAGCCAGGAGGAATTCTTTCATACCTTCAACGCTCTTTATAACAACGGCAAACAAATCATTCTCAGTGCCGACAGCGCGCCCGGCAAGATTCCTTCGCTTGAGGAGCGTCTAATCAGCAGGTTCAACTGGGGCCTCGTGACCAGGATCGATCCGCCGAGCTACGAGACAAGGGTTGCAATCGTGCAAAAAAAGGCCCATGTTCGGGGCCTGAATATTTCCGATGAAATAGCCGGATTTATTGCTCGAAAAGTGTACGCGAACATAAGGGAACTGGAAGGGGCATTGACCAGCATTTACGCTGTAGCGACGACTACCGACCATGAGATTGACCTTGAACTGGCTCAGACAGCACTGGAAGGGCAAATTAAAGCGACATCCAAACACATTAGTATTACTGATATTACCGAGGTGGTAACGAGCTATTTTGACGTTCGCCTTACTGATTTGCAGAGCAAAAAGCGCAGCCAGAGCATTACCGAACCGCGTCAGATTTGTATGTATCTGGCAAGGAATCTGACCAGGCACAGCCTTGAAGAAATCGGCGGCCACCTGGGCGGACGTGATCATACGACAGTGATGCACGCCTGCAGCAAGATAAATCAGGCCAAGGACATTGATCCCAAAATGAGCGTTTTGCTGGACGACCTGACAAAACAAATCACGCAAACCTGACAAGCTTAACCGCACGGAAATATTCGGCCTTGTCAGTCTCAATCGAGTCGTTTTGCAGGATTGTTTCAATATGCAATTTAACATGTTAAGATATTCTGAGGGCAGCCGTGTGATTAAGAACTTTTCTCTGGCAATTCCCTTTGCCTTCTTACCCATTTCTTTCACCATGGCATACTTATTGAGAAAATCGGCAATTTCGTCGGCGAAGCCTTCAATATTATGGTGCTCGATCTGAAGGCCATTTTCATCGCCGGTAATGCGAGCCGGCAGCATGTGTAAACAAGCACACATCTTATGGGGACCGGTATGCGCAGTAATGTCAAATTTTGAGATGGCTAAAAGGGTGTTGTTGCGATAATATATTGTCCATCCTGTGACTTGGATTATAAGGAGCGAAAGAGCTTGGCATCGGAAAATGACAAAAAGAAGTCGCTTCGGGTAGCTCTGATTGCATCGGAGCATACTATCTGTGAGTATTCGATATTCCTGGAGCGTCTGCTGGTTGGTTTGGCGGACGAGTCGATTCCGGTGGCTCTGATTTGTCCGCCGGGCTTCAATCCAGGTACTGTGTTTACCGGCATTGCTGAGGTTATTAATTATCCGGTTATTGATTTGCCTTTTATTGAGCGTCTGAATATCAGGCTGCTCACTGAGCGTCTTGCTAAATTCGAGCCTACCATTCTGCATTGTCTGTGCGAAAGCGAGGCGCCACTTACAAGGCATTTGGCCCGTCGATTGCATTTACCTTATGTGTTGATGGTCAATTCGCTGCAGAACAAATGGAGCCACCTGTCCATTTCGTCTAAGAATTGTGCGAAAATTATTGTTCCGGCTAAAAGTATCGCTGCTAATATGGCGAGTGTTCATCCTCGCTTTGCCGACCTGATCGAACAGATAAATGTAGGGACGTTCACGGCAGAAGGCTGTGGATGTTTTTCTGAGTCTTCCCGGCTTGCGACCATGGTGATTGCAGATCCTCTGGATAAGGCCGATGACTTTGAGAATTTGTTTAGCGTAATCAGGCATTTAATGATTGACGGTTATGAATTTATGACAGTGATAGTCGGCGGGGGGCGGGCGGAGAGACAACTGTGGAAATTGCTGTCTGCTTTGGATCTTCTCCAGATTGTCAGCATTGTGCCCCGGCGTATGCCCTGGCGTTCGGTTCTTGCCGCGGGTGACATATTCATTCAGCCTCAGCCAAATTATGCTTTTGATCCTGTATTATTGGAGGCGATGAGTATCGGTGCCGCGGTTGCCGGGTGTACGGGTGGTGTTGATGATCTTATAATTGAGGATCGGACGGCGGTTGTGTTTGATCCGAATGACGAAACAAGTATTATACGTACCCTGCAGCGGCTGTTGGACAGGCGTGAGTTCGCACGTCGGATCGCCGGAAATGCACAGCAATATTTAAGAGAGAACCACTCGGTCAGCAAAATGATTTCCGCTACGCTCCAGATATATTATGAAACGCAAGAGTAAATATCATTAAAACCTTCAGAAGGAGCGAAGCATATCAATGCGTAACGATATAGAAAAACAGAAATATCGAATATTAATTTTCGTATGTTGGAGGGGCAGTACTCAGTCAGAGGAACATTAGGTCAGTTCGATGTCGATTGATTTTTGTGGTGGTGGATTGTCAGTGGCAGCCAACAGACTGCCGAGCCGGTAAGCTTCATTGAGTGCTGAAGGGTGTTTTTCGATATCGCCGAGGGCATCAATCTTGTTGACGAACAAATTGGCTACATATTGTGCATCGAGCGAGTCAAAATAAGATTTCATAGTCAATCGAACGCATTCGAATTGTTTCTTGCTTCTTGATCCCCCGACGGCGATAACCATGGCCCGGCGATCCTGCCCGGCAGTGTTAAGCTCTTTTTTCAGCACATATTTATGCGCCCAAAGGCACTGGCAGCGGTCAATAAGCATTTTAGCCTGGGCGCAAACGGTCATAAAGAATATCGGCGTAGCGAAAATTATGCGATCGGCGTCGAGGATTTTTTTCATGAGTTGCTGATAATCATCCTGCACTTTGCATAAGCCTGTTGCATAGCAGGCGTTGCACTCGATGCAAGGGCTTACTTTATAATCGGGCAAACGCAGGTATTCGATATTTGCGCCCGCAGACTCGGCACCGTTCAAAGCCCGGCGTAAAAGCAAATCACTGTTGCCTTTAATTCTCGGGCTTGTCGATATTCCAAGAACTTTTATACTCATAATTATTAATTCGTTCAGATAAACACAGTCGGTACTTTTGCACGAATATGATATAATCTTATCGTTCGGGCAGGTTATTTTCAAGCTGTTTTTCAGCAGAGAATTGGTACACGAAATTTCACAAAAGGAATCTTCAAAAAGATTCAAGATATGAAACAAAGTATGCCGATGGATAATACTGGATTGATAAATGGGTGGCTCTGACAAATGACCAATGCGGCCATGTTAGTCCAAAATTACTTTGTCTATCTTTGATATCGCACACAAGTTAGATCGTAATCCAGACATGGTAGTTAAGGGCTGATATAAAAAAGGAAAGAGCCACATAAGCAAAGGGAGAGCCCATCCTGAGGCTCTCCCATTTTTGTATACTTTTCCTACTTTCTCCAAATCTCCCTGATTTCAATCAGATAGAAATTGTAAGTCATCCTATTTCTGAAATACAATTTTGCCTGCTACGATAGTGGTATGAACAGACAGGTTATCATCGAGCAGGATCAGATCTGCATCCTTTCCCACTGTGATGGTACCTTTTTTATCCTGGAGTCCTAACAGTCCTCCGGGATTTTGTGTGACCATTCGAATCGCGGTATCGATCGGGCAATCTGTAAATGCTATGAATCTTTCGAGTATCTGGCTGAGTCCGATGGCGGTACCGATAAGAGTGCCGTCTTTGTATCTTGCCGCTCCTGCTTTGGACTCGTATTCGATTCCGTTGTAGATGAACATGCCGTCGCCAAGGCCTATAGCCTGCATGCCGTCTGTAATTGGGAATGTACGGTCAGGCCCGAGCTTTTCATAAGCGAAATTCAGAACGGCCGGATGGATATGGACACCGTCAGTAATAACCTGGGCTGTTATCTGTTCAGACTGAAAGATAGCCACCAGCGGCCCCGGTGCGCGATGGTGGATCGAGGCCATTGCATTGAACAAATGTGTTATATGCGAGATCCCCGCATCGAATCCATCGAGAGTTTGCTCGTATGTAGCGTTAGAGTGGCCGAAGGAGGCGATAATATTAGAGTCAACAAGAGAGCGGATGATTCCCAGGCTCTCGGGCAGTTCCGGTGCGATGGTCATCATACTGAGATGCCCGTCGGTAATGTTCTGGATTTCATCGAGAATTTGTTCAGAAGGGGGGCAGATGCAATCAGGTTGAATCATCCCCTTCTTTTCCGGCGAGATAAAAGGGCCTTCGAGATGGATGCCGAGCAGATTTGCCCCGCCGAGGTCCCGGCCGACATATTCAGCCGCGAGAGCAAGGTGCCTATTGTCCTGGTTTGGCTTAAAGACAGTCGTAGCCAGAAAGCCGGTGGCCCCAAAGCGAGCACAAGTCCGTGATATTGCTTCCAGCGCTTCCGGCGTCGCATCAAGGATATCGGCGCCGCCGGCACCCTGAATATGAATGTCGATAAAGCCGGGGGCGATGATACGGCCCTGCGCATCGAGCGTATTGTTGGAGGCGGTGCTGGATTCGATTTGGCCGATTTGGGTGATTACACCGTTTTCAATGAGGATAGAAGTGGTTTGTTCATCCTCCGGGGCGTCGAACAATCTGCAATTAGTTATAAGAAATCTCTGTGACATATTCATGGTTGAAGCATAATCAAAGCAGGACTTGATTGCAAGGCTGAAATTGAGTGAGGGAATATTTTTAAGGATTATTAAGTAGTGATTTCGTGTAGTGTATAGAGGACAGCGTTGCCATTTTGAGTTGAAAGCCAAATGGCCAAAGGTTGAGGAATGGCGTGGCGATGAGGGTTGACACAGGATATATTGGGGCGTATGATTTGCGTCATTGGGAATTAATTCTTGGAGTAGATAAAATGGCCGAGGCAGAAAAAAGCTGGGAAAAGAGATTGGCCGGTAAGCCTGATGAGCTGACGGTCGATTTTGTGGAGTCGCTGTCAGTCGATAAGCGTCTCTATAAGTATGATATTGTCGGATCGATCGCTCACGCGCAGATGCTGGCGGATCAGAAGCTGATTACTAAAGATGAGTTCAAGCAGATTAAAGATGGGCTGATCGAAATAAGTGAGGAAATCGCGGAAGGGCGGTTCAAATTCCAAAAGGAGTATGAAGATATCCACATGGCAATCGAGGCGGCTCTGGTTGCGAAAACAGGCCAGGCCGGCAAGAAACTCCATACAGGCAGAAGCCGTAACGACCAGGTGGCGACCGATATTCGGCTCTGGATGCGCGACAGGATAGAGATTTTGCAGGCCAAGATTACGCTGCTTCAGAAAGCTCTTGTCAAATCGGCTGGCAGATATACCGAAGATGTTATGCCGAGCTATACGCATCTCCAGCGTGCCCAGCCGATTGTCATCGCTTCTTATGTGTTAAGTTTCGCCGAACAGTTCGAACGCGATTTTATTCGATTGAAGAATTGCGGTAGCCTGCTGAATATTTCGCCGTTAGGCAGCGGGGCGGTGGCCGGCTCCACGCTGAATCTGGACAGGAAGAGTACGGCCAGTCAGCTTGGTTTCTCCGATATAAGCTACAACAGTATCGATGCGGTCAGCGACAGGGACTTTTGCGCGGAATTTATTTTCGATTGTGCGCTAATCGCCACGCACCTGTCCCGGCTGGCGGAGGATTGGATACTATATTCGTCGAATGAATTCGGATTCGTACTGATTGACGATGCCTATTGCACGTCGTCAAGTATGATGCCGCAGAAGCGCAATCCCGATTTGCTTGAGCTGATTCGGGGCAAGACCGGTTCTGTTTATGGCTCATTGATGGCGATGCTGACGATTTTGAAGGCTCAGCCGTCGGGCTATAATCGTGACATGCAGGAGGATAAGGTCCACGTTTTTTCCGCCGCCGATACGGTTGAGGCCTGCCTGGACGTGGCTTGTGCGATTGTTTCCCATACGAAGTTCGATACGAAGAGAATTTCGGCCGGCCTGGATGAAGGATTTTTGGATGCAACTGCTTTGGTTGAGTATCTGGTTAAAAAAGGTGTCGCTTTCCGCGAGGCGCACGGCATTGTAGGCTCTTTGGTTGCCGACAGTGAGAAACAGCAAAAGAAACTGGTCGAGCTTACACTGGACGAGTTCCAAAAGTATTCGAACCTGATAGAGCCCGATGTATACGAAAGTCTCGGCGCTGTGAATGTTGCGGGTAAATATGTAACGGAAGGTTCGGCCGGACCGAAGCAGGCGAAAGAGCAGATTGAATACTGGAACAAGCAGTTAGGGCTGCGATGAGTGCTGGCGAAGATGAAATTACCGCATGGTTTGCGAACCAGAGCCGTTTGTCCGCTTCAGATTTTCCGATAGGCATCGGCGACGACATGGCCCAGGTCAGGCTGGGCAATGAGTCAGTTCTTGTCACTACGGATATGCTGCTGGACGGCGTCCATTTCGACTTGCGGCAAGTAACTATAGAGCAGGCCGGGTATAAGGCGATGGCGGTAAGTCTCAGCGATTGTGCCGCGATGGCGACAATTCCTGTCGCGGCGGTTGTTTCTGTTGCAATGCCGAAAGGATTCGGCGGGGAAGAATTAAAGCAGCTTCATGCCGGGATTATCCGTGCGGGTGGGAAATACAATTGTGCCCTGGTGGGTGGTGATATAACAAGCTGGAAACGAGAGAATCCGTTTGCGATAAGTGTGGCAATGCTCAGCAGACCGGCGGGAAACGAGCCTGTAAAGAGGTCGGGTGCGAAAACCGGCGATAGTATTTGCGTAACAGGTTCGTTGGGCGGATCAGGCTCCGGCAAACATCTGGAGTTTGAGCCGAGAATCAAAGAAGCTATAAAAATCGCCGGGATGGTCAGGATTAATGCAATGATTGATTTAAGTGACGGGCTAAGCAGCGACCTGAATCGTATCTGCCGCCAGAGTGGAGCAGGGGCGGTAATCGACGCTGAGCGGATTCCGATATCGGATGAGGCCCGGACGGCAGAGGATCCGTTGAGTTCCGCGATAAACGATGGCGAAGATTTCGAGTTGCTGTTTACTCTTTCGAAGAACGATTGTCAGAAATTATTGGATAAGTGGAATGAGCCGGTACCGATTACGCAAATCGGCGAAATAACGGATACTCGGAAAATGCAGATTAAGATGCCCGATGGCCACATTGTGGATCTGCGGATCAAAGGTTTTGACCATTTGAAGAATTAACATGTGCGAAAAGGAGGTATGAATTATGAAGCGCCGGTCATTGATTAATGCGTTGGTTGGATTGTTTGTGTTTTTTGGTTTTTCTGCCGGTGTATCGGGCGTCGAAAAGCTGGACAGAGGTTTTATTGCTCTTGAGCGTGCAGACGGCTCGGTTTTTCTGAGCTGGCGGCTGCTCGATACCGATTCCGACGATATCGCGTTTCGAGTCAAGCGGCGCAGTTCCGAATCGGTTGCTGACACTTCTGTTTTAACAAAGGGCGAGCCGTATCGGGCGACTAATTTTTTAGATGATACCGCTGGCAGGGGAAAAAGCTATGTTTACGAATTGTATGAATCCAGCGCAATAAATTGGCCCGGCGAAATCGGAAAATTGGGGGAGATTGAGATTGAACTAACCGGCCGGCCTAAGCCGTATATCAGTATCCCGCTCAATGGCGATTACGATTTCCAGAAGGTGGGCATTGCCGATCTGGATGGTGACGGGACTTATGAATATGTTATCAAGCAGCCAAATTTCAACACGGACCCTTATCAGCAGCCGGGGTATTGGAAGAAGAGTACTACTACATACAAACTCGAAGCCTACCGTTCGGACGGGACTATGATGTGGCGCTACGATATGGGCTGGTCCATCGAGGCGGGAATATGGTATTCGCCTTGGATTGTTTACGATGTCGATGGCGACGGCAGGGCCGAGGTCTACTGCAAGGCAGGTGAAGGCGATCCTCGCGATGAAAAAGGGCTTGTTCAAACCGGCCCCGAATATCTGGTCAAGCTTGACGGCCAAACCGGCAAGGTGGTTTCTAAAACAGCATGGCTGTCGCGTGGCGGATATCCCTCGTACAACTACTACTGCCGTAATTTTCTGACGGTGGCGTATCTCGACGGTAAAACGCCATCGCTGATTATGCAGCGAGGCACCTACAATCTCATCAAAACGCAGGCGCTGGATAAGGACTTCAATCAAATATGGTACTGGGAGTCAACACAGGAAAAGGAAAAATATCACGGGCAAGGCGCTCACGGCTTGATCAGTGCCGACATTGACGCCGACGGCAGGGATGAGCTGGTCATCGGCTCTTCGGTGCTGGATGAATACGGCAAAGGTATCTGGACGATGGGGATGGGGCATCCTGATGTTATTTATGTCGCCGATATCGATCCGAACAATCCGGGTCTGGAGATATTTTACGGAATCGAGCCGCGACAGAAGACCGATGCAATTTGTGTCGTGGATGCGAAGACCGGTCGCAAACTCTGGGCGCACAAGGAGCCTACCCGTCACGTTCACGGCCAGGGAATGGCTGCTGACATACTTGCCGATTCGCCCGGTATGGAAGTTTATGCCGGTGAGAGAGATTTGAAGCAGCGATGGCTTTATAGCGCCAAGGGTAAGCTGATTGAGTTCAATGAAACCGGCACCCTGAACCCGCGCGCCCTCTGGTGGGATGCCGATCCGCAAAAGGAAGTGATTGTATCCGGAGCGATTCGTGATTGGGGCGGAGAAGCGATGCAGCCGATTCAGGGCAGGGTAATTGCTGTGGTTGATTGTCTCGGTGATTACCGGGAAGAGGTGATTACCAGCTTGAAAGGGGAGCTTCGCATTTACAGCACAACCTTGCCGACAACCGGCCGGCGTATCTGTCTTATGCAAGACCATCAATACCGCTTGGGAATCACCGCTCAGACGATGGGTTATTACTATCCGGCCCAATTAGGAAAATGATTATTGATTACCGATAAATGATGATTAGCCTATGAGCATGGATTTTAGTACTATTTTAAATTCCCCGGATGAAACTATAGAGTTCGGTCGAAGGATTGGCTTACAACTCAAAGGCGGTGAGGTTGTTGCTATCTGCGGGCCGTTGGGCAGCGGAAAGACGCACCTGATCAAGGGGATAGCAGCCGGAGCAGGTGCCAAGGACTCCAAACACGTCAATAGCCCTACATTTGTTATAGTCAATGAATATACGGGCAGGCTGGATATCTACCATATCGATGCCTACCGGTTGGATTCCGTCTCGGAGTTTGAGATGCTGGGCTTCGACGATTTCTGTTATCCGCAGTCGGTGGTTTTGATTGAGTGGGCCGATAAGGTTGAATCGGTTCTGCGGACTATGGATTATATTCGGATAGAGCTTGAGCACGCCGGCGAAACCAAACGAGCAATACACATCAAAAATACACCCCAATATATCAATTATACAGCTTGACCGGGTTTTGAACTGTCATGCTGTCCCTGGGACTTCGTATGGAGAACTAAGTGAAGCATCTGGGATTTGAACGGGATTTATGCCGGATTAACGGTTGAGATTCTTCGCTGAGCTCAGAATGACAAGTTTTATATGTTCTTATCAAAACAACACTTACGTAATTATCAGTCAAGCCGAAAATAATTGATTATTCCACTATTACCGCAGATTCTCCAGAGTTCTCATTTCTTAATTTGGCATTGGGAATTTTGTTTTCTATATTTTCCTTAGATGCTTATGCAGCTTTCTTATATTGGCGGCATAAAGCGATTCTCGGACGTAGAACATTGTAGTTCTGAAGTTATTGAATTGATTGAATAAACTATTGAAGTAATTAATGCAGCTAATTGTTCAAATTTTTTTATTTTCGGGAGGATTTACGGCAAACAGAAGTTGAGGCGGAGTAAAGTTGTGTATCGATTAGGTCGATACCATGTATCGTGGAAGGAGCGAGTATATTGGATGTTTAGGGTGGTTCATCAAACAAGTCAATTAACTATTTTTTTAAGAGGAGCAAAAAATGAAAGCTAAAAACAGCGGATTTACATTAGTCGAAATTCTTATCGTGGTCGTCATTCTTGGTATTCTTGCTGCCATTGTGATTCCTCAGTTTACAGAGGCCAGCACCGAAGCCAAAACGTCGAGTCTGTGCACCGATCTACAAACGATGCGTTCGCAGATTGAGCTGTACAAGATTCAGCATAATGACAATCTGCCGAGTTCTGCTGCAGTGGGTTTTGTACTTGCTTTGACGGGGCAGACGCATATTGACGGTAGTGCCGGCGACGCCAGTGGTGACGAGTATGGTCCATACATCCAGAAGATTCCGACCAATCAGTTCGTCGATTCGGACGTCGTTGAAATCGACGGGACTGTTGGCGGTGGTGCCGCTACTGTTGGTCCTGGCTGGAACTTCAATACCACAACCGGTGCTTTCCATGCCGACACTGATGCACATGTGGCTCTTTAGGAATTCAACTAAGACTGAATGTACTGTAGTTATCTGTGCGGTAAGTTTGGTCTTAGCTTTAACAATCATAGGATGAGGATAAACAGGCTGACCTTGCTAAGGTAATTACCGATAGCGGGTCAGCCTTTTTTGAACAATGTCGGAGGAGCAGGGTGATGAGAGAGGACAGCCGGTTCTCGTATATTGAGGTAGTGACAGCAGTAATTGTATTGAGCCTGGTTGGAATTACGGCTTTTCCGAAGTTTATCGAAGCTAACGAGGAATCCAGGACCGGCGAACTGATCGATGGACTACAGACGATGCGTGCTCAGCTTGCCTTATACCGTGTTCAGCACGAGGATCGATATCCTCCCACCCACTCGTTTGAGGGTTTCAAAAGTGCAATGACGATACGAGTCGGGCAGTGTGGTCCGTATGTCAGAAAGATTCCTGTGAATCCCTGCAATGGTCTTGGTACGATTCGGTTTGACGGCGAACCGGCAGGGGCCAACCAGGCCGGCTGGCGGTTCGATACGAAGACCGGTTTGTTCCAGGCCGACAATAATGCTGCATATGCAGCTCTTTGAAAGAACCAGGGAATATTTGAATGGCGACATGGTTGGGAACCGATGCTCAATCATATTTGCTTTTAGCAGATGGGTCGACCTTGCTGAGGTAATTACCGGTAGTGGATCAGCCTATCTGATGGAAATAAATCGGAGTAACAGAAAGGACAGGTGGACGTGATGAGAAAAGAAAGAGCTTTCACGCTTATTGAGATTCTGGTCGTTGTCGTTTTGCTTGGCATACTTGCTGTAATAGTCCTTCCATTGGTTGCGAACAGTTCGATATCGGCTAAAGAGAGCGCTCTGGCACTTGATCTGCAGATGCTTCGAAGGTATGTTCTGGTTTACAAAACCCAGCATCTGGAAGTCGGACCCGGTTATCCGGATGGCGATACGGCTCAAGCACCCACTGAGGATGTTTTTATAGCACAGACTACAATGTCAAGTAAGCCAAGTGGGGAGACGGCTGCCGTAGGGACTGCGGGTTTTGTGCGGGGTCCTTACTTGATGAAAATACCCGTTAATCCGATGAACCATCTAAATACGGTTCAAGTGCTTGGTAACGCTGAGGAATTTCCAGCAAATGCCGATGACACCCACGGCTGGATATACAAGGCGTCTACGTCGGAGGTTCGAAGCGACAGCACAGGAGCCAACGACGGCGGAAAAGCATACTATGACTACTAACGGCCGAACTCATTACTGCACAAGCAGGGGAGGTTTTACACTTGCTGAGGCAATGATGGCCGTAGTGGTGCTGGGTATAGCGGCAGTGAGTGTGCTGCTTCCCTTTATAAGTGGGGCGGCCGTGCGGGCTGAGGGTATTAACAGGACTCTGGCCGCACGCCTGGCAAGCGACCTGATGGAGCAGATTGTCAATACCCCGTTCGATCAGATAGTAGAAGACTATAATTATTCTGAGCCTCAAGGCCAGGTAAAGGATGCAGCCGGGGTGGTATTTGACGATCCGAATTACACCAGGTTTAGCAGAAGGGTCGTTTGCGAATATGTGCGTGTTCCAGGGGAAAGCGTACTGGCGCCGTTGAAATTTATCCGTGTTACGGTACAGATGTATTATGACGGTAAGCAAATTGCGACTATAAACCGGCTTGTGGGCAAATGAAAGACAAGAGAAATATAAAAGGTCTTACACTGGTCGAGCTGATAGTCGCTATGATTGTTACAAGCATCGTTGTGGCTGCGGTAGTGACGTTGGCCAATGCCCTGGACACGGTATATGATGTCACAGACGATACGAGTAGGAAGCAGGCACAGATACGTTTTGCGTCGCTGAGAGTTTCGGAGCTGATTCGACACTGCAAGCTTGTATGTTATGCCTCCGCCGATGAGCTGGCTGTTTGGCGGGCTGACGACGATAACAACGGTCAAATCAGTATCAGTGAGCTGGTCTATATCGAATGTGGTTCTGACAAGGATCATTTACGGCTTTGTGAATTTGATCCTTCTGATAGTACGACGATCAATCCAGGCTCAATCGGATCGCTCGCAACAAACTGGTGGTCGGCATACAGTGGCTCAGTCAATTATACGACGCTGATACCGGAATGCAGCAATGTGCTGTTCAGATTTGACGTACCCCCGGCATTACCGGCGCTGAATAGCAGACTCGTAAGTATCTCGTATGATGTTGTTGAAAACGGCATTGCTCGCCAGTGCCAGATAAACGCCA
>Ga0210003_1000551_pt1 | contig 33689 bp, 44 predicted proteins | sample LantaG_FD_182804 | JGI IMG/M metagenome (GOLD analysis project Ga0210003, IMG submission 182804) | Deep subsurface microbial communities from Baltic Sea to uncover new lineages of life (NeLLi) - Landsort_02402 metaG (SPAdes) (version 2) | ecosystem: Environmental > Aquatic > Marine > Oceanic >...
TTCGGTTATTGTGGCTCATCTAAACAAACTTCATCCTAACGCATCCCAGTGGCGGGTTTCACTTCGGTGGAACTAAGGTGGAAGGTCGGTTACGGTTCTTTGGGAAGAATACGAAAGGTAAGCCCCCAGGTCTTTGGATTTGGGTAAGGAGCCTTTCTAATAAGGGGTGACACCCGATGCCGTTAGTCAACCGACTGATACATCCGATTGGATAAGGAGTAGTTAAACTGTCAGAGCATACCAACGTGATGGCTATTTAATAGTTCCAAAGATGAATGTTGCCCGATACAACGGGTACACAGGAATCTTGAAGAACCGCACAGTAGGGCTGGTACCCCGAAACGTATGATAAGTGTTGTATTGTGTACCTCAAAGGGGTATGTATCAGTAGAGTGGGCACTTGTCGGTGGACATAACAAATTAGCTCAGGGTAGAGCATTTCTCGTTAAAGAAAAGGTCGTGGTGTCAAAACCGCACTTGTTATTCAAAACGGAAAGTCCCACTCAACATCAATCTGAAAGTCGCTTAATTCTTGGCACTACGGTGAACCAAGAGCTCAGAAGCTCCCAAGGCAGATGAGTTTGATTGAAAGATGCACCTAATGGTTTAGCGACCATGAACTACTCGCAAGGTAGGGGGAAATCGGAAAGTCGATTACGATTGATGGGAAAAGTTGTGTCACCAACTATAAAATGGCAGCGTCGCTGACGGACTATCTTGGATAGTGGATAAGTTAAGAACCCTACTGTGGGAACAATAGGGATAATGTAACGAAAGTGTCAGTATATAAGGTGTAATCTCAACCTTTTACCAATTTATCTAAATGGAACACGGTGGGTTCGAATCCCTCATAGATAACTAAAAATAAATTGAAAAAATACAAAGAAAAGCTTGTCAGTTCAAAAAAAAGTCGTATATTTGTATTGTAATTAGTTCATAAACATACTGAAAAATTAAATACGGTCCTATCGTCTAAACAAGGAGAGGACACCAAGGCTATCTTGGTAATGGAGGTTCGAACCATCCTGGGACTACACAGGAGATTTAATTGTTTCGTCCAATTTGAGGACACTTTCTGAAGAGTTTTAAGAAAATATAGAAAGAAACACGGGTATCGATTCCCGTAACAACTAAATCCCTTATTAAAATGTCATACCGCCCGTTCGTCTAGTCAGGTTCAGGACGCTAGGTTTTCATCCTAGAAATCATGGGTTCGAATCCCATACGGGTGACAAAATAAAGTAAAAAATACAAAGAAAAACTTGTCAGTTTAAAAAAAGTCGTATATTTGTATTGTAATTAGTTCATAAAAATATTGAAAGTTAAACACGGCCTTTTCGTCTAACGGGTTCTTCGGAACATTAAGGATACCAGGATTTCCTGGAAATGTGTGGTTCGAGTCCCACAAAGGCTACAAGTTACTTCGGTAACTGGTCCTATCGTCTAACAGGAAGTCAACTCCCTATCTCTTATAAGGGTATGGATTAAGTTGATAAGGACGCCAAGGTTATCTTGGTAATGGAGGTTCGAACCCTTCTGGGACTACACAGGAGATTTAATTGTTTCGTCCAATTTGAGGACACTTTCTAAACATAGAAAGAAACATGGGTATCGATTCCCATAACTTTTAAATCCCTTACTAAATATGGCCCTTTCGTCTAACGGAGCACTTAACTGTGTGTAGGACATCAGGTTATCCTGGAAATGCGTGGTTCGAGTCCCGCATGGGCTACTAATAAGATATATTGCGGGGTGGAGCAGTGGTCAGCTCGATGGGCTCATAACCCATAGGTCGTAGGTTCGAACCCTACTCCCGCTACATTTTTTTTCGGTTTAGTAATTATTTTTAAAGAAGTCAGTAATTAATTTTACTGGCTTCCCTTTCTTTTAACCGTAAATGTTTACAATTCCCTTACTTAAAGCAATTTCTTTTATTTTATCCACGACTTCTTTAGATGTTCCCTTTCTTTCCATCATTTTAAATTTTGGGAAGAATCGTATAAGATGTATAGGGACATCTTTCATTCCATTATCAACTATCCATTGATACATATCATTTATAGTATATGGATCATCTGTCAAATCTTCGATAATAAGGTTAGTTATCTCAATATGTACCCCACTATCAAAAAGTGTTTTAATAGTGTTTAAAACATGCCCCAACTCACCCTTAGTGACTTTCTTGTGTATATCAGGGTCAAAAGTTTTCAAATCTATATTAGCCGCATCTATATAAGGTATAAGTTCCTTTAATGGTTCTGGATTTATATATCCATTTGAAACCATTACAGTTTTTATATTATTATCCTTAGCAATTTTTGCAATATCTAACATATATTCAAAATATATGGTAGGTTCAGTATATGTAAATGCAATCAAATCTAATCCACGATTTTTACAATCATTTACTATGTCTATTGGTTCAATATTTTGGTGTTTTTCATTTTTAATTTGTGATATACCATCATTTTGACAATTACCACAATGGAAATTACAACCATTACAACTTAATGAATATATCATTTTTCCTGGATGGAAATGTCTTAATGGTTTCTTTTCAATTGGATCAATTGCACCTATAATACCAGGGTTATTATATCCCAATGAATATAATTCTCCATCAATATTTTTTCTTGATATACAATTACCAATTTTACCATCAGATATTTTACAATAATGTGGACATAAATTACATACCACTTTATTATTATCTAATTTTTCATAATAAGAAGCTTCCTTTAATAATTCATTTTCATTAAATACAATTGCTTCATAAGTGTAAAGATTTGCATCTTTCCAACCGTCCCATCCTAAATTTGCTTTTGTTTGTGAACATTGTCCTAAAAATTCTTCTTTACTCCATCCTGTTTCTGTTGCAACCTGTGGTAGAAATGTTCCACTCTTTCCATCCTTTTCAATATAAATTCCATGTTTACCCAATTCAATTTCATTGATTGAATTAATTTTTTTTAATGGTGTTAATACTGATATTTCTATTTCTAATTCATTTAATTCGTTTTCATGAACTTTTTGAAATCTATTATCTTGTGTAGATGATATTGTCATATTTTTAACTACATCACATAAATGATAATTTGCACCAAATAATCCAATACATCCTCTCAATTCACCACCTTTCTTTTTAAGAGTTACAAAACTACCCATATTTGTTTTTAAATTATCCGATAATTCATCACGATGTATTTCTGGAACAATTCCATATCTAATATATGATTCTAATGTATTTCTTGATATTTTCATTAAATCAATTTTATCAGAATATTTCAATTCAAATTCTTTTTCATTTTTAGTAAATACAATAGATGAATAACCAACAACACTATCTTTATTATTTGTAACATGCCCAGAATTTTTATACAACATCATTGTACTTTTAATTCCTTTTAATTGTGTAAGTATATTTACCAAAATAATGATAGATGACCAACCACACATTTTAGTTACTAATTCGTTCATTTTAATATCACTAAAAATATAATTTTTCAAATTATCTAAATTTAAATCCATTATTGTTTTAATTGAATCATAATCAACTTTTATAGCATCATCATATGATGGATAATGTGAAAGATCTGAACTTATAACAAATAAATTTTTACTATTAAAATATGGTTTTAATGTTTCGGATATTTTTATTAAATTATCTATATTGGTTTCTCCAACCATTAATGGGATTATTGGTGTATCTGGTAATTTTTCTTTTAAAAATGGTAATTGAATTTCTAAATTATGATCATCTTTAAATATATCAATGTCTTTAAAAAACAATTCTTTATTTTCTAATTCATTACAGATTTCTTGGTTTATTAATAACCCATAATAATCCATATCATTTAATATTGATATACCATTAAATGTTGTTTTATGACTTGTTGCTATAATGAACACATTATCATAATTATCTATTTGGTTAAAACCAGTTGCTGCAACTTTTCCTGAATAATAATATCCAGCATGGGGAGATATTAAAGCAACAACATTTTCTAATTCTTTTTGTATTGAATCATTTAATAAATCCGTGACTTTAATATTTCCAATAAATTGATTGGTTATGTCACTTAATATCATTAATTGATTTTAATTTTTGTTGATATAGATACTTTTGCAGCATCTTCAGTTTCTATCATTCTCATATTACTAATTAGTAAATATATTACTATATCTCTATTTTGTAATTCTTGAATAACAATGTTTCTAATTGATTCTTCAATTACTTCTACTATATTCAAACCCATTTCTTCCATTTCCACTGGAGTATGTGGGAAATCTATAGTGAATGTATAATCTTCAACAATTGTTGAATCCTTCGTTATTGTATAATTATGGAGTTCTTTTAAAGCTTTTAAATTTAATGGTAATAAAGATTTTTGCAAAACATCATGATTTGGGTCTAATCTGAATTGTTCTTCTAATTCCATAAAATGTTCACCATATTCAGCAATTTTAAGTTTATCCTTTTCTTCTATATCAAGAACATCTAAAATAGGTGTCCATTTTTTTATTATAAGTTCTTGTTCACTTATTTCTGGTTCTTCTGGTTTAATAGACATATCATCACCAAATATTGAAAATTTATTTTTCATTGTATGTTTTTATTTTTTCTTATATATAATTAAACATGGGTTACTGTGTTAAATGTTCAATATAATCAAATTTAAAATGTGGACTCATTGTTTTAGATTCAACTATTTCTATATTGTCACATTTATCAAATTCTAAGTTTAATACCTTGCATAATATTTTAAGTAATTCTTCCTTTTTACATGTATCTAAAACATATGATGGTATCCAATTTAATAATTCTTCTCTACTATATGTATATGTTTTCATTTTTAATCCAATATTTTTATTCTTGATGATAATATCATTTTAGGTGAAAATGTTTCTTCAGATATTACTAACATAGAACTCACTACCATATAAACTAATACTCTTTTACCTCTTAATTGACTTATAAGTTCTTCAACTAAAACACTTTCCAATCTTTGTACAATTTCAATTCCTGGTGATGTTGTAAAACAACGAAGTGATTCAATTTCTTCTCTATTAATACTTGATGATACTTGATAAGTTTCAACCAATCTCGGATTATCTACAATTTCAAAATTATCCAATTTAGATAATATTTTAAGACTAATAGGCAATAAACTTGCACCAATATTATTAGCAATATTTGTTGGGTTATGGTTATAACTATCTAATTTCATATGTTGTTCAGCATATAAGGCAATTTTAACACGTTTTTCATTATTTGTTATATTTAAAGAATCTAATATAGGTTTCCATTTTTTAGTGGCCATGACTGGTTCATATCTATTTGGTAAATCTGGAAAACTTGTTCCTTCAATACCATTTTTTAAATCATCTAATATTGGTGTCCATTTATTTATTTTATCGTAATCTTCCATAATTTCTATTTATTTTTAGTAATTCATTATTAATAGTTCTTCACCATTAGTTTGTTTCACACCTGCTTTTGCCGCGGCTGCTTTTTTAAATTCTTTCATTTCCCATCTATATTCATCTTTTGGAAACCATTCACTTAGTTGTGGAAAATCGTAATAACTCAATGAAAATCTACCTTCCATGTCTTTTAATACATTTGCCAATCTTTCATGTGTGTCCAAACCAAATTCATGATTTGCATAATATTTTTCACCTAATTTATAATATGGTGGATCAGCATAAATATATGTCTTTTCATTATCGTATTTTTTAACACAATCCTCAAAATCTAAATTTTCAGTTACAGTGATTAAATCAAAATATTTTTGCCATTTTGGATTTTTCAACTTATCTTTAAATGTATCAAATTTTGATTTGTATTTACCTTTTAAATCTATAAATTTTCCTTTTGTTGGATTTGTTCCACTCCACACTTGTGTAAGTAAATAAATATATTTAGATGCAATGTGGTAATCTGGTTTTGATAAATCTATCTGAAAATCATCACTAAATAATTCATTTTGAAATTTATAAAACAATTCTTCTTTCTGAGATGGATATTCTTCAATAATACTACTAAATTTATTATAATCCTTAACACAATTAAATACATTAACATTCAATTTATTAAAATCATTATAAACTATTTTTTTTAAATTAGGATAATTTTCTAATTTCATATTATAAAAAACCCAATACATTCCTCCAAAAATTTCAACATAAGTTTCTATATCATTTGGAATGAATGGTATTATAAATTTGGAAATCCTGGATTTCCCTCCAATGTATGATATCAAATCGTTTTCTTTTTCTTTCTTATATTTTTTTTTACCACAAAAGTTTTATATATCATTATTTTTCTTATCTTTGTAAAATGTTTAACTAAAAAGGAAAAAAATGAAAAGTCTTATTAAACTTGTAATTCTCATTATTGTTGTTATTTTTGCTTTGTCTTACCTTAAAAATGATAAAAACGATAAAATTTCAGAAAAAGTAAAAATCGAAAAAACAAAAGAAGATGTGAAAGACATTGGTGATAAATCAATAAAATGTATTAAAAAAGCTGGTAAAACTGTTATTGATTGGTGTAATGAAGAATAATATTTACTATATAAATTTTTATATATCATTATTTTTTCTTATCTTTATAATAAATTTAATATATAAAACTATGTTTATAACAATTTGGACTATCTTCGGTATTTTAACATTCGGTTTAACGGCAACCAATTATTACAATGATTGTAATGAATCACTTTCTTTATTAGATATGGATGATGATCAAAGAGAAAATATTAATATTTTTATGTCAATAATAATATCTACATTATATGGCATACTTGGTCCTATTGGATTGATATTAATAGGTACTATTATGTTATCAAAGAAATTATCAAGAATTTTTTAATTTATCCACAAACAGTATCTATTATTTTAGATGTAACTAAATAAGGGATTTTTTTTAATATATTATTACAATGACCATTTGTTTTAATGGAATTAACTATAATTTTGTGTTTACTTATTCACAAATATCTTCACCAGATTGATCATGTAATTTCAATTCAAATTCTTCCCACCCATCGCCACCATCACCTGGTGATATTTCTATCCCACAGTGGATTAAAATGTCGTTTAATTTATCGACTATTGAAAATACATCATCATCATAATATATTTTTACTTTACCTTTCATTATTTTTTAATATAATTTTACTATATTTATAGTAAAATTAATGATATAAGTTTAATATATGCAAGTATGAAAATGTTTATTTAATTATAAAAAACAATATGATAAAAAAATCATATAAATAATAAACAAAAATATCAATATGGAACATTTAACAGTATTTAAAATTATTACAGATAACGAATTTATACCATTAGCAAATTACGAATTCATTGATGATAGAAAACATTACAAAATAAATTGCATCAAAGAAACATCAGATGGTGGGTGGTATTTTTCAACAGAAATAAGTCAAGATGAAATACAAGAAATTTTCGAACAACCTTATGCTAGATTGAAAAGTGAAACAGGTACATTTAAAATTACAGATTTAGAAAAAAAGTTTTTGAAATTTATAGGGTCAAGAGAATCTCTTTTTAAAGTTTAAAATTTCCTTTTTCGTAAGGTTTTATATAATTAGGATTTGTGACACTATTAGACTTAAATATATCTTCCCATCCAATATTTCTTGAACCATATTGTTCTTGATGTGATATTTGATTATTTTTAGTTATATCATAATCCCTTATATTTAATGTAAATGTTTCAAAATTTCCAACAACCCTTTTAGAGTATAAATTTTCATTTGCACTTTTAATTTTCATTAACATAACATTTTTACCTAATGATGCAACATCAAAATACTCACTCAAAATGTCTTTTATATCAACAAACGATAAATCCATTTTTCTTGGCGTTTGTGGATAATTTGCAATAAAAATAGCATCCTTTTTCATCAAACCAATTATCTGTTCAATTGTAGATTTTAACATAATTTCACTAGATTGGACATTCAAAACATTAGAAGCATAAACAACATCATATTGATTATCTAAAGCATCTACATCATGAAATTCAGAATTGAAATTTCTACCAAAATCATGTGATTTAACATTATATCCTTTTTCTTTCAATCTAAGAGCATGTAATGGATATTTACCAGATCCATAATCTAAAATTAAATCATTTTGATTTGCATATTGTAATACAAATTTGGGTACAATTGCATTATTACTAACTGCACCTGGATTTTTTGAAGTTCTACTTGTCTTATTTGCTATTTCCATTTCTTCAATAGTATAAGATTCGTTCATTTTTAATTTGTCCCAGTAATCTTTATATCCTATCATTTTTGAATCATAATCATATTTTTTATACCAACTAAGAGATCTCAATTTACTTTCATCATAATTGAACCCTGTATAATCAGGTTGAACAAACATCCACTTGTGGTGGTATATTTGATCTCTTTTTGGTTTATCTCTAAGCCTAATATTTCCATTACTAACTTTATAAGAACTATCTACTATTGGTTCATCTGATGTATCAAAATCTTTAGATTCAATAAAACTCATTGAGTTATCTTTTTTATTCCATTTTATAATAGTATAATTAAAATCTTTAGGTAACAATGATTTATTTTCTTTTAAAATATCACTTGGTAAATATGATTCATAATTTTTATGCATATAAACATCATTACCCATTTTCTTACCAAATTCAAATGATTTATCCATCATTCTATCTAATTCTATGTATCTAATATAGAATTCACTAAAATCTATTTCTATATCTTCCAAATCTGTATTTAATATATAATATTGAAAATCAGACTTTGATAATCTATAATAATTTACTACATCACCTAACACTTTACTTGGTTTAAAATTACTTAATACTAATCTCAATTTTTTATTTATATCAACTTTAATATTATCTATTTGTTTATGTTTTTCTACTTCCTTTTTAAATCCAGGAAACCATGAATCTATATAATCTATATAAGATTCTTTATTTTTAAATGTATATTTTGATTCTACACCTTTTTCATATTTTAAAAACCCTTTAAATGTAGGTCTTTTCATACTTCTTTTTCTATCCATATTTGTTAAATTATTTGGATCAAATAATTCCCTATCATAATATTTTCCATTAGATATAAATTTATAAATATCTTCTAAAGTATTGAAACCTTTTTTAAACTCATTAAAATCATATCCAAGAAACTTGAAAATTTCTTCATTATCTTGTGATAACATCATCTTTTTAGTATTACTCTTTGATATAGATTTATAATATAATCCATCTTTACCATATCTTAAACCAAAACCCTTAGATATTTTACCCAAAAGATTACCTACTGGATCATAAGAATAATAAACAATTGCAGTATTCCATATTTCTGGATCAATAGTAATTAAATCAACTTGAAAATTATCATAATCAAATGATATTGCATCATCATTAACAATAACACCTTCAGGATTAATTTTATTATTAACAATATCAATTAAACCATTTGCATCCTTAGTTTTAACTAAAATATCTAAATCACCGTGAGTTTCTTTTTCACTATAAAATTTGGTCATAGTAATATGATACCCATTGAAATAATTCTTTATTTCATTGAATATCCTATATAAATCCTTTGTGGATTTTCTTTCGGTTTCTATCCCAATTTTATTTAGTGCCGTTCCTCCCATTTTAATTTATAAATCAAATCTTAAATTTTGTATTAATCTTTCTTTAATATTTTCATCTAAATATCTAAAAATACTATTATAAAGATATTTACCACCATTACCATATCCTATTTCACCTTCAACTAATTCTCTAAAATATCTGATTGCTATTCTATTGTTTAATATATTTCTTATTAAATTTTCATCATATATTATTTCACCAACTGTATCTTCAAGATAACTTAATCTATCTTTCTGACCATCGTATAATATATTATAATCTTTATTTATACTTTCAGCAACAAAAAAATCATACCCTTCATCTCTATGGTATTTAATAAATACATATTTAGTACCATCTTTATATGGGTTATCTAATTTATGTCTATTAATATCAACATCTGACCAATCATCTTCTTCAAAAGGTAATATGTCTTTTATATCTTCATTTACAAATTCATCAAAATATAAAATATTTTCATTCTTCTTCTTTTTTCTTCTATCAAACGTGGAATTACAAATTGCGTAAGCTTGTTTACTTTTCTTATCTTTAGATGTTAATGTTCCTTCTTCTTTGAACAAATCAGGGATACATCTTTTTATAAACTTTTTCTTTCTTTCACCTTTTTTTGGAGTAGGCATAGTGATAGTTTTCTTTTTATATATTAAAATTGTATGATGATTTATTGGATTTCTTCTATATCTTTTTTAAATGAATCTGGTAAGTATTTTTCCAACCCCCATTTTTTAAATGACATAACGATTGTAAGTGTTAAGGACACACTCACTAAAAATGGTACGGTTATACCCATCAATTTTAAAAAACTAATATATTTTTTTCTAAGTTCTTTCTTTGTTATTTCTCCTTTATTATATTTCTTAATGGATTTAACAAAATCTATAAATTCATCTCTATAACTTGTTAAAATATACCTACCGTTTATTTTGCCCTGTTTATAAATTTTATTCATAAAATCTCGTAAGATATAATCTTTATCTTTACTGTTTTTATGATAATCTAATCCTACTCTTGATTCAAATAATTGTAAATATTTCACTATCTCAATTTTTTTATTGTTCTGAAAAGAATTGCATCACCAAATGCCCAATAATCAACAAATCCACCATCATGTGATATTTCAATTAATGCTTCTTTTTCAGATGCCTTTTCTATCATTTTTTCATCTTCAAAATCTATATCCATTTCTCTACCAATAAATCTATAAGCCTTTTTACCATATTTTTTTTCAAAATAATCGAAATAATCAAAATATAAATATATTAATGATAATTTTCTAACCAAAAGTTCCCTTTCAAACTTACTGATATTATCATGTTGTTTTTTGTCTGATAATAAGCTTACAATATTCTTTCTAATTTCATTCAAATCTTCTTTTGATTGTAATTCAAAATCATCAAAAAATACACCTATTTTACCAGTATACGACATATCAGGATAATCATAAAAAGGTTGTTTTAATATTCGTGGATCATATTCTTCCACATTCATTTTTTCGTTTATCATACTAATTTATAAGATTTTGATTCAAAATCACCTGCCATAGATACTTTATCTGTGCATTCGATAAATCCTTGTTTTACTAATTCTTCCACCATTTTTTCATCTATTGTTGGATTAATATAAAATTCATCTTTTTCAAGTTCTTTACTATCAGGTATATCAACAGATAAGTCTTCATATCTTTTATCCATATAAAGAATTTTAACTATTGTAGTATTGCCTTCTTCAACATCCAATTTGAATGGTCTTCCACCATAATTAAAATAACCTGTTTCGTAATTTTCATTTATGAATTGGGTGAATCTTTTAATCATACTAATATACTAATTCTTTTTTAAAGTGCCATATCATTAGATACTTGGTTAACACCAGTATTTATAGAAGGATTACTTGAAACCCAACCAGGTCCAACAGGTGTATTGATACCTTTATATGGTCCAATTATATCACTCTTTTTAACCATTTGATCAGGTGCATTTTTAAATTCACTTAATTCAACATTATGAGAACCAACATAAACCTTTTGTTGTCCTGAACCTTTTATAGAAATGATTTTAACTGGTGTTGGTACATAATCCTTATTTCCACCAGGTACTTTGTAATTTATATAAACCTGATCTCCAACCGCATAATCATTTGATGTTTCTAATTGGTCTTGATTAAATTCTTCATATAGTTTTAAATGTTTCATATTTTTTATTTATTTTTCAATAGTCCGATGTTAAGGTTTTTTCAATTCGAGAACCTATTAATATACCACTTAAGAAAATATTTGATGATGATAATCCCATTGCATTATTATTAGTGTCAAATAATGTATGACCACCATATGATATTACTATTCTTCCACCTATGGTATCAAGATTTAAATTAATTCCTGAATCTCTTAATTCAGATAAAGTATATTTAATACCATTTATATTATCTTGGTTTTCATTTAAATGTTCTTCAAAATTTTTCATGTTTTTATTTCTATATTATTTTTATCAGCCCAATCATATACTTCATCAAATTTGGTATGACTGTTTTGAGGATTGTAATCTTTGAATTCATTAAGGATAATAACTAATTCATTCCAAGCTTCTACTCCTTTTTTATCGACAATCATATTTCTATATTCATTGATTTTTTGTTTATAACTACCAACAAACCTATCTAATGATATATCTTTCTTTTCATACATATTCCATAATTCTTTAAAATCCATCACCATGTCCCAATCAGCATTGCCTGGTATCATAGTTTCATCATCATCTATATACAATCTATATAAACCACTATTATCTTCGTTTATGAAATTTAAATATTTATCAATCATAATTGTATATATAAAAAAATTAATTTGAATATGTGTATTTTAAATTACCAGAATCATATATTCTATAAATTTTTCTATCCAACATTATTTGTCTTTCTGACTTATCCTTAGAATATCCTGCCTTTATTAAAATATCTTTTCTATATCCAAATCTATATTTTCGTTTTCTATTGACAATATAATAGTAATTTGGTAATGTCTTTCCTTTATAATCAAATCCTAATTGTTCATACAAATTTCCATTTGACCACGATCTATCGGCGTATGTTGTTATCTCCTTTGGATTGTAATTTTTAATAAAATATTTAAATAATTTATTTGCACCACCAACAACATTTGTATTCAATTTAGAACAAAATCTCAATAATTCATATTCTTCACCATTTGAAACACTATTCATTATTTTTCTTTTTTTACCAAAAGTCATCAAACTAACTAATTCGTTTTCATAAAATAAACCCAATTTAACAAATGATCCAATAAATCCTTGTCGATGATTATCATCAAGAAAATTCCTAACTAACTTATTATCAATTATTTCTTTTATTTTTGTTTTCCTTGCATAAATTTTATTTGTAGATTCTCCTAATTTGTTCTTTATCATTGATTTAATTATATCTTTTTTAAATTCCCAATCATCTTCATATATGTGAATTAATTGAATTCCTTGTTCTCCACACAATTCTGTTTTATTTAAATGATAATTTTTTTCTTTATATAATTCATTGTGCCAATATAATCCATTAAATTCAAATGCTAATTTCAATTCTGGAAGATAAATGTCTAATTCATAAGGTGATATTATATATCTACTATTTAATATAACATTACCATTATAATTGTCTATTATGAAATCTTTTAAAGAATTTTCATTTTCAGAAAATGAATTTATTGGGTTACAAATAGTGCATAAATTTTTATTTTGTAAATGTCTATTATATAATAATTGATAAGATGTATCAAATATATTTTCACAAATATTACATTTTACTTTAATAATATCGTTATTTATATCATCTATACCCATACCATATTTATTATGTATATTACATATTTTCCTTTTTTTAACTTTTTCTTTATAATTATTAGATTGGGAATAATATTCTACACCATATCTTTCTAAATTTGTTTCTTTTTGTTTTTCCTTAAATTCATCTAACAACATATAATGTTCAACTCCATATTTATTATAAATTGATAATTTTAATTTTTTAACAAATTCTTCTAATTTCATTGGGTTATCAACTCCATATCTTTCTAAATTAGTTTCTTTTTGTTTTTCCTTAAATTCATCTAACAACATATAATGTTCAACACCATATCTTTCTAAATTAGTTTGTTTACTTTTTTCTTTAATAATATTCGACTTAAGTGGATGATCAACTCCATATCTTTCCAAATTAGTTTGTTTACTTTTTTCTTTAATAATATTCGACTTAAGTGGATGATCAACACCATATCTTTCTAAATTGGTTTTTTTACTTTTTTCTTTAAAATTATCTGTTTGAGTTATCCAATCTTGTCCATATTTTTTTTGATTTACTTTTTTTATTTTTTCTTTAATTTTATCCGATTGTGTTAAATATTCAACTCCATATTTTTCTAAATTAATTTTTATCTTTTTATCCTGAACAAAATTCAATTGTGAAACATTATCAACCCCATATTTACTTTGTATAGATAATTTTCTTTTTAAATTTATACAATCTTTATTATTACAATAATATTTATTTGTTCCATTATCTGTCGATTTATTATATGATTGATATCTTATATCTTTTTTGTTTCCACAATTGTCACATTTCACAGTTACATATTTATGACTATTTAAGGATAAATCTTTAATATATATTAGTTTTTTTCTAATTAATATTTCTTTTGTAATTAACATAAACATTTAATTATTTTTTAGTTATATAGGGTATATATAAAAATGTTTAATTCATAAATCATCAAAATCCTTTTAAATTTTTATATTTTTATATAAAAAAAATAAAATCAAGTAATTAAATATGAAAAAAATTAAAGTATTAGCAATAAATAGTGATAATGACGGAATCGGTTATTATAGGGTATTAAATCCACATAGTTATTTGAATAGTGACGAAGTTGAAGTAGAAATAAGATTATTATCCGATGGTACATTAAACTTAGCTTATGAACCATATGTTAGTCAATTCGATATTATATTTTACAATAAGAGCTTACAATTCCCAAAACCAGAAATGGGACAAATATTTGTTAACATTGTAAATAAATACAATATAAAAATTGTTTTTGACATAGACGATTATTGGATTTTAAGTCCTACCCACCTTAATTATAAACAATGGAAAGATTCTGGTTCTATGAAACAAATTGAAAAACTTATAGAAATTGCACATGCTGTTACAACAACAACACCATTATATGCAAAAAGAATAAGTGAAGTTAATCCAAATGTTTATGTATTGGAAAATGCTTTAAATCCTACTGAATATCAATGGGATCATAGAAATAAAATACCATCAGATAAAATTAGATTCTTATGGGGTGGTGGTATATCACATATGCCTGATTTAAGATTACTTAAAAAATCATTCGAAATGTTCGATAAGGACTTTCTTGAAAAATCACAATTATATTTATGTGGGTTTGATCTTAGAATGAGAACACCTAAAGGTACTATTAAAGGCAATCCGAAAGATAATCAATGGACATTCTTTGAACACATATTTACAAATAATGGTAGATGGATAACAGATAAAACCCATAAAGATTTTCTAAATGAATATGATGATACAAATTACGGTATAAGAGAAGATGTTAGACATGAATTTTATCAAAGAAGATGGACAAAACCGATTTTAACATATGGAACAATGTATCAGGAAGCTGATGTTGTTTTAGCACCTTTGAAAAACAATATGTTATTTAATTATTACAAAAGTCAATTAAAAGTTATTGAAGCAGGAACTTATAAATTACCAATTATTGCAAGTAACTATGGGTCATATACACTGGATATAGAAGATGGTGTAGATGGGTTTTTAATTGATGAAAATAAACCATCAATGTGGTATGAAAAAATGAAATGGTTTGTTGATAACCCATCTGCTGTTGTTGATATGGGGGAAAAATTATATGAAAAAGTTACTAGTAGATATAGTATGGATATTGTCAATCAGAAAAGAATTGATGTATATAAAAAAATAGTATCCAATCTTACCTAAAATTGGTTTTTATTATTTACTATATATAATTAAAAATATAAATTTATGTTATTAAATATCAAAAAAGCAAGTGAATTAATCGATGTATCAAAATCCACATTAAGAAGATGGGAAAAAAATGGAAAAATATCATCTTATAAAACCATTGGTGGACATCGTAGATATGATATAAATGATTTAATGAAATTAATTATTAAAAAATGATAATAACTAAAAATGTAAATATTTTAATAACTAAGAAAAATTTAGAATATTATAAAAATCTTGGATACGATACAGAATTAAAAAATATTATTAATATTAAGATATCTGATTTACAAAAAGGTAGTAATAAAATTATTGTTGTTAAATGCGATATTTGTGGTAATGAAAGAAATTTAAAATATGGTTATTATATAAAAAATATTTTAAAAAATAAAAAATATTATTGTAATAAATGTAAATTTATTTTAACTAAGGAAACAAATTTAAAAAAATATGGGACAGAATATTCAATAACATCTAATGATGTTCAAAAGAAAATAAAAAAAACAATTAAAGAAAAGTATGGAGTTGAAAATATTAGTCAAATAAATTCAGTAAAAAGAAAAATTAAAAAAACCAATTTAGATAAATATGGTGTTGATAATCCAATGAAATCTGATATAATAAAACAAAAGAAAATAGATAATATTTTTAAAAAATATGGAGTTTCTAATGTTTTTCAAATGGATTCTGTAAAAGAAAAATTGAAAAACACCAATTTAGAAAAATATGGAGAAGAATATAACATAAATTCAAATTTCATAAAAAGAAAAATTAAAAATACCATAAATAAAAATACTTTAAAAAAATATAAAAAATATAATATATTATCAATAAATAATGATAATAAAAAATATACTTTTAAATGTGATTGTGGAGAAAATCATAATTTTGATATAAATATTGATTTATTTTATAATAGAAAACAGATAAACACAAAATTATGTACAATATGTAATTCTGTAAGTTCACAGAATTCAGGGTTAGAAATTCAATTACAAGAATTTATAAAAGATAATTACAATAATATTATATTAAATGATAGACATTTAGGTAAAGAATTAGATATTTACATTCCTGATTTAAAATTGGCTTTAGAATTCAATGGATTATATTGGCACAATGAGTTACACAAAGAAAATGATTACCATTTAAAGAAAACTGAATTATGTGAAGAAAAAGGAATACAATTAATACACATTTATGAAGATGATTGGTTATATAAACAAAATATTGTTAAATCTATGATTTTAAATAAGTTAAATAAATCTACAAATAGAATTTATGCAAGGAAAACGAAAGTTAGAGAAATAAATGATAATAAGTTAGTTAGAAAATTTCTTGATGAAAATCATCGACAAGGATTCGTGGGTTCATCTGTTAAATTAAGTTTATTCTTTGATAATGAATTAGTTAGTTTAATGATATTGGGTAAAAGAAGGATTGTAATGGGTAAGAAAGGATCACAAGAAGGTGATTATGAATTATTGAGATTTTGTAGTAAATTAAACACTAATGTTATAGGTGGTGCAAATAAGTTATTTAAATACTTTATTAGAAATTATGAACCAAAAGAAATAACGACATATGCTGATCGTTCTTGGAGTCAAGGTGGGATATATAAACAATTGGGATTTGAATATCAGGGTAAAACAAAACCTAATTATTATTATATTATTGATGGTATAAGAAATTATAGATTTAATTTCAGAAAAGATAAAATTGTTAAAGAAGGGTTTGATTCTAATAAAACAGAAAGACAAATAATGTTGGATAGAAAAATATATAGGATATATGATTCTGGTAATCTAATATATAAAAAAATAGTTGAAAATGGATAATCATTTTACAATTTTAATTCCATCTTATAATAATATAAGATGGATAAAAGACACATTAGAAAGTGCAATTAATCAAGATTATGAAAATTTTGATATAATATTTATTGATGATAATTCAGATGATGGTTCATATGAATTTGTAAATGAAAATTATAAAGATGTTAAAAATTTGAAAATCATTAGAAACAATGAAAGATTATATGCACTTTATAATACAAAAATGGGTGTAGACTTATCTAAAGACAAATCAATTTGTGTTATTTTAGATGGCGATGATAAATTAAAAGATAATAAAGTTTTAGAATTTTTAAATAATATATATTCAATCAATATGATATATGATACATGGATGACTTATGGATCATATGAAACATCGAATGGTGATAAACCAAAACACTTACGTAGCTTTACATATGATGAAGTAGTGAACAATAAATTTAGAGAAACTGAATGGTTGGCAACTCATTTGAGAACATTTAGAAAAGAATTGTTTCTTAAAATCAAAGATAAAGATTTAAAGGATGAAAATGGTGAATACTTTGAAATAACTGGTGATTTAGTGCAACAATTTCCGATGTTAGAAATGTCAGGATATCATTCGTTATATATAGATAAAGTCTTATATACTTATAATCTAAATAATCCAATTTCTGATGATAAAAAAAGAAATTTACAATATGAAACTGATTTAGTTATTCGTAAAAAAACTAAATATAATAAAATAAAGAGTTTATATGATTAAATTAAATGAATTTGTTGATAAAGTTTATTGTTTAAATTTAGATAGACGAACAGATAGATGGGTAAAAGTATCTGAAGAATTTAAACGTTTAGAAATAGATGTTGAAAGATTTTCTGGTATTGATGGTAAAGATATATATGATTCTAATACCAGTAAATATCATATGGGATTTAATGGTGCATTAAAAAGTCATAGGAAAATATTAAAAGATGCTATTGATAATGAGTATGATAAAATATGTGTTTTTGAAGACGATTTAATATTTTGTAAAGACTTTAATGAAAGATTCGATTATTACATTGTTAATATTCCAAACGATTGGGACATGATGTATTTAGGATGTGTTTTTCATAATTGTCCAGAACCAAGTATGGTTAAACCACATATATATAAAAATGAAAAAAATTATGGTTGTTTTGCAATGATTATAAATAAAGATATGATAAAATATATTTATGAATTAACAGAACCAGAAATAGAACCTATAGATGAATATATATCAAGAATAGTTAAAAATTTTAATGTATATTCTTTTATACCATTTTTTGTTAAAACAACAAAAACATTATCAGATATTTCCGAATCTAATTTAGAATTTGAATATGATTTTGTAAATAAATATTTCAGTGATGAATTAATATTACCAAAAAAAGAATCAAAAGGTATAAATAATTTTGTTGATAAAATTTATTGTATAAACTTAGATAGACGAACAGATAGGTGGAAATTGATTAGTGAAGAATTTAAACGTTTAGAAATAGATGTTGAAAGATTTAGCTCTGTTGATGGTAATACAATACCATCAACAGAATTAATAATAAGACATGAAGATTTGAAATCAAATATAAAGGGGGCACAAGGTGCATTAAAGAGTCATAGAAAAGTATTAAAAGACGCTATTGACAATGATTATGATAAAATATGTGTTTTCGAAGATGATTTAATATTTTGTAAAGACTTTAATGAAAGATTTGATTATTATATTAAAAACGTCCCAACAAATTGGGATATGATGTATTTAGGATGTCATTATCATAATTGTGAAAATCCAGATTTTATTATGAAATATATTTATAAAAACAATAGAAATTATGGTTGTTTTGCAATGATTATAAATAAGGATATGATTAAAAAAATTTATGATTATACTAAGGAAGAAACTAAAACAATTGATGATTATATATCAGAAATGATAAAAAATAACAATTGTTATTCATTTATACCATTCTTTGTTAAAACAACAAATACTGTTTCTGATATTGGTGTTTCAAATGAATCTTATGAATATGATGTAGTTAATAAATTTTATAGTGATTATGCACATGAATTTAATATAATTGGTAAGTTTAAAATTGAAGATAGTTTTATTAATAAACCACCACCACCAAAAAATCCACCACTAAAAGAATCATCTATTTTAAAATCATTTGTTAATTCAAATAGAGATTTTTTAATCTTTCAAAATGGTAGACAAGTTTTCGACTCTAAAAATAATAAGAATAATATATATGTATCTGATAACTATTTTAAAATATATGGGAAACAATTTGGATATAATGGTATACAAATAAAAAACAAATAAATAAAATGAGATACGAATTTACAAATGAAGATTTGAAAAACTGGTTTTATGATGAAAAACTAAAAGAATTTAATTTAATTTATATGGTGAAGGAAATTTGTGAAATTAATAATTTAGATTTCAATTTGTGTTCAAATATGGATATAGAACGATCTGCGTTATATGCACCAAGATTGGTTTTCGAGTATAATATAAAAAATAATATAAATGAAATGAAAGAAGAACTTAAAATAACAGGAAAAGGGGCACTTCACGGTAAAGAATTTGGAACATTAAAATTAAATGATGACGAAAAAGAATCATATTTTAAAGAATTTATCACACCTGATAATGTGAAAATTAAAAAAATATTTTATGATCCAGAATTAAAACAATACTGTGTTGATGGTCAATGGGTAATACCGTTTGAGTATGATTCAAAAATTCAGGGATCATTAGATGATGCATTAACTGAAATAAAAGAATTAAAATCATTTTTTATAAATAATCAAAGTTTTGAACCAGCGTCTATGGTTAGGGATATTCAAAAAACTTTAATAAATCTTAAAGAAGTAGTATCAAAATTGGAAGAAATGAGGTTAAAGTGTTAATTATACCCGTAAAAAATTCTAAAGATTTAGAAAGAGCTTTGAAAAAATTAAAAAACAAAGCTAGAGATACTGGTTTGGTAAAAGAAATCAGGAACAGAATGGAATATAAAAAACCATCTGTAGTGAAAAGAGAAATGATACAAAAAGCAATTTATGTAAATAAACGTAGAATTGATCTTGAAAATTAAAAATAATAATAAATGAAAAATTATAAAATTATAAAATATAGAAACGGAATAGGAAAAGAATTCTATTGTGTTAAAAAAAGAACATATTTCTTCTTTTGGACATTTTTGAAATTTGCAAAAAATGTTAATATCAATGTATTTGGACAATTGACAAGTGAAGCTTATATGTTTGATTCATATGAAAGAGCTGAAAATTTAGTAAATAGAATTAAAGAAAACGGTATATCCGAAATAATTAAAGGAGAATTAGTATCAAAACTATGATAATAAAAAGTATAAGTTACGATCAAACTGAAATAATAAAAAATATAATTGATCTTCATATTGAAAAAGGTGTTATAGATTGTGACCCAACATATTCAACTGGTGTGTTTTATAAAAAGAGTGGAATCGTTGCACCTGAATATAAATTTGATTTATATCCTCAATCAGAAGAAGTTGTGAAATCGAATTCTATAAGTTTGCCTTTGGAAAATGAATCATTAGATAGTATTATGTTTGATCCCCCATTTGTGGTTAGTAAAGGTCCATCCTTGAAAAACCCGAAAAAAGGAAGCAATATAATATCAACTAGATTTTCAAGTTATGAGAGTATTCCATTATTGTGGGATTATTATACTAAATCTTTAAATGAATTTTATAGAATATTAAAACCGAAAGGGATGTTAATATTTAAGTGTCAAGATACTGTGAGTGGTGGTAAAAATTATTTTTCCCATAGTTATGTTATGAATAAGGCACTTGAAATAGGTTATTACCCTAAAGATCTTTTTGTGTTGATGGCTAAAACAAGATTGATTAGTGGTAATATGAAAAATCAACAACATGCTAGGAAATTTCATAGTTACTTTTGGGTATTCCAAAAGAAACAGGTAAATGTACCTTATGATATGTAAAAAATAAATTATTATGAGAGAAACAGGATTTTATTGGGTCAAACCAAAAAGTGATGATTGGGAAATTGCTTATTATGAAACAGATGATGGGTGGTATATGGTACATTGTAATGATAGTAGTTTTGAAAGTTATAAAGATAATGAATTTTTAGAAATTGATGAAAAAATAATAAAAAAGAAATGAAAGACAAAGATAAAGATGATTGGTTTGATATGTGTGATTGTGGTGATGATTGTAATTGTAGTATAGAACCAACTGAAATGGAAAAAGAATTATACTATTTAGAATTATTAAATAGAAGAATAGATGTAGCTGATGGATTACTTTTATTAAGAGATAGTCAAAACAATCCACTTTACACGGCACAATGGGTTAAAGAAAATATTTTAAAAATATAATAAAAGAAAATGGATTTAAATAGAAATATAATTAAGAAAATTAAAAATGCTAATGTTGAAGAACAAAAGAAATATCTATATGAACACCGAAAAGATATGAAAAAAACAAGGCAAGAATTCACCGATTTATTGGGGAAATTGACAACTGAAAATGGTGATCCATATTTTAGTGATGATTATATCAAAGAAAAAATTTTAAATATTAAAATCAATGAATAATGTAGATAAACAATTTAAAGAACTTATTAACCTTATCTTAGATAATGGTGGTAATAAAATGGATAGAACAGGTACAGGAACAAAATCTGTATTTGGGCATCAAATGAGATTTAATATGGATGAAGGATTTCCATTGTTAACATTGAGAAAAATTCACACAAAATCTCTTGTTCATGAATTACTATGGTTTTTAAGTTCTTTTGATTGGAAATATGCAAAATTTGGTAATACAAATATAAAATACCTATTAGATAATGGTGTAACATTTTGGTCAGAATGGCCTTATGAAGATTATAAAAAGAAAATGGAATACCACAATCTACCAGAATTAACATTAAAAGAATTTGAACAAAATATTAAAAATGATGATGACTTTGCTTTAAAATTTGGAAGTATTGGACCTGGTTATGGTGAACAATGGTTGAACAGTGGTTCTTTAGATATTGAAAAAATCATTGATGATAAAAAACAAAGATTTAGAGTAAATGGCGTAAATCAAATTGATAATGTTATTAATGATCTTAAGAAGAATCCAGATAGTAGAAGAATTATCGTAAACTCATGGAATCCATTAAGATTGGATGAAATGTTATTACCACCTTGTCATATGTTTTTCCAATTTTATACAATTAGAATGACACCAGAAGAAAGACTTGAAAGATTTAACAAATGGGTAGAAGAAAATGGAAAGGATAGTAATATGACTATGGATGAACACAATTTTCCAACAAGATTAGTATCATTGCAAATGTATCAGAGATCAGTGGACACAGGACTTGGTTTACCGTTTAACATAGCATCTTATTCATTGTTGCTACATATGATTTCACAAATTGTTAATATGATACCACATGAATTCATATGGACAGGTGGTGATACTCACATTTATAATAATCATGTTGAACAATTGGAAGAAATTCTAAAAAGAGAAAGTTTTGAATTACCAACGTTGAAACTAAACCATAATATTAAAAGTATTTATGATTTTAGGTACGAAGATATTATAATTGAAAATTATAAATCACACCCAAATATAAAGATGGAAGTAGCAGTTTAAAAAATGAAAATAACAGATTATAACATTGGGTTTATAAATCCACCGTCACCCTTTTTAACAGATGAAAGAGTATTTATGTCTCTTGGAATACTACGAGTTGCAACATCATTGAAAAAACATACGGATAAAGTTTTCTTCCTTGACTTATCAGGAGAAAAAAATCATAATGATTTAATAGATGATTTTATAAAAAGAAATTCTATTGATATTATTTGTTTTACCGCAACTACCCCACAAATAAGATGTGTTTACGAATTGTGTAAACATGTTAAATCAAAACACGATGTGAAAATAATTTTAGGTGGACCACATATAACACTAATGAGTTCATCTGCAAATAATTCAACAGATGACATTAAAAAAAAATCTTCTGATCATATTGATAGAATATTAAAATACGTTGATACTATAGTGGTAGGAGATGGTGAATTTTCTATTCTTAAAGCTATAACATCAAACGATACTATCATAAATTCCGAATTAGATGATGAATTATTTTTATCAAATGAAAAATATGATAAATTAGAAATAGATAGAAGTTTTTTAGATATTGATAGTTATAAATATACAATAGATGGGAATAAATCTATAAATATAATATCACAAATGGGTTGTCCTTTTCAATGTGGGTTTTGTTCGGGTAGAGGTTCAAAATCATTTAATAGGGTTAGATATAGGAGTACTGATAATATAATTAAAGAAATTGATTTCTTATATAAAAATCATAATTATACAGGATTCATGTTTTATGATGACGAACTCAATTTAAATAAGTATAGATTTGAAGAACTATTAAAAAAATTAATAAAATACCAAAAGGATAATAATGTTAAATTTAATCTCAGAGGTTTTACCAGAAGTGATTTACTTACAGAAAAACAAGCCGAATTAATGTTAGAAGCTGGATTTAAATGGTTATTAATTGGTTTTGAATCTGGTTCTGATAAAATATTAAAAAACATTAAAAAAGGATGTACTGTTAAACAAAATACAGAATGTTTTAAGATTGCACGAAAATCAGGATTAAAAGTAAAGGCTTTAATGTCAGTTGGTCATCCAGGTGAAACAATTGAAACAGTTAATGATACCATAAAATGGTTAAGAAAAGTTAAACCAGATGAAACCGATATCACAATTATATCCATATACCCTGGATCTAATTATTTTAACAAATCTGTAAAATTATCTGATGATTTATTAAAATATGAAAATGGTGGAGGCGATAAACTTTATATCAGAAATATAGACTTTTTGAAGGATGTAAATTTTTATAAAAGTAAACCAGGTTCATATGTTTCATATGTTCACACTGATGATTTATCAGAAGAAGATATAGTTCAATGTAGATATAAAATAGAAAAGGCAATACAAGAATTTTAAAATAATTTTATTGTTATATAATGATTATCAAAATCAAACCATCTTAAATTAGTAAGTTTTAAATACTCAACTATGGAAACCATTAAATTGTTTTCTGGTTGATCAATTTTCTTATATGATATTTGTATAATTACCTGAATTTTACCAATATATTTTTTAATATTTTCATATATTTTGAAAAATTCATAATATTGTTCAGGGGAATCAAATAACACCAAACAATAATCTACATCATCTCTGTAATCGTTATAATAAATATTATGATCAAAATATAATTCATTTAATTGTTCTTGTTTGAATAAAGACAATTTATATGGTGTTATAAATAAAACATTTTTTGAAGTAGTATCATAATTTATATCGCAATCCAAGAACGCTGTACTTTCAATAAAAATATCATTAAAAATTCTTTTTATACTATTCACTTCCTTTGTTCTCCGATCTTTCAATAATTGATCTATTTCTTGAGTTCTTATTGTTAAATCATTGTATTCATTTATAGTTCTACTAATTGATTTTTCTCTTGTGTTATAACCATATAATGCTCTTGGCAAATGTAACAATTTGCCCATTTCTTCTAATTTAAACAATTGTAATAAATCAACAATTATCAATCTATTATCCAAATCACCTTTAAAATCCAATCCATTTATATTTCTCCATGAACGATTATACCCATGTCCACCAAAATAATCACTTGTGCCGTGTTTTATAATATCATTATCATATGGATTATTGAAAATATAATCCATATGACTTTTGTAATTTTCATAATTAATATAAATTGAACCTTTATATTCACCATTCACGTAATTTCTAATATCAGTGGTCATACAAATAACATCTAAATATTTAGAATAAAAATAATTATATACTTCTAATGTTTTGGGGAAAATATGATCGTCTCCATCTACAGTTATTACAATATCACCAATCGCATAAGTATGTGGATTCCACCATACTTCTTTTTTTGATTTTTGTTCTACGTATCGGATTCTTTTATCTCTAAGTGGTAAGGATTTAACTAATTTGGTAGTTTCTTCATTGTGACTAAAATCATCAGTCACAACCCATTCAAAATTTGTATGTGTTTGATTTAAAACACTATTACAAACTTCATCGATATATTTTGGAGATTCATTGTAAAATGATGTAACTATACTAAATTTCATTAAACTTATAGATTTAAAAAATCTATAAGTTTAAGATTTTACAAAAGTTTGTTCTTTAAGTCTCTTATGGAAATTATTCTTTATATTATTATATAAATCATTATTTATAACTTCAATTATATCATAATAATTATTTTTTATTCTTATCGGTTTATTTTTAAATTGTCCTCTTTTATAAATGAACCAAGACTTATCACCGTCTATTTCATCAAAATAAATATGAAATTTTTCTTTACTTGTAACAACCTCATATGAAAAATAAGTATCCATTTTCTTTAAATACTTTCTATTCATTTTATAAACATGTTTGATATTTCTTGATTTAATACCCATATTCAATAAAATATATTTTAATCCTAATGGAATATTAGATGATATTAATTCTATTTTACCTAATATATTATTAAGAAAATAATTTTTCATATCTATTTTAATTTGATACCAATCTACTGTGGGTGTAATTATCAATAGTAATATAGGGACAATCAAAAACAATAAGAATAAAATTGCATTCCAATTTTGATCACCATAATCGGTATATTTTGGTGAATTCCAAGAATTGTATGATAATAATATAGATGTTAAATTCATATTGATTTCTTTTAAACAAAAATAAGAATAATTTATATAATTAAAAAATAATAATGTAAAATATTTTTTAATATAAAAATAATATTTTTATTGTATTTAATTCTAACCAATCTTATTTTATTATTTTTACAATAATCATCTTTAATTTTATCACGTTTCTTTATTTTATAAAAATAATCATATCCACCAAAATAATCAATAGGTTCAAAATGTTGAATACCATCATATTCAATACATAAATTATAATCAGGTATATAAAAATCAAATGATAAATGTCTATTATTTAAACAATCTGTAAATTTTTTTTGACGATCATATTCTATATTATTTTCATCTAAATATAATTTTATAGTCATTTCTCCTTTACTTTCTTGACAAATAGGACAACCACTTCCTTGAATATGATTTGATGGAGTTTGTTCAAAAATCCCATGAACAGGACAAATAATTTTGGTTTTTGTTCGACTATTGATATAAGTTGTATATTCATATTTATTATCATGTACAATATTAGATTTTAATATAAATTCATTCAATGTTAATTTACTTTGTTCTATTGAACATTTTACACACCCACTTCCTGATAAATGAGAATTAGGAGTTTGTTCAAAATCACCATGAATAGGACAACCAATTATCACTTTTGTTTTTGTATTTTTATAATTGGATTTAGAATAATTATATTTATTACCATGTATAATATTAGATTTTAATATAAATTCATTCAATGTTAATTTACTTTGTTCTATTGAACATTTCAAACATATATGACCTTTTAAATGATTTTTTGGTGTTTGTTCAAAAATACCATGAACAGAACAACCAATTTTTACTTTTGTTATGTTATTCTTATATTTAACCAATGAATAATCGTATTTATATCCATGTATTTTCTGTGAATCTTTTATAAAATCAGTGTTTTTTATTTTATCACTTAAACACAACACACATCCTCCATTTTTACTTCTTAAATGATTATGAGGAGTAATTTCGAATTTACCATGTTTATAACAAATTAATTTGATATTCGTTTTCATATTTTTATAATCAACCATACTATAATCAAATTTGTCGTCAAATTTTAATTTCGACTTATTTATAAATTTTTCCGTATTTAACATAAACTTATTATTAATTTAATCGTATATATTAAAATAAAAATTGATAAAAATGAAGTTTTCAGTTATTCTCGCGTCATATTTAGGACAATATCCAGGAGCAGCCACCAATAGAGAAGTTAAATTTATAAGAGCTGTAAAAAGTTTTTTAAAACAAACTCATGAAGATAAAGAACTTATAATAGTATCAGATGGTTGTGAAATTACCGTAAAACTATACGAAGAAAATTTTAAAGAACACTCCAATATTAAGCTAATTAAATTAAATAAACAACCTTTATATTCTGGAAATATGAGAAATGTGGCATTCGATTTATGTGATGGTGATGTTATTACATATTTGGATAGTGATGATGCATTAGGTAAAAAACATCTGGAAATAATTGCTGAACAATATGATATTGAAAAAGACGATTTTGTGTATTACGATGATTATATGGTTTTAAATAAAGAATTTTCTAAATTATACATCAGAAAAGTTGAAACAAGATATGGTAGTATTGGAACATCTGCTATAAGTCATAAAAATCCTAAAAATATGAAAAAAGGCGACCAATTGCGCTGGTCCTCAGGGTATGGCCACGATTTTTTATTTATGTTTAAATTAAATTCAATAAGTAACTATTTTAAAAAATTGGAAAAAATGCCACAATATTTGGTGTGCCACTATCATTTGGGCGACTTTTAAAGTCCTGATTATCAATCGGTTATATTTAATAATTCGTCTAATTTGTCATTAATATTTTCATTATATTTAATTCTTATTAAATGAATATTATTTTCTTTACAATATTCATTTTTTATTTTATCATGTTTTTTTAATTTTTTAAAATTGTCGACACCACCGAAAAATTCTATTGGGGTATAATGTTGTTCACCATCGTATTCTATGCAACAATTATATTCTGGCAAATAAAAATCAAATGGTAAAGTATTTTTATTTCGACATTTATCAAACCTTTTTTGTCTTTTAAATTTTATTTTTAAATTATTTAAATATTTTACTATATCATTTTCACCTTTGCTTTCACCACAAAAAGGACATCCATATTTTTTACTAGTGTGATTATTAGGTAACTGTTCAAATATCCCATGTTTAGAACAAATTATTTTTACCTTTGATAATCCATTTTTATAATCCACCAAAGAATAATCATATTTATCACCATGAATTTTTTTTGAATTTTTAATAAAATCTTTTGTTGTTAATTTATTCAACCCAGTACAAATTCTACACCCCTTACCCATCATGTGACTATTTGGTAATTGTTCAAATTCACCATGAATAAGACAAATTATTTTTACTTTTGTTCGACTATTCTTATAATTAACCAATGAATAATCATATTTATCACCATGAATTTTTTTTGAATTTTCAATAAATTCATGTAATGGAAAAGTTTTATTTAAATTTGAACATTTCATACAACCTTGATAATTTAAATGTCTAGATGGTTGTTGATCAAATTCACCATGAATAGGACAGATTATTTTTACTTTTGTTTTATTGTTTTTATATTCAACTAATGAATAATCATATTTATTATTATGTATAATAGTTGATCTTTTTATAAATATTTCATTTGTTAAAAATTTAGATTTTTTAAAACATTCATTACATATTTGTCCTGTCAAATGGTTGTTTGGTAATTGTTCAAATTCACCATGAATAGGACAAATTATTTTTACTTTTGTTCTAGCATTTTTATAATTAACTAATGAATAATCATATTTATTTTTATGAATAATAATTGATCTTTTTATAAATATTTCGGTTGTTAATAATTTTCCCATTTTAAAAATCTTCATTTATTTGATATCCAGAATTATTAAGATGTTCTTTTAGTAACCAGTTTATAAGTTTAGATTTATTTTTAACTTCTAATTCTTCTAATATATTTCTATCTATTGTAATTGTAATTGATTTCTTTTTATCTATTTCGTTCATTGTGGGTCTCATAACATTAAATCCTTTATTAGTATATAGTAAAATGTGAAGGTCAAAAACACCTTATTTATACATTGTTTTTATTTTTTTTTATAACTTTTTTCAATAAATTATATATAATGAATATGGGAAGAAAAAAATTAGAAGAAAAAGATAAGAAAAAGAATTTAACAATATCTATTGATAATGAAATTTATGAAAATTTAAATCAATATGTGGATGATAAAAATATAAATAGATCTAAATTAATTGAAAAATTATTGATAGAATATATAAAAAATAAAGATACTTAACCAATGTACCCTTTAAAAAGTTATATATAATTAAAAATTATTTTAAGTGTGGGATTTATTTATCTTTTAGAGAATTCAATTGGTAATGAAGTAAATTATAAAATTGGATTTACTACAGATTTGATTAGAAGATTAGGAGAATTACAAACAGCGAATCCAGGTCATATGGATTATATAGATTATTTTGAAACAAAATGGAATCAAAAATTAGAGTTTGCTGTTCATAGAACATTTAGAACTAATAACACCAAAGGAGAATGGTTCAAATTATCGGAAGAAGATATTAGTAAATTTCAAGGAATATGTGAAAAACTTGAAAATAGTTACGATTTTCTATATGAAAATAATTACTTCTTTAAAAAAGACAATTTAAATAAACTTTAATCACCTTTAATACATATAAATAAAAAAATAATTTAGATTATGAACATAACTGTACATCCAAGTGATATTATAAAAAGGTGCCTGTGGAACGAATATAAAAGGTTTTGCCTAGTTGGTAAAACAGATGAAGAAATTGATGAATTTATTATTGAAGACAATCCATTCGTTATATCTGAAGACGACTCCTATGTAATAGGGTTATTGAAGGTAGTTGAAACCGATAATCTCGTTCATAGATTTAAAATTCACATTGAAGATTTACTCAAAGTTAGAAGTAATCTTTTCGATAACAAATTATATATCAATAGAAATGTTGTTTTGAATGAAGTTAAAGATTTTAAAAATAGATTTCCTGAATCATTTAATCCAGACTTTATGTATAAAAAAGCTATTGATGAATTAAATGAAAAGATTGATGAAATTTATCAGAAATTAGAAGAATTAACGGTATATACTAAAATTCTCAATGATAAAACATATAATTTTGTTTCATCTAATGATGTGAAATCTCTAGTTAATTTTTAAAAACAATAGCATCTTTAAATACCCAATATGTAATTAAACCAAAGTCATTATTAGAAACCTTTTTTATACTTTTTGGTAAGTCTATGGTTTTTCTATATTTTAATCTATCCAATTGTGGGTTTTCTTCAAATAAATCAGATAGTTTACCTTTATAATAATAAACTTCTTTTAATGGGTAATATTTATAAAAATGGAAAAAAGCTAATTCCACTATTACATAATAAGCATATTTTTTTAAAGATATCAATTTTTGAAAATCATTCTCATCATTGTAAGTTTCAAATTCGTCTTTTAAATGTTCTTTATGATCACTCACGGTATCGAATGTTACAACATCAGGCAACCAATCTTTTGATTGTCTCTGTTCTAACATTTTTTTTGTTATGTGTTTATATTTTGGTTTCCAATTTTCATCACCGATTATTTCATAATCCCATGTTTTGGTCTTTATATCCCATTTTTTTCTAACATCGCCTTTCTGTAAAATCTTAACTTGTTTCCATGCTTGAGTCGCAACGTCCCATTCTCTTCTATATTTTACCATTAATATATTTAAATTGTTTTGAATACGATAGCATCTTTGAAAATCCAGAAAAATAAAACACCACTATTAAAAACAGCATCATCTTTTATATTTTCAGGAATATCAATTCTATCTTTTTGTCTTATATCCCATAACTCATTATGTGGAATTTGACCATTAAATCTATATACGTCTTTACCTGGTATTCTATCCATCAAATGATTGTAATACAATTCCATAACATAAGTCATATTAAGTTTCTTACTTTTTAAAGCTTTCTTAAATGGATTCAAATCTTCATCATTAACATTATCTACACTATTTCTAAAGTTTAAAATATCATCAAGTGAAACTAACATTTCCATTTCTCCTTCATTGAAAAATTCTGTAAGATTCATAGTCATCAATTCATCTGCTGTTATATCATCCATGAAAAAATCATCGTCATCGTCATCGTCATCGTCCTCATCTTCTTCCTCTTCTATTTCTTCATCCTCATCATCATCGTCAGTTTCTACCTTAGTTTCTATAGTTTCTATCTTTTTCTTTGGTGGTTCGATATTTCCTCTACCTTCAACATTTTTATGTTCTGATTCAGGGAAAATATCATCTATAGGTTCTTCATCTATCAATTTTAATAAACCATTTTTTACTACGGTATCTACATGATATTTACCATGTGTATTACTATTATCCATATCAAATTTGATATTTATCACACCATTGTCTAATTCTGTTATTGTACCAGGTCCAGAATTAACATGGTATACTCTATCACCCTTTTCAATATAGTTATTTTCAGTAATTTCTGATAAAGTATAATCTTCTATCTTGTATTTCGGATCTTTATATTTTTCGAATAATTTAAAATTTTTAAACATTATCTATTTTATATTTTTTTTATATATTAATTTCTAAAATTGATTTACCATTCATCAGGATCAAGTTCTGCCAAAACATCAACTATTCTATCCATTAATGAATCGCTGAATACATAATAAACAACATTATGTTCACCATCAAATATAGCTTCTTTCCATAATAATCCATTATATAACAACAATCTTATTCCTCCAGGTGGCAAAACCATTGTTTCACCACTTGGTAATCCAACTATTGTTTTATATTTTTTTGTACCATAACTCATTTTAATCCCATTTATCTTTTGGGAAATTATCAGCATATAATCTCCTATTTGAATTATCAGCCAAAATTAACTTATTTTCATCAGTAATTATAATTTGATTTAATAAATTATTAATTTTTTCTTCTGGTATTACATCATTAAAGACTCTCAAATTTGTATATTTAATATCAGAACCAATTAATTCAATATTTTCACTATGACTGAAATCAAGTGGTTCTATACTAAGACTATTAGAATATAATAATTCAAATACAGTACTAATATTGTGAACTTCTTGGTTATCGATAGGTTTATATCCCATATCAGTTAAATATGTATACCCTGTAGAATCATTTGATGATACCGTAGCTAATTCATAAGTGTCTGGATTACACATTTTTATATTATAATCACCAGGTCTCTTATAAATTTGCATAGATAATTCTCTTTGTCTTTGATCCATATTAATTACCAACCCATACCAAATATTTGTTTTTAGATTTACATCTAATTGATAATAACTTTCATTTATTTGGAAAATAATTCTATTTTTATGATACCAATATCTATAACCAACTTTATTTGTATCATCATAATTATTTAATAAATTGAAATTTTTAGTATCATTTATATGATAATGTAATATTGCAGATTTATATGTTAATGGATCATCTTCATTATATTTATTATTAAAATTAAACCAAGATATAAATGATCTATTTTCAGCTCCATCTAATACTTTGTCAAATTTCTGATATGTAACACCAACCTTACCAGCTATATCTTTAAAGTTATAATAATAATCAGCAAAATCTATATTACCATTATATAAATCTTCATCAACAATAATAACATCCTTATTAATAGTGTTCCTTATTGTTTCATTGGTAATAGGTTTAGTTTGTTCTTTATTAGCAATTTTATTTTGTTCTTCAGTAACTTCGGGACCAAATAATTCATCCATAGTTGTATTCTTGGTTAAATTTTCAATCTTAGTTTTTGATTCCTGAGAAAGATTCCTGATATTTGCTTTTTGTTCGTATTTTTCCAAAATAACTTTCCAATAAATTCCAGCATTCATTATTTCTCTGAATACTTGTGCATGTTTTACTCTATATAACCTATTTAGTTCACAGAAAAATATAATATCGTTTTCGGCAGGTCTTCTATCAATACCAAATTGATTTTTAAATTCATCCTTAATAATATGTATTTCAAATGTGTCAAGTAAATCAAGATTCCATTTACTCATTTTTATTGTATTATCTGGAAATTTATTTTCAGGTACTAATACTTTGACTGTTTTAACATCTATTATATTATATAACTGATATTCGTGTAATGACATATCTATTCCACCTTCATCTGGATCAGTTAAG
>Ga0210003_1000553_pt1 | contig 33643 bp, 34 predicted proteins | sample LantaG_FD_182804 | JGI IMG/M metagenome (GOLD analysis project Ga0210003, IMG submission 182804) | Deep subsurface microbial communities from Baltic Sea to uncover new lineages of life (NeLLi) - Landsort_02402 metaG (SPAdes) (version 2) | ecosystem: Environmental > Aquatic > Marine > Oceanic >...
GCGTGACGCGGAAGACGCGCTCGGAGACGCCGGCGGCGTGTGTCTGCGAGGAGGCGGCGCCTGGAGGGAGGGGGGGGAAGAAAGAGAGAGAGAGGGAGAGAGCGTTGGTGTTTTTTTTTTGGGGGGTCGAGTTTTCTTTCTTCGCTTTCTTTCTGAGCCAAGAGGGGAGAGCTGCTCCTCCTCTTGGAAGGGAGAAGGAAAAGCGACCAGCTTTTTGATAAAAAGAGTCCGAAGCCCAACGAGGGGGGTGCTTTTTTTCTTGCTCTCTTTTTTCCATTCGACCCTCTCAATTCGAATCATCTCTTCCGCCACCCGCGATTCTCTTCCGATCCCAATCAACCACTCACATTCGGAAGCCTTGGGGTCGCTCAAGACGAGGGGGTGCTGGGCCATCGCCGGGCTGGGGAGGATGTTTGGTGGTTTGAGGAGGAAGAAAGGATGATGCCGATGGATGAGCGTTTCGAGTTGGCCATTCGAGTTGGCCGTCGTCGTTTTTTTCGTCAGACGCTTCTTCGCCCTTTTTCCCCGGTCTTCCGCGTCATGGAGGCATCGCGCATCGCATTCGACCCCCGATTACGGTCAGAGACGTGACCTTCTTCAACACGTTGAGGACAAAAGCGGGAATGTGGCTCGCGAGGGGCAGCAGCCGGGGGGGAAGGTCGGGGTCGAGAGAGAGCAATCAGCTCTCTTTCTTTCTTCTGTCTTGCTTCCCATTGCTCTTTCTCTTTCTGCACCCCCTCTTCGCCCCCGCGCTTGGGCCTTGTCGCGCCCTTTCCCTACGCACCTCCCGGACTCCGCATACGCAGCGAACATGGCTGCGCCTCCTGCCGTGGGAAGCAGGCGGATTCGAGCGGCGTGCGCGGTCTGAGAGCTCTCGCGGGAAAGAAAGCTTTTTTTTTTCAAAGATGAAGAGAGCAGAAAAGAAAACGGAAAAAGTAGAAAGCGGCTCGAGACACTTTTCGAGACACTTTTTGGCCGAGCTGACGGGTGCTTTTTCTCGTTGCACGCCCTTTTTCGACAAAGGAAAGAGAGAGAGGGAGAGACGGAAGCGGCGCGAGGGATGGAGAATTGAACAACGCTGGGAAAGTGGAAGGGGAAGGAAGTTTTTACAAATGAAAGAAGCAGAAGAATTCGCTGAAGGGAAGAGGGGTTGGGTCCAGACTCGGGTTTTTTTTCAACGAGAGAGGAAGAGAGAGAAAGTCTCTTCTCTCTCCTCCTCTCTTTTCTCCCCTCAACTAGCTGCCGGAGCTTTTCGCACGCGCCTCCAAGTAATGGGATTTGATTTCCTAAAAGTAAAAAGAAAGGGGGGCAGAAGGAGAAGCAGAAGAGGGAGAAAACAGAAGAAGAGGAAGAGAGAGAGAAAGCCTCTTCCCTCTCCTCCACTCCACTCCTCCTTCCTCACAGCTTCGCCTTCGGCCTCGCCGCGGCCAGGATGCTCTGCGTCTTCAGCGCCACCGCCATCGACCCCTGGATCTTCAGCTTGCGCGTCAGGAACATCGTCTGCGGCGAGGCGCCTCCGACGAGTTTCGCGAAATCGGCGTCGGCGATCACGAGCGTGACGTCGGGCTTGTCCTCGGGGGCGCCCTTGGTGACTTTTTTTTCTTTCCCGGGGCGGAGCTCGAGGGCCCACTTGGTGCCGTCGATGTCGAAGACGATCAGGCCCTGTTGAGAGTGGGGTTGCGTTTGTTTGGGGGGTGGAGGAGGGAGGGAGGGAGGAGATGAGTGAAAAGAAAGAAGGAGGGAGGTCGAGGTCTAGGTCGAAGAAGAAGAAACGAAAAAGAAAAAAAGAAAGGTCCGATGCTCGTCCCTCGTTTGGGCTCTTCCGGAGCGTTTCGTTCTCTCTCCTTCGCTCATACGTGTCAATTGCGATGTCGATACGCGGCCTGCACTGCTTGCTGAAGAACAAAAAAGCAGGAGAAGGGAGAAACGAAGAGGAAAACAAGTTCGATGCATTGAAATTTGCTTTTCGGCCGCCCATCGACGGCTCATCGATGCCTTCTTTTGATTCCTTCTTCTCTCTTTCTCTCCTCTCACCTTGACGCCCTTGATGGCGTCCTCGGCCTCGCCGCTGGCCAGGGCCGCGTTGAGCTGCTCGAAGAGGGAGGGCGCAGTGGGCATGGTGCTTAGGAAGAGGTGAAGGCGCTGGCCGGAAGGAAGGAAGAAGACGAATTGAAGAAGAAGAGAAAAACGAAAGTGAGAGGTCGAACAAGGCTTCGAGACCATTTTTTTTCGTTCGTTCGTCGTCGAACAAGCAAAAAAGGGGCGCATCAAACTCGAAGACGTTTCTCGACCGCCTGCTCTCTTTCTCGCCCTTCTGCTTGCTCGCACGCAAGCCTCCGTGCCTCTTCTCGCTTCTCGCAGCAGCAGAGCGACCCAAAGGCAGAGAGACCGGAACAGCGACGCGAAAGGCGACAAATTCCAAAAATGGCCGAACGTCCATCGTCCAACGCCAACGCCGCGGCGCCCCTGCCTCCGCCGCTGGTCTTCCCGCGCCGCGTCGACCCGCTCCGCGACGGCTCGATCTTCGACCGGGCCGGAGGGGGAGGTGTGACGATGTGAGTGTGTGGGATGAATGAGAGAGAAGGGAGAGAAGAGGGCAAAGAGCGAGCATTCGTTTTTTTTCGTTTTCGTTCTTCGTCGATTTCAAAGGCGCGCCATCTTCTTTTCAACCCCGACAAGAGGCGCCGAGGCCCCGCGCCTCTCCCTGCCTTTCTCGCCCCGCGAAGCGCCAAATCCGCTCACGTCGACAACGCATTGAATGAATCAATAATTCTATTTGAAATACAAACAGCACGACGGCGGCGGGAGCCTTGCCTCCTTCCTCGACGACGACGACAGCAGCAGCGGCGGCGCTGAAATGCTCTGCCCCGCCTCCCCCTTTCGCGGCGGCCTCGAGCAAGACCGAGGCCGCGGCGCGCATCCGCGCCAACTTCGACGCGCTCTTCGCCCGCGTGAGCGGCGACGGAGGAGGGGAAGCCGTCACCGCGGCCCTTCTCGGCGGAGGAGCTGGAGAAGGAGAAGGGGAGGGAGAGAGGGGCAGGGAAGCGGCGTCGTCGCTCGCGCAACACCGGAGGATCGGAGCTTCAACGACAGCGACAACGGCAGGAGGCCTCGCCGCTGCTGCCCTGCTCGAGGCGAAGCAGCACGACCACCAGCAAGCGCGGCAGCAGCAATCGCAAGCGCAGCAGCTGCAGCAGAAGAAGCGCGGCCGGCCGCCGACGCCGGCGCCCAAGCGCCGCAGCGGCAGCTTTGGTGGCGGCTCTTCTTCTGCCGCCGCTGCTGCTGCCGCGTCAAACCGACGAAGGAGCGGGAGCGCTCGTTCGCTCGAGGAAGCGGCGGCAGAGGAAGAAGAAGAAGAAGAAGAGGAAGGCGAAGAGGAAGAAATCGAGGAAGCCGCTGCCCGCCGCAAAAAGGGCCCTTCTCCTGCTGCTGCTGCCGCCACTGCCACCACTGTCAACGACGACGACGCCAGCATTCAAGCCGCCGCCTTCTGGGACAGACCCGCCGTGCGCCCTTCGCCCTCAACCAGGGCCGCCGAGGCCGCCGCCGAGGCAGCGGCTCGCGCCTCCCAGGCCTTGCCCCCGGGCCAGAGATTCACCTTCACCGTCGCCACGGGAGTGAAGCCGCGCTGCGGCCCCTGCGCCAAGGCCAAGAAGGGCCGGTGCGGCACCGAGAGCGCGACCTGGAACTGCGAGCACAGGGCCCGCTTCGGGCTCAGCACCGAGCCTCCGCCGAGGGCCGTGAAGTTTATGCAGAGGATGGCGATGGGAGGAGGAGGGACGCGGCAGCAGCAGCAGCAGCAGCAGCAGCAGCCGGCGAGGCCGGCGAGGAGGCTAGCCCCCGTCGCCATCAACGGGACGGGAGCGGGGGAAGCTGCTGCTGCGACGGCGGCGACGGGCAGGGGAGCGTTCGCGTCGAGGCCGGCGGGGCCTCCTCCTCCTCCTCCCTCTTCCTCCTCGAGGTTTGGTGGGAGCGGCGAAGGGAGCGGCAACAACGCTGCTGCCGCTGCCGCTCCCTCCGCGCCCGTTGATTACCCTCGCAGGCCCGGGGCGCGCCGCCAGGGGGGCACGGGAGGAGCGAACGGCGTGCGAAGCGAGGAGAGCTCGAGCGACGGGAGCGAGAGCGACGGCGACGACGGCGGCGACGAGAGCGGCGAGGAGAATGATAACGGCGAAAGAGAGGCCGGAGAAGAAACCAACGCCGCCGCCGACGGCGAGGAGGACGACGACTCGGCAGGAGGCTGGTCCGAGGAGCAGCTGGTGGCCCTGCAGTCGGCCTACCTGGTGACGGTCGACCCTGCTGCTCCGGGGTACTGGGCCCGCGTGGCGGCGTGCGTGCCGGGGAAGACGGCCGGGGAGTGCTACGCGAAGCTGTGCGGCGGCGGCGGAAGCGGAAGCGGAAGCGGAAGCGGAGGAGGTGGCGGAAAGGGCCAAAAGAAGAAAAAGAAAAAGAGCAAGAAGGAAAAGGAGTCTGTTCTCCCTCCGCCGCCCGCTGTGGTCGTGGCAGCTGCTCCTGCGACGAGGACCGTGGCCGAGGCTGTGGCGGAGGCGCTGGCCGAGGAGGAGGAGGACGGGTAGAGAGAAGAGAGGAAGAGAAGAGAGGGTGGAGAGGGAAGGGGAAGAACTACTTTTTTGCAACGAAAAATGAAAAAAAGAACGCTGCCGTCATCGCACTCACAACTCAAACACTTCGCTTTCGACTCTCTCTTCCACTCGAAGGGAGGTCTCGCTTTCTCCACTTCCGTTAATCGATCTCACCTCGATCTCCTCTGATCGTCGGAGGCGCTCGCTGTCGCCGACAGAGAGCTTTTCGAGAGAGAGGTAGAAGCGGAAAGACCAACCTCTCGCTCTTCTCTTTTTTCCTCGCATCGATCGACGTTTCCGTCGGTCCCCCCTTCCTTGCACTTCCACTTCCATTCCACCACCGCCACCTCCAAAACCATGAGCGCGTGGGGTCTCCCGGCAGCTGGCTCTGCCTGGGCCAGCCAGGTCGACGACGAGGAGGCCGAGAACGGCGGCGAGCTCGAGGCGCCCTCGGAGAAGGAGCCGGTGAAGCCGGCGAAATTCACACCGAGCGCCCGCGCCGCCGCTGCCGCCGGAGGAGGCGGCCTCGCGCCTCCCATCGACTCGGCCGCGGCCTTCCCCAGCCTCGGGGAGAGCCTGAGCATCAAGGAAACCAAGGCCGAGAGGAAGGCGAAAGAGCTGAAGGCAAAGAAGAAGCTGAGCCTGGCAGAGTTCATGGCGCCATCGAGCGGCGGCGGCGGGAGCAGCGGCGGCTACCGCCCGCCCGGCGCGAGCTCGTCTTCTTCCGGCGCCTCGGCCTCGACGGCGCTGCTGCCCACGGCCCCCCGCGCCCGCGCCGAGGGCGAGGACGACGACCGCGACGGCCGCGGCCAGCGCCTCGGCGGGGCTTTCAAGGACGGGGAGCACCGCTACGCAGCCCAGGACAGGTCGAGGAGCAGGGAGCGCGGGGAGCGCGGAGGAGGCTTTGGGGACAGGGGCGAGAGGGAGCGCGGCGGCGAGCGGCGTGGAGGTAAGAGAGAAAAAAAAGAAAAAGGGGGAAGGAAAGAAAGAGAAAAAAAAAAAAAAAAAAAAAAAAAAAAAAAAAAAAAAAAAAGGGAAAAAAAAAAAAAAAAAAAAAAAAAAAAAAAAAAAAAAAAAAAAAAAAAAAAAAAAAAGGAAAAAAAAAAAAAAAAAAAAAAAAAAAAAAAAAAAAGCAACAAAAAAAAGCAACAAAAAAACTCACCTTTCTTTCTTCATCCTGTCCCACCAACAACACCAGGCTTCGGCTCCGATGACGGCTACGACGACGGCCCCTCCCGCGCCGAGCTCTCGAGCAACTGGGGCGGCGAGAAGAAGTTCGTCCCCACCTCTGCGGAGGAGCGCCGCGGCGGCGACCGAGACCGCGGAGACGGCCGCGAGAGGTCGCGCAGCAGCGGCGGCGGCGGCGGCGGCTTCGGGGGCTCCGGCGGCTTCGCCGAGACCTACGGTCCCGACAGGGCCACCACCACTTCTGATCGCGACCGCCCCCCTCGCGTCGAGCAGCCCTCGGGCCTCGCCGAACGCTACGGTCCCGACAGAGCCCTGCCGGACGTTTCCGGCGGCGAGCGAAACGGGAACCGGGCGGACACTGTCGACTCCTGGGGAGAGAAGAAGGCGTTCGTCCCCTCTGCCTCCGCGAACGACGCCGCGGCCGCCGCAGGCGCCGACGTGCCCGGTGGCCCCTCGGCCGCGGACGTGGAGGACCGGTGGTCTAAGAAGTTCACTCCCGGTGAAGCCGGGGGGACCTCTTCGGGCCCGGGCTCGGCTTCGGGCGCTAATGTCGATGGAAACGGGAGGGCCGACGACGCCGCCGGCTGGAGGTCGACGCGCTCGCAGACCCCGGTCTCCGCCAGCGGCGACGGAGGAGGAGGCGCCAGCGGCAGCGACGCCGCCGGTGCTCCCGCCGCCGCGGCCTCGAGGCCAAAGCTGGCGCTCAAGCCGCGGACGCTGCCGGCGCCCGAGATTGTGGTCGATACCTCTGCCGCCGCGACCCCTTCTTCTTCTTCCGCCGCAAAGGACGACAAGGACAAGGACGAGAGCGCCGGTGCGGGCCCGGAGCGCAACAGCTCCCCCTCGCCCTTTGGCGCCGCCCGCCCGCGGGAGGCGGTGCTCAAGGGGCAGGGCAGGGACTGGCGATCGGACGAAAAAAGGCTCGAGAGGGAGAACTCGAACTCTTCCACTTCGACGAGGGCCAGGACCCCGCGGCCGCGGACCGAGGAGGAGAAGGAGCTCTCGAGGCGCGTCGAGAGCCTGCGGAAGAAGGTCGAGGCCGGGGAGGGCGACGCGGAGATCGTCGTCGAAGAACGGCGGAGGCGAGGAGGAGGGTGCAGAGGAGGAGGCGAGGGGGGTTCTTCCTCGAGGCGAGGAGGAGGGAGGGACAGGGAACGGGACAGCAGGGACGGCAGGAGGAAGGAAGGGAGCGTCGAGAAGAAGAAGGAGTCGGAGGGCGGCGGCGGCGAGAAGAAAGAGGAGGAGGTGGAGAAGGCCGAGCCGAAAGCCGAAGAAGAGCTCGCAGCAGCAACGGCGACGGCTGCCGACGCCGCCGAAGAGAAGAAAGACTCGACCGACACCGCCACTGCTGCTCCCGCCGCTCCTCCCGCTCCCGCCGCTGCCGCTGCCAACACCACGACCGTGAAGGCCGCGCTCGAGGCCGCAGAGAAGGAGCTGGACGCGCTCTCCTCGAAGCTCGACGAGGCGCTCAAGGTGCGCAAGGCGCCGAGGCCTGGGGGGTGGTGAATAGAGAGAAAGGGATAGAGAGAAAGAGAAAAGAGAGAGAGAGAAACAAAAAATGGGAGAGTTTCGGAACTGTTTGACTTCAAGAGTAGGGCGAGAGAGAGAGAGAGAGAGAGAGAGAGAGAGAGAGAGAGAGAGAGAGAGTGTGTGTGTTTTTTTCTGACTTATCTTCTGCGCGAGGGATCCAATGAAGTGAGGGGAGTGTTGGGGAGAGAGAGGTGTAAAGAGAGAAAGAGGCTTTCTCAACAAAAAAAACAATTTTTTTCTTCTCGAATGTTTTTTTTACTAGCGTTTTTTTTTCATCTATTCTATCTGAAATCTCTCTCGCGCGCGAGCGCATCGCTCTTCTTCCTTCAGTTCTCCACCAGCGTCAGGTCGAGGCCAGGAAGGCTATCCCCTCCTCCCCTCTCCGAGACACGCCACTGCCAAGAGGGCTTCTTCGACGAAACCTCGTCGTCCAAGTCCTCCAAAGTCGCCTCGACATCGCTCCTGCCCGTTCCATCGACCTTAGGCCGGAGCACCAGCCTCTTCCCGTCGGGAACCTCGAAGCTCACGTCCCCGCGCAGCGTCACGCCACGCGCGTCCAGCTCCGACCGCCCTCGGAGGCGGAATTTAGCTGTTTCCTTCCTCGAGAGCAGGTGGCGCCAGAGGACGTTTTTGGCGTTCCCCCACTCGACCCCGGCGTTGTCGACCTCCACGCCTTCGAGCCTGACGCGGCCGTTCCTCGAAGAATAGACAAGCCTCTCCGATTCCAAAACGGGAGAATCAGAATTAGGAGAGGCAGAAGTCCAGTGGCCGAGAGGGTTGTCCGCGGAGATGAGGAGCGAGCCCCTGACCTTCAGGTCAACGATCCTCGCCTCGGCGACCTCGAGGACGAGCTCGCTGCCCTCGGCCAGTTTCCCACCTCGGATCTTCTGGGAGATCACGTCCCAGGTCGGTCCCAGAGCAGGGTGGAAGAGGAACAGGAAGGGCGGCCTGCCGGCGAGGAAGGCCTCGGCGTCGACGGCGTCCCCAAAGGCGAGAGAAGAAGACGAGGAAGAACTCTCGTTCTCTTTCTTCGAGACCACCTCGAGCGGCAGCGTCACGCCGCAGAGCGCGAGGAGGTCGGCGGCGTTCCTGCACAGGTCCAGGAAGGACCCCTCGGGGGTCTGCGCGGCGGGGCCGCCGGGCTTGCGCGCTCGCTTGGCGGAGGAGGTGATCCTGCGCCTGGGCCCGCGGAGCGCGAAGGTCGGGAGGTGAGCCTGAGAAGAGCAGGAGGAGGAGGAGGAGGAGGAGGAGGAGGAGGAAGAGGCTGCGGCTGCGGCGGCGGCTGCGGCTGCGGCTGCGGCGGCGGCTGCGGCTGCGGCTGCGGCTGCGGCGGCGGCTGCGGCGGCGGCAGAGGCGTCGCTGGCAAAGGCCTCCTCGGCAAAGTGCCTTTCCTCTTCCTTCTCGGAAGAGCACTCGATCCGGGCCCTGGCGGCGGGCATGTGATCGACGAGGTTCTGCATCGTCGACTCGAGGCGCCCGGCGGGCTCCTTGCGGGTCTTGAAGGACGACAGCGGCTGCTGCTGCTGCTGCTGCTGTCTTTCGTTCCTCGTCGTCGTCGCTCTCGTCGTCGTCGCTCTCGTCGTCGTCGCCGCTTCTCCTCCTCCGTTGCTGCTGCTCACGTCGCGCCACTCCACCTCCTTCGAGCTGTTGAAGACGACGCCCGGGAGCGCCCCGGAGGCCAGAGAGGCCACGGCGTCCTCCGATGCGGATCTCCCGACGGAGAAAGCGGAAGCGGAAGAAGAGGCAGCAGAGGTAGGGGACGGGGAGAAGGACGGAGACGGAGACGGCGAACCGGCGACGGCGGCCTCCGCGGCGGCCAAGTCGACAAAGAGCAGGTTGGAGTTGGCAGGCAGCGCCTCGAGCTCCTCCCCGCACAACCCGGCAGCCTCGAACTCCGTGTACTCGACGCAGGTGACGTGAGCCGTGGTGGTGGCGGTGGCTGCGGAAAAAGAAGGAGAAGGAGAAGGAGAAGGAGAAGGAGAAGGAGAAGAAGGAGAAGAAGAAGAAGGAGAAGGAGACGAGGAGCTTTTCTGTTCTGGGAGCTCTAGCAACACCACGGCCCCCTCTGCGGCTCCTGGCCTCCGGGGGCAACAGGCAAAGCCGAAGGCTGCCCCCCTCGCCGCGCCCTCGCCCGCAAGCGCCAGCAGCGTGCCGTCGGTGCCTGCGAGCGGGTTGTTGATCTGCCGGACCACGGCCGCAGTCGCGCCGCTCTGTCGCAGCCAGCCGAAGGCCCCTCCGTCTGCCAGCACCTTCCACAGCGCGCCGTGCCCTCCCGGGCGACGCTCGACGACGCCGGCGCCGCTCGCGAGCCAGCGCCCGTCGCCCGCCGACACAAGCGGCACCTGCGGCTGGCAGAAGACCTTGAACGAACTCGCCCCGCGGCCGAACCATTGCGAGCGCTCCAGGAGGCGCTTGACGCGGCGGTCGCCTCCCTTGGCGCAGGAGGTCATCAGCGCTACGCGAGTCGGTTCTTGAGTTCCGTCTTCTTCTCCTCCGTTTCCATCACCTCCAAAGGCCCTCCAGTGCAGGTACTCGCGAGCCTGCAGGTCCCTCACGATCCCTTCGAGCAGGCTGCGACCCGCGTAGGGCAGGAGAGCCGCCGGAAGCGCCTCTCCAGTAGAGTCGCAGGAGAGGCCCAACCTGTCTCCTGCTCCTCCTAAGGGAACGATCTCTGCGGTCTTCGGTAAGAAACGAAGGCCGTGCGCCCTCGCCGAGGCGGCCTCGCGCTCATCGGAGAGGTCCGGGCCCGGGGGAGGGGAGATGCGTGCGCCGGGGAGGGCGGCGGGCGAGGAGGAGAGGGAAGAAGAAGTGGAAGTGGAAGTGGAAGAAGAGCTAGAAGAAGTCGAAGAATGCATCCGCGGTTCTTTCTCTGCCGCTCCCTCCCTCGCGGCGTTCCCGGCGCGCAGCAGCCGCAGGCAAGCGAGCTGGTAGCCCGCGAGCCCCCCGATGGGACCATAGAAGCGGTCGACGGGCCGAAGGGTTCCCCCGGCGAGGCGGGTGAGGCGCGAGGAGACGACAGCGAGAGAGGGGGCGTCGTCGAGAGAGGAAGAAGAAAGAGAAGAGGCATCTTTTTCTTCTTCGTTGTGGTTGTCCTCCTCCTCTTCCTCGCTCTCGGGCAGCAGCGTCGAGACGAGCACGTGCCCCTGCCCGATAGCGGGAAGGGTCCACAGCAGCACGGAGTCCTCCGCGGGCAGGGAGTCGATGATCCCTCGGAGGGCGCGGCCCTCAGCTGTCGCCAAAAAGGCGGCGACGCCGGAGTCGGCGCCCAGGAGGTGCGCCAGCGCTCTCTCTTCTTTTCCTTCTTCCGCTCCTTCTTCCGACTTTGATCTCAGCTCGGAGACGACGGCGGCAAGCCTGGCGATCTCCTCGTCGAGCCAGTTCTCTTTCTTCTGCTGTTTCTTCTTCTTCTCCGGGGACAGAGACCTCGGGCGGCGGAAGTCGACGATGGTCGAGGTCGAGGTCGAAGAAGAGGTCGTCGTCGCCGTCGTCGTCGTGGTCTCCGCCTCCTCCACCGCAGGGATGCTCGGAGGCGCCGGTGCCGCGGCAGCTGCTGCTGCTATAGCTGCTGCTGCGTTGGATGCTGCCTGGGCCGGCGCCGGGCGGCGCGGAGGGGAGGGGGGGCGCTGCTGCTGCCTCCTCCCCTGCTGCTGCTGCCTCCTCCTCTGCGGCGAGGTCGACGAACGGCGGCGGCGATCGCTGCTGCTGCTGCCGCTGCCTCCTGCTCCTCCTGCTCCTCCTGCTCCTGCTCCTCCGTTCGAGTTCTTCGAGGAAGAGCCGCTCGACGATTGCGCCGAGACGACGCGCCTGGGCTCCCTGCCTCTGGTCCCAATTCCGCGCGGGACGGAAAGGCGCATCGTTCTCTGACGCTCAGGGAGTGCCAGTTACGCGAGAGAGAGAGAGAGAGAGAGAGAGAGAGAGAGAGAGAGAGAGCGGAGGGGTGCTAGGCGGGGCACGCGGAACAACAACCCCAATTGTTCGTCCGTCCGTCGTCCGTTCGTCGCTTGCGATGGTTCGTAAAGTCCAAAATCCTCTCCGTCGATTTCGCGCAGCTTCGGCGCCTTGTATGCGCCCTGTTCTTTTGCAGATGAGCGAGAAGCAATCAGGATGAGCACGTCCGATCAGAGAGAAGGAAAGACGATGGGGGGTGACGCTCAGAAAGAGACGTGACGTTGCAGCATTGCGCTGAAGTCAAAAAAGAAGGGAAAAAAGAAAGTGGAGAATTTTGATTCCTTCGAGAGAGAAGAAGAAAAAACTCTTTCGTTTTTTCTTTTCTTTTTCCCTTTTCCTTCCTCTCTCCGCGCTCCCTCCCCCTTGGATCATTAGATGCTCTTTTTTCTTTCTTTGGTTCACTACACAGACGGGGAGAATGCTTTCTTTCGGTTTGATGTTATAATTTTCTTTGCTGTTTAAAAAGTTTTCTATTTTTCTCTCCCTCTCAGCGCCGACCTCGCCTGCGACGGCCGCCGCCGCCGCCGCCGCTCTTTGCGGCTCCGCCGTCGGTGTTGTCGCCACCTCCACCTCCTCCGGCAGCCTGTTGCTGCTGCTGCTGCTGCTGCTGCTGCTGCTGCTGCTGCTGCTGCTGCTGCTGCTGCTGCTGCTGCTGCTGCTGCTGCTGCTGCTGCTGCTGCTGCTGCTGCTGCTGCTGCTGCTGGCCTCCCTTCTTCTGCGCGGCGATCTTCTCCGAGGGGGAGTTCTGTTGCTGTTGCTGCTTCTTCGGCTGCGGCGACCTTGGCGGCTGCTGCTGTTGCTGTTGCGGCAGAGCTTGAGGAGCTTGAGGAGCAGCGACGACCGGAGCCGCAGCCGCGTTGCCCCCTCCACCGCCAGCCCGCAGCTGCCGCAGCAGCGCCAGGCCCGCGTCGGGGACAGCGGGAAGAGGAGGAGGCGCAGCGACCGGAGCAGGCTGCGGCGGCGCCAGAGCGGGCTGCGACGAGAACAGCGATGACGACGACGAAGTCTCGTTGCCGCCTCCGAACCCGCCGTCGCTCGAGCTCTGCGCGAACTGGAACCTCGACGTCGCTCTCGCCCCGGGCACCAGCGCCGCCGCGAGGCTGACGCTCGGCATGGGAAGAGGAGGAGGAGGAGGCTGAGAGAGAGGAGGCGGGGCCTGGAACTGGCCTCCTCCTCCCCCTCCTCCTCCGCCGCCGAGCGCCTGGAGCAGGCCGAGGCCCGGAGGGCCCAGCTGCTGCTGCTGCTGTTGGGGCTGAGAGACGAAGGGCTGCATCTGCGGCGGCGGTCCCGGCGCTGCCACCGTGATCCTCCCGTTGGCTCTTGGGGCCTCAAAGCCCGGTGGGGGACCCCGGAGCGAGGGCCTCGGAGGAGGAGGAGGTTGGAGCTGCTGCTGCTGCTGCTGCTGGAGGTGCGGCGGCGGAGCAAGGCCCGGCGCCGGGGGGACGACGGCGGTGGGGGCGGCTGCTGCTGCGGCGGCAGCTGCAGCAGCCGCAGCGGCCGCCTTCGCCTTGGTCTTCTGCGCCTGCTGAGGGATCGGCGCCGTGAGCACGACGGCGGGGGCAGAGTTGTTGGCGTTGGAGTTTGCGTTGGCAGCAACAGCGGCAGCAACGGGGAGAGGCAGAGGCGGAGGAGGAGCGGCGGAGCCGGCGGCAGCGGCAGCGCGGCCGCCAGAGACGCCCCCGCCGCCGCTGCTCCCCCTCGGCTTCTGGATCACCGCGCCGGAGCCGCTGCCGATGCCCGCAGAAGCCGCAGAAGCAGAAGCAGAAGCAGGAGCAGCAGCAGCAAGAGCAGCAGCAGCACTCCCACCTCCGCCTCCTCCGCCTTTCCTTCTCGAGACCACGACGACCGCCGTCCTTCCCGGTGCGGTGGGTTGCGGCGGCACGGGGGGGAGCTTGGCCGCCGCGGCGGCCGCGGCCGCGGAGGCAGTCTTCGCCGCCGCCGCGGCTGCGGCCGCCGCCGTGGTGGCGCCCAGGGCGGCGGCGGCCCAGGTGCCCGGGGCGATGCCTCCTCCTCCCCCGCTGGAGCCGGCGCTCGCGAGCGGCGTCGGCGGCGCCGAAGAAGCGGAAGGGGTGCCGGGCAAGCTCGGCGGCCGCGAGCCGGAGCCGGAAGGGGCTGCCGCGGCCGACCTGAACGAGGGCTGCTGCGGAGGGGAAGGGGCGGTCGCCGCAACGGCGAGCGGAGGGGCGAGAGAAGGGGGCGGAGGCTGCTGCAGAGACGAAGCGGCGGAGTCTGGTCTGCTGCCTGCTCCTCCTCCGCCTCCGTAGAAGCCGCCTCCTCCGTCGACGCTCGCGAAAGGGGACCTCCCCGCTCCCGCGCTGCTCTTCCTCGGCGTGCTGATGCCGCCGTTGGAGACAGGAACAGGGGCAGAAGCGGCGGGAGCAGCAGCCGAAGCGGAAGCAACGGAAGCATTGGCCAAAGAGCTCGTCGTCGTCGAAGAAGAGGGCGTCGGCAGGTTTGGGTTGCCGAGCACGATCGCAGCAAACCTCGGCGACCGCGCGTCCTCCCTCGTGAATGTGTCGGCGTCGGCGGCCAGCGAGTGCAGCAGGGAGCAGCCCGGGTCGGAGCAGGTCGACGCGGTCGTCGAGTTCCCGGCAGCAGCGGCAGCAACAGCAGAGAGGGAAGACGAGGGAAGCGGGGCCCCGGCAGAGGTGAAATAGCTCGAGCTCGAGGTCGAGGTCGCCGAAAAGCTCGAAGTCGCTCCTCCTGCTCCTCCAGCGGCAGCGGCGGAAACGATGTCCAGCGCCGAGAACGACGAGTGCGTCACGATCCCGTTACCGTCGCCGTTGACCCCGATCTGGACATTCGCGTTTCGGTCGCCGCCGCTCGCCCCTGCGCTGCCCGCTCTGACCAGCGACCGGCAGTAGCGGTTGACCGCGAACGCCGCCCGGGCCCCGACGCCGGGCCTGCCGTCCCAGGCCCCGCTGGTGTATACCGCCTCGACGCACCTGCGGGCGTCGCGCGGGTCGCGGAAGGTGACGAAGGCGGAGTGAAGGGGCCCTCCTTTCCCCACTTGGCCGGGGAGGGTAGCGTTGGCGGCAGAGGAAGAGGAGGAAGAGGAATGAGAAGAAGAAGAGCTCGAAGCTCCGCCTCCCCTGTTCAGCACGACGCTGGCGACGCGGCCGTACCTCGACGCCGCGGCCCGCACGCCCCCTTCGTTCTGGCTCGACGAGGCCGGGAGGTTGTGCAGGTAGACCGTGCACCTCTGGACCACGGCCGCCTGCGAGAGGTCGGACGGCAGGCGGTGCGGGCTCGGCCGGTGCGCGTTGCTGTGGCGCTGCGAGGCCGCGAGCGCCGACGAGAGCGTCGAGGCGGAGACCCTGCAGCCGTTCTTGCGGATGAGCGCGGCCTGCTCCAGCTCGAGGCGGACCTGTTCGAGCCTGTTTATGATAGAGAGGGTTGGTGTCGTGATGTGAGGAGAAGGAGGAGGAGGGCGAGGTGACGAGGGGGGCGCGGACGGAGAGGAAGGTTGGAGAAGAAGGTTGGAGAAGAAGAAGAAAGAAGAAGGTCGAAGAAGAAGGAAAAAACCGACGACGACGCCCGCCGACCGAGAATGCCTCTCGCTCTCCTGATTCCACGCCCTCGTTCACGCTTTTCGACGCATGGGTACCAAGAGCGTGGTCCTTTCTCTGCGCTGTGAGTAAGGACAGGAAGAAGAGAGCTTTCAAAGCTCCCTCCAGCGCCTTGAGAGCGGGCATGCTTCTCTTTCTTGGCCGCCACGAGAGAGGCGAAATGGGATCGCTTTTCCTCGCTCTTCATCTCTCTTCATCTCCTCCTCCCTCCACGCTCTCCGTGTGCTCACTCTGCCGGGTCCGGGGCCTGCCCGTCGATGCGCGCCGTGTCATAGGGTGTGCGGCAGTTGGGACAGCGCGGCGCGCCCGAGGAGCTGGCTTGCTGGAGAGCTCCTCCACTTGCGCTGCCGCCGCCGCCGGCGCCGACCCCCATCTCGGCCGCGGCGTCATCGACCAGCCGCTGGTAGCAGAACAGGCAGATCTTGTAGTCGCACTCGCACAGGCGCAGGCAGAGCTCGGTGGCGTCCAGCTGCTCGGCGCAAAGCGGGCAGTCGAGCGCGTCCGGGTCGATGAGGAGGGCGGCCATCGCTTTCTTTTCACTTTCGACGACGACGAGCGACGACGACGACGAGCTTGCCGCTTTGGGCGTCGAAGAGCGAGAGGAAAATGAAAGGCAAGCTTTTTCTCTCTCTTTCTTCTCTCTCTTCTTCTTCTTCACTCTCTGCTTCTTTTCTTTTCTCTGCAGCTCAAAAAGCCTTCCCAGCCCCCCGCCGCGACCCGCTCCCCACCTCCAACCATGGCCTTTGCGATGACCCAGGCGCCCACGCGCGTCGTGCGCGGCAACGGCGCGGCCGTCAAGGCCTGCGCGTCCCGGTACGTTTGTCTGGGGAAGCGGAGGCCGAATTCGAGACGAGCAATTTTGATTGAAGAGCTTGCCTTTTCTCTCTCTTGGTCGCTAGTGGAAGAGCGCCCAAAGCGCCGAAACTCGAGGCTTTGCCGGGATCATTTGCATCCCCCATGCGCAGAACTGCGATCGAGAGATCACGCGCTGCGTGCTCGTGCTTGTTGCAGACCAAGGCATGCCCCGCGCGACCTCGAATGCGACAGGCGAAGATGCGGCGTTCGTTCGTTCGCTCGTCGCCCCCCTTCCTTCCTTGGCTCTTTTTCGATCGGGCCAAACGGGAGAAAAAGAGCAGTCGAAATCAGTTCGTTCCTTCCACGATCAGCTTCTGTTTTCGCGGCAGAGGGACGCGGGCGATACGCGCTGTGCGCCTGAGTGGTGCAGTTGTGCGAGAGCGTGAGCGACTCGAGCTCAACGCGTCGGAATTATCTTTTCGATTTTCTCTTCGACTTCGACGACGGCCGTCTTTCTTTTTCCGTTTTTTTTTTTTTTCCCTTCGACCTTCGACCTCCTCCACCTCCTCGTCTTCTCTATCCCCTTCTTCCTTCCTCCCACTTTCCGCCCTTGATGCTCACACGAACACGCATTCCTATTACAAGAAAACCCCTCCAAAATCCCTCAAATATACACAGCCCCGCCCTCCGCGCCGCGGCCCTCGCCCCGGCCCGCCGCGCCGCCGCCGCCCCTTCCAAGCGCGCCGCCTCCGCTTCCCCGGCCGCCGCCCTGCCCGCCGCGTCCGCCGCCGTCGAGGTCGCGCAGGTCGCCGGCATGGCCCAGGAGATCACCTCGGTCGCCGCGGTGATGTTCGCGATCACGCTGGTCGGGCTCGCGGTCGGCTTCGTGCTCCTGCGCGTCGAGTCGTTCGCCGAGGAGTAAGGGGAAGGAAAGAGAAAGAAGAAAGAGAATGAGAGAAGAAAGAAGAAAGAAAAACTTTTCTTCATTTTTTTCGCTTTTTTTTAGACAGAGAGCTCTCTCCACCGTGACTTCTATTCCCTTTTTTTTCGAGGTTCAATCCTCTCTTTTTTTGATGATGCTGGCACGTCTTTTTGTAAGAAAAACGGGGCGAAAAGGCGACAGAGAGTTCGGAGAACGAGGAAAATACTTCTTTGTTTTGTTTTGTTTTTTACAGTTTCATAGTCCCGAACTCAGAAAGCTCTGGATCATCAATTCGAGATTCTCCCTCGCCCGCCTGAGCCTCTCCGCGTCGACTGCCGGCGGCAAGGGGGGGATCGCCGAGCGCGGGATGCCCAGGCGCTCGGCGTCGCGCGCGAGCGCCAAGTAAGCGTCGGCCCAAGACGAGAGCACCTGAGGCGACGTGGAGGTCGAGGTCGTCGAGGTCGTCGAGTTGATCGAGTTGGTCGAGGTCGAGGTTGGGTCGCGTCCTCCTCCGCGTTGCAGCCAGACCTCTTGCTCGCCGATCTCCTTGGATCCGGCCATGGGAGCAATAATCGTTACACTCCCTTGCCTCTGGGGGGTTCGATGTGCAGTAGCAAGCCCCGGACGCGACGGGAGACGCGCGAGAAGCATTCGTGAGGTTTTTTGTGTTGATGGCCAACGAAAAGTGAAACGGAACTCACAACTTCAATTCTCTCCTGTTCTTCTTCTTTCGCTCTCACTCGCCGCCGTCGCCAATCGAAAGCCGCCGCGCTTGTGCACGGAGGGTAACGGGTGCATGCGACGGGATCTGAAGCACCTGGCGCAAGCGACGCTGCAGCTGCTGAGAAGAAGAAGAGCGTACGGAAGTGGAGCGGAGAAGATGATGATGATGATGACGACAACGACGATGAAGCCGATGCCTTCGACGGCAAAGACAGCGAGCGGCAGCTCAACCTCCACCTCGAGTTCCGCCGCCAGGACAGCCCGGCCCGCGCGCCCCCCCTGCACTCGCGTACGCGCTCAATCCACAGAGGCGTCGGCATCGCAATCGGAGTCGAAATCGAAGCGGAGGAGCTCCTCGATCTTCCAAACCGGGCGCCCGCTCGCGCTCCTCGAGCGGCCCATGCCTCTTCCTTCGTCGTCGACCTCTTCTTCCTCTTCCTCTTCTTCCTCTACCTCCCCTTCCTCTTCCTCCTCCTCCGACCTCTCCCTCTGGCGGTCGGGCGCCTTCGCGGGGGAGATCTACCCGGACCTCCCCGTGGCCGCCTCCTGGAGGAGGCTGCTCAGGGCCGCCTCGGGGGGTCTGCTGGACTCCGCGGTCAACGCGACGACGGGGGACGCGCCGGGCGCCGGGCGGAGGAGGAAGCGCTGCAACGGAAACGAAGGAGGAGGAGAAAGCTCTCTTTCTTCTCCTTCTCCTCGCCCTTCCTTCGTCGTCCGCACCGTCGCCGCCCAGGTCCGCGGCCTCGGGTCGGTGAGAGCCCGGATCCAGTGCGCCGCGGGCGTGGGGCCCGGAGGAGAGCCCTTGGCCGAAGAAGAAGGAAACGGAAACGGAAACGGAAACGGGAAAAAGACTCCCCACTCGCCAGACGCGCTGCTGCTGCTCTCCGGTGGCCACCCTGCGCGCTCGCTCTGGGCCCCCACGGACTCCCTGGCGATGCTCCGCGCTGCCGTCGAGCTCCGAGAGAGAGGTCTGATACCCCGAAACGTCGAGCTGTGGGGCGTGGCCAACCCTCTGACAGAGAAGCCCGAACGGGCCGCGGTCGCCAAGGCCGAGGCCGGCGCCGACGCGATCCTGACGCAGCCCCCGCTCTCTCAGCGGGCCTGGCTCCGGTGGTGGGAGGGCGTGCAGCGCATCTCAAGGAGCTCTTCTCCGAGCTCGAGCTCTGGTTCGTCGGTTCCTCCCATAGTCGGGGGGCTCGCTTTACCGAATTCCCCGGGGGCGCTGAGGTTCTGGATCACCCTCTGCGGTGCCGGGAACGTCGAGGGCGTCGAAGAAGAAGTCGCGGCGTTTGCCGCTGCCGCAGCGAGCAGCAGCAGCGGCGCTGCCGCTTCTCCTTCTTCGGCGAAACAAAGAGAGCACGCCCTATCCTACTGCCGCAAGACGCTTTCTTTTTACGAATCTTTGGGAGACGAGCTCGCCGGGATCCACGTGATGCCCGTGACGGCCCCGGGGAGGGAGATCGCGAGGCAGCTGCTGGAGGAGGGGGCGCTCGCGAGGTGGGACTGGAGGAGGGAGGAGTAGGAAGGAAGAAAAGGAAGAGAAAAAAGATGGACGAGAAACGGAAAAAGAAAAAACGCGAAAACAAGAAGAGCTTTTCTTTCTATTTCTCTCTCTCTCTCTCTCTCTCTCTCTCTCTCCCGCTTTGTAACATTGAAAAACACTAAAACTTGAGCATTCGAATATCTTCTCTGTCTTTTTCTCTCTTTGGCCCGTGCCGGAAAAAATAGAAGCGGAAAAGACCTTCAAAAAAAAGCAAGGAGAATGAAAAAAAAAAACAAATCAAACTTTTCTTCACCACGAGACAGGAGCGGCGGCGACGGCGGCGACGACAGAGGTCATTCCCGGAGCCGACTCCTCCGGCCACCGCGGCGGCGCCCTCTTGGCCGAAGGCGGGAGCGGCATCTTGCCCCAGGGCTGCGGGAGGTCCGAGAGCCTAGGGATCTCGCCCTGTTTTTTTTTTCGGATCGAAGGGGTGAGTGGGGAGTGGGGAGAAAGAGAAAGAGAAAGAAGGAGGGAAAGGAAGGAAGAGAAAAAAAAAATGAGTAAACAAGGTAACTGCCGCGCGAACGAACGAAGAAAACAAAAAACTCGTTTTTTTTTTCTTCTTCACCTTTGCCCTCGCCTCCGCCACCGCCTTCTCCGGGTCCTTCCCCTCCGCCTGCGCCGCGGCCCTGTGCGCCGCCTCCCCCGGAGGAGGCGGCGGGGGAGGTAAAGGCCTGACCCCGAGGCGCCAGCGAGGGAAGCGTCGGAGCCAGCCGAGCGCAGAGTGCGCCCCCAGAGTTTCTCTCGATTCGTCGACCGAGGGGTCCCCGAGGAAGGCCCTGCCGATAACGGCGTCGTTGGGGCCGAAGTGGAGCAGGAGCATCTCTCCGGTGACCCCGACGGGAGGAGGAGAGGAAGAGGAAGACGGAGAAGAAGAAGAGGTCACGGAAGAAGAAGAAGAAGAGGAAGAAGAAGAGGAACTCTCGACGAGCGCCTTCGCGATTTTCTGCTTGGCGGCGGAGATGGAGTCCCCTTCGTCGAGGTCGACGGTGACCTCGATGGGCTCCGCCCCCGGGGGAGGGAGGAGGGACTCGCAGAAGGTAAGCGCGACGCGGACGAGCATCTCTTCTTTTTGAGTGTTTTGGTTTCGTGTCGAAAAACGGCAGAGAGAGAAAGAGAAAGTGAAAGTGAAAGTGAAAAAGAAAATGAAGAAAAAAACTCCATTTTTTTATTTTGATTCCTAACACTCTACTCCTCTCTCTCTTCTCCTTCTCTTTTTCCTCCTCCGTCTTCCTTTACTTCCCTCCACGCAGCGCCAGCACCAGGTGCAGCACCGATCCCCCTTCCATGTTGTAGTCCCTCGCCTGCTTGTCGTCCAGCATCTGCTTCCCCGCGAAGATCAGCCGTTGCTGCGCCGGCGGGATCCCTTCTTTCTCCTCGACGCGCTCCTTGATGCGAGCGACGGTGTCCGAGGGCTCGATGTCTACCTCTACCTCCTTTCCGGTCAGGGTCTTGACCTTGATCATCATCCCGCCGCGGAGGGAGAGGGAGAGGGGAGGAGCGGTGAAGGCGAAGAGGACAGAAGAGTGAGAAGAGGAAGAAGAGGAAGAGGAGGAAGAGGAAGCAGAGGTCCCTGCTGCCTCTTCTTCCTCGATCAGCAGCGCCTTGCCCTCTTCCGCGTCGTTCGCGAGAAGCAGCGTGCGCGAGGTCGTGGCGAGGCGCAGGGCGTGGCGCGGGACGCCTGGGGAGAAGAGAGCAGTTTTTTTTCAGGAGAGAGTCGAGGTCGAGGGGTTGAGAGAGAAAGGAGAAAGAGAAAGAGGAAGAAGAAAAAAAAGGCATCGATCTCGAAAAAATTATTTCAAAAAACAAAAAAACTCACCGAGCCTTCCCGCCGCGGCCTCGTACAGGTCCGCGACCGTGCTCCCCAGGGAGAGGTCGAGGTCGAAACGCTCGTAGGAGAGGGGCTGGTGGGGTTGTTTGTTTGGTGGAGGAGAGGAGGGAGAGAAGGAAAGAGAAGAGAGAAAGCATGAGAATGATTGATCGAAACGACAGTGAGGGAAAGCGAGCGGCTCTTCTTCACACGCGCGCTCGCTTCAACGCTTCTCTCGCTCTTCCGACGGAGACAGCGTGTGAAGACCTACCTGCACGGAGAAGCGCATGGTGGAATGGAGGTTGTGTGGTTGGTGACGGTAGAGAGGCTTTCGAAAAAGAGAGAGAGGGGTGAGGGCCCGACGAAGAAGAAGAAAAAAAAGGCGAACTGATGAAACTCACTCTTCGAAGAAAATTTCCAGGCGAGCGGCAATTGAGCTCGTCCCCCCTTCTTCTCTCTGTCTCTCTCTCTCTCTGGCCCTTCGCTTCTCTCTCTACCACCCACTCGCACCTCACTTCACCACCGCGCCACGGCCACAGGGAACAGACCTTCATCCTCCTTCCTCTCTGTTTCTTCACGCACGCAAGCGAACGAAGACACGAGGAAGAATCATGGCGCCGAAGAACGCCGACGAAGATGCCGCTCCTCTGCTCTCGGCCGACGCCATCCGCAAGATGAAGGTCGGCGACCTGCGCTCGGCGCTCGAGGGCAGGGGGCTGGATTCCAAGGGCCTCAAGGCCGAGCTCACAGCGCGGCTGATCGCGGCGATGGGCGGGCAGGTGAGAGAGAGAAGAGAAGAGATGGAGAAGAAGAGATTGAGAATGCTCAATCAAAAAATCGCAAAATCGAAATCAAACGCTTGTCCCTTTTCCTTCAATCATTCGCTCACCCTTCACTCTCCTCACCTCGAAACCAAACCGAACTAATACCATCGACTACAGGACGGAGGCGCCCCCGGATCTGGCGGAGGAGCGGTCGAGAACGACGCTGCGGCGGCGGCGAAAAACAACAACAATGACGGCGACGGAGCAATCGTCAACACGAACGGCGACGGCGACGGCGACGGCGACGACGGAAACGCCGCGACCCCTTCCGTAGCCGAGCCGACGCTCGCCTCGGCGCAGGCCCCGGCCGCCGGGCAGGAGGCCGCCGCGGGCGCGCCCGCCGTTGCTGCTGATGCTGCGAGTGCTCCCGTGGAAGAGAAGGAAGCAGCAGCAGATGAAGAACCTGCTGCTGCCGCTGCTGCCGCCGCTGCCACTGCCGACGACGACGGCAACGAAGACGACGACAACGAAGCCGGCCCGAAAAAGCGCCGCAAGAGCAACAAGGGCAACAAGCAGACCTCTTCTTCTTCGCCCGCGCCCGCAGGCGGAGCAGGAGGAGCTGTTGCAGGAGGCGACGCCCCGCGCAACAACAACCAGAACAACAAGCGCGGCCGCGGAGGAGACGGAGACGGAAACGCCTCCCAGCGCCCGTTCAACGCCCCCCCGGGCTCCGTCGTCGTCATCCTCTCCCGCATCTCCAAGGAGGCCGCCGAGGCGGCAGTGGCATCTCTCATGGCCTCTGCCAGCGGCGCTGCTCCCTTACGCGTCACGGTCAACAGGCAGACGAAGGAGGCTCCGAAATCCTCGGGCTCGGCGCAAATCGTGCTGCCCGACGTCCACTCTGCCGAGAGGGCCAAGAGGGAGCTGGACGGCAAGCACACCTGGCCCGGGTGCGACGGCGCCGTCTCTCTCAGGATCAAGGAAGGGAGCCTGGTGCCCGGTGGTGGTGGTGCTGGTGGTGGTGGAGCAGCAGGAGGGCAGCGAGGAGCAGGAGGAGGAGGCCCCCCACCGCCGCTCGCTCGCGGCGGCGGCGGCCCTTCCTCTACCTCTGGGGGACCTCCCAACCTCGACGCCCCGCCCGCGGGCTGCGACCAAGACGCCATGAAGCTCTTCGTCTCGGGCATCCCGCGCGACCCGGCCTTCGACGAGGCGGCAGTGAAGGCCGTTTTGGAGAGATACGGGAAGGTCGGGGAGTTCGCATGGGCGCCGGACCGGTCGAGCGCTCGCGGCGGAAGCGGCGCAAGCGGAGGAACCCAACAGCACCCCTTCCGCGCCGCCTTCGTGTGGTACAAGGAGCGCGCCGCGGCCGAGGCCGCCATGGCCGCCCTGGACGGCGCGACGCTGGGAGAGGCGAGGATCAGGTGCTCGGTGGCGAGGAGCAGGGGGGGACGCGGAGGCGGGGGAGGCGGAGGTGGTGGTTTTGGAGGAGGAGGTGGTGGATTTGGAGGCTATTATGGTTACGACCGCAGCGGCGGCAACTATGGAGGAGGAGGAGGGGACTTCCGCGGAGGAGGAGGAGGCAACTACGGCGGCTACTCCGGCTACGGAGGAGGAGGAGGAGGAGGAGGAGGCCCGCCGCCGCCGCTGTACCAGCAGCAGCAGCAGCAGCAGCCGTACCAGCAGCAGTGGTGAGTTTTTTTTTTTTTTTTGAGCGAGAGAGAAAGGAAAAAAACGACGAAAAGCTAACTTTCTCTCTCAACTCAAAACTCAAAAACAAAACAGGGGCGCCCCGCCGATGCCCCCGCCTCCCCCTCCGCCGCCGATGACCTCCTACTACAACCAGCAGCAAGGCGGCTACAACCGAGGAGGACCTCCTCCGTCGATGCCGCCCCCTCAGCAGCAGCACTACGGAGGTCCTCCGCTCGCTTCCTCTGCTGGCGCTGCTGCTCCTCCTCACCAGCAGAATTACTACTCCTCGGCGCCGCGCACCGCCGTCGCGGCAGCAGCTCCCGCTTCCGCCCCGGCCGCTCCGGCCTCGAGCGCCGTCGCCGCGGGCGCGGGCTGGCAGGCGGCCGAGGCCGCGGCGGCCGCCGCCGCGGCGCGAGTGGCGGCGATGCAGCGAGGAGGGGGGCCCGCCGCTGCCGCGGCCACTGCCCCTGCCTCCGCTCCCCAGCAGCAAAACTACTACGCGGGATACTACGCGCAGCAGCAGCAGCCTCAGCCCCAGCAGCAGCAGCACCAGGCGCCGGCGGCCTACGCCTCTTACGGGAGCCTCCAGGGAGTTGGAGTTGGCGCGCAGCAGCAGCCTCAGCAGCAAGCCGCCGCAACAGGCGTGCAAGGGGGAGCTTACGCAGCGTGGCACCAGCAGCAGCAGCAGCCACAGCAGCAGCCACAGCAGAGCTACCAGCAGCAGCAGTGGTCTCAGCAACAGCAGCAGTACGGACGTTGAAGAGGAGAAAGAGAGGGGGGAAAAGTTGATGTTTTTTCGTTTTCAGGTTGTTTTTCTCGTTTCGTTTATTTTACACTGTGAGCCTCTCTCTCCATTAGACAAGTCCAATTCTTTTCGCTCTCTCTCAAATTCTCAAATCCTCATCGACCCCACTGCCACCCGCGCCCCCACAGCTCCCGGAAGGTCGGCACGAGCCTCGACGGCGCCACCGTCGCGCGCCGCTCGTCGCTCAGAAACTCGTTGACCGGCGGCGACAGCAGGCCGTCCGGCCTCGAGGCGCCGAGGACGCCCCCTCGCGCGTTCGCGTGCGCCGCCGCGACTCCCGCCAGGGCCAGAGGGACGGAGAGCACCATCGCGATCGTGACGTTGGAGAAGGAGGCGCGCGGGGGGCGCAGCGAGGAAGCGGCGGACGCGGAAGAAGAAGCGGCGTGATAGTAAGAGTAGGAGGAGGAGGAGTAACTCGGGTGAGGGAAGGTGAGGCCGAGGCCTCGCCCCGAGAGGGCCGCGTAGGCCGCGGCGACGCGCTTGAACTCCGAGGCGCTTCCCCCGAGGTCCGGGTGGGCCTTCCGGGCCGCGGCGAGGTAGGCGCGGCGGATCTGTGGTTGAGAGGAGTGAAGGAGGAAGAGAGGTTGATGAGTTGGGAGGTTGAGGTTGAGAGGAAGAAGAAAAAAAACGTCGGAGCTCGATTGGAACTCGCATGCTTTCTCTTTCTTTCTCTCTCTCTCCTCCAATCCAACTCACCTCTTCCTGCGTCGCCTGCGCCGGCACCTGGAGCACGTCCGCGGCCTCTTGCCGAAGCATGGAGGAGGAGGAGGAGGAGGAGGAGAAAAGCGGCGCAGAGGAACGGGCAGATGCGTTGCGTCGGCGTCGGCGCTCGCTCGACGTGTCACGAGCCAAGAAATGAAATCGGAAAAGATCGAAAACTCTTCTCAGAAATAACCTCCACCTCCTCCTCCACCTCCACCGCCTCCGCCTCCGTCTTCCTCCTCCTCGTCGTCCCCGTACTGGTACCCGGCTCCTCCTCCAGCACCGGAAGAAAAAGACGCGGTTCCAGCGGCAGCGGCAGAGGCAGCGGCGAGCGCCGCCCTGCGGGCCAGCCCTTCCTCCCTCTCGACCAGCAGCCCGACGGCGCGCGCCGCCGCTCCCGAGGCGGCGTCCGGGTCGCGGCAGGGACGGGACCGGACGGCGTCGAAGGCGGGCAGGCCGGCCACGCCCCTGCCGATCCCTCCTCCTCCGCCGTCGTCGAAGAAATGAGAGGAGTAAGAAGAAGAATGGTTGTTTTGGCTCGAAGAGGGGAATTGTGAGGAGTCGAAGCCGCTCCCTCCGTCGTTTCCGTTTCCGTTCCCGTCTCCTCCGCCGGCCGCCGCCGCCTCGGCCAGCGCCACCGCCACGACGGCGTCCTGCGCCCCGGCCTCCTCCCTGCCCACCAGCCTCGCGTGCGCCACCGCGACGCGGGCCAGGGACTCGAGGTGGCGGATCGTCGCGTTGCCCCCGACGGGAGCGGAAGAGGTGAGGTTGCTGCTGTTGCCGAAGAAATCGCTGCCTTCTCCGAAGCCCGAGCGGCAAGAAGGGGTCGCCGCCTGCCGCCTCCGCGCCCGGTAGGCCGCCAGCAGCACCCTCTCCGCTTCCTTGGTCAGGTTCGGGGCGGGCCGGGAGCGGAGCCACTGCGCGTACTCCTGCACCAGCTCCGGGGTCCAGGCGCGGGGCCAGGGGGGAAGGGCCGGGCGGGAAGAAGAGGGCCGCGGCAAGGAGGAGCGGCGGCGTCGGCGCTGATATTGCTCGTTTCCTTCCTCTTCCTCGTCGTCCTCTTCTTCCCCTTCCTCTTCTCCCAAAACGGCGTCGCAGACGCTCTCGTCGAATTCCCTCGTGCGAGGGTCCCTCAGGACAAAGACCAGGTCGAAGCGGGAGAGCAGCGGGGCTTCGAGAGTCGCAGAAGAGGACTTCCAGCCGCGACCTCCACCTCCGTTGCCGCCGCCCTTGCCTCCGTTTTTCGGCGGCGCGGCGGCCGAGGCCAGGACGCAGGCCCTCGTCGGCAGCGTGGCCACGAGCCCGGCCTTGGCGACAGAGACGGACTGCTGCTCCATGGCCTCGTGGAGGGCGCCGCGCTGGTCCAGCGGCAGGGCGTCGAGGCCGTCCAGGGCGCAGAGGCCTCCGTCGGCCTGGTTGAGATTTTTTTTGAAAAAGGAAAAAAAAAAAAAAAAAAAAAAAAAAAAAAAAAAAGGTGGAAGGTGAGAGTCTTTTCTTCGCGCTTCCCTCTCTCTTCCCCGTTCCCTCTCTCTCTCGTTCTTCTCTCATCATCATCATCATCATCGTCATCATCATCTCCTCCTTACCAGAACGAGCGCCCCGGGCTCCAGGCCCCACTCCCCGGTCGCCGGGTCCCTCGCGGCGGCGGCGGTCAGCCCGGCCGCCGACGTGCCCCCGCCTCCGCCGCCCCGCCCCCCTCCGCCTCCGCCGCCGCCGCTGACGAGCACGCCGCGCCGGCCGCGGCAGGCCACCGCCGCCGCCAGCAGCGCCGACTTGCCCGTTCCCGGCTCGCCGCGCAGCAGGACGTGGACGGAGCGACGGGAGGCTCCACCGGAAGAGGAAGAATTGCTGTTTCTGTTCCCATTCGCGGGGGCGTTGGCCGCTCGCCCCCTCGCGGGAGGCGGCGCGGCGAGCTGCAGCGCGACGGCGAGTTTGGGGGCGAACAGCCCGGCCAGGTGCGGCGCGATCCCGGCGACGAGCGCGTCCCTGGCGGCCAGGGTGGAGCCCGAAGACGCGGCAAGGGCCCAGTACTCGAGGAACTTGTCCTGAAACTGGGGGCGGCCGTCGGTTGTGGTGGTGGTGCTCTGAGTCGCGGCGGAACAGGAGAGGGAGCGCGGCGGCGGCGGCGGCGCGGGCAAGAGCGCGGCGGCAAGAGCAGCGTCGGCTTTCGACGACGAAGAAGGAAGAAAAGCTTCTCCTCCGTCCCCAAACCTGCCCCCCACTGCTCCGTGCACCACCAGCGCCAACTCGACGTCGCACCTCGACCCTTCCCGGGGCTGGGCCACGGAGTAGGAGAACGACGCAGGAGTATCAGAGGAGTTACTGGAAGAAGAAGAAGCGGCGACGGAGGCGACGGAAGGGGCGACGCCCTTCCACCTCCGCACCAGCACTCCCACCAGCGTCGCCGCGTCCCCCGCCGACGCCTTACCCGCCAGGTCTTCCAGCAGCAGGATCGGCAGGGGGCTCCTCGCGGCAGCTGCAGCAGCTGCAGCTGAACTTCCACCGCTGCTTCCACCTCCTCCTCCTCCACCGGAGACCGCGGCGCCCTCTGCCAGCAAGGCTTCCTGGAAGTCGGCGTGCGAGGGCGGCTCGGCGTCGTCGGCCGGGATCCACGAGGGCCCCGCGGGCTTCTTGCTGCGACCGAACCCTCCTCCGAATCCACCTCCGCCTCCATTCCTTCCACCACCACCGTCTACGTTGTTCCTGCACCCCTCGCAGGCCGCGGGGGGCGCGGGGGCGCTCCTCGTCGCCAGGTCCGCGCGGCACCGGATCCTCTCGCCGCACCGCGCGCACTCGAACGAGCGCTCGGCCTCGAGGGCCACCACCTGCCCCGCACGCACGACGGTGCCCGTGATGGAGACGAGGGCCCCGGCGTGGCGGGTGCGGAGCCTCGACAGGGGGAAGGAGGAGCGGAAGAAGAGCGAAGGCGAGGGGGCGAGGGCGCTGCTTGTTGGCTTGGCTGACGAGTTTGAAGAAAAGGGGCTGCTGCAAGCGTTGTTGCCCGCAGAGAGTAAGGGAAGCAGCGGCGCCGGCGGCGGGAGGAGCCTCACCGCCGCCCTTGCCTTGACCGAAACGTTGACGAGTCCTTCTTCTCCGTCGTTCTCTTGTGCCTCTGCCGAGGCCAAGAGCTTGCTCACGGCGGCTTCTTGAGCAGTCAGCAGCGCGTCGTTCAAGGCGTCGAGCCCCTCGAGCGGCCACGAGAGCAGGCCCGCCGCCGCCCGCGGGTTGGCGGCCGCGACGTCGAGCAGCGAGACCGGGAAGCCGTGGGCCGCCTCGACCCCTGGCTTGGATACGAGGGCGCGGACGTGCTGTTGTTGTGTTTTTTTTTGGGTTGAGGTGGAGTGGAGGTTGAGAGAGGAGGTTGAGGTTGGGAGAGAGAAGGCGAAGCGGCGTTTCGTTCGTCGTCGTCGTCGTTCTCGCCGGTTTCGCAATTCGGAGAGCGACCCCTTTTTCGCGCTCGGTTTCGCTTCTTTCCTTCCCCTCGTTGCTCCATCCGACACCACGAGCAGAGACCTGCGATCGCTCCACTTACCGCCGCGCGACGCTCGAAGAACGAGGCAAAGTCCGCTGGCGTGGGGGGCGCAGGGAGGGAATTGGCCGAGGAGCTCATCGCGTCGACTTTTCCCGTTGATGAGCTCTCTTCCTCTCTGTTTCTTTTCAAATCCGCTTCCTTCAAGAGCGGCGGTACAGAGTTTTCAGGTTTGCTGGAAGAGAGTGAGAGTGTGTGCTCCTGCTCGAAGAAAGAACGAGGCTCAAAAGAGCTCGAGGAGGTCGTAACCGCCCCGAGGGGAAGGGGAGCGAAGAGAGTCGAATTTGCTTTTCTTTTCTCTCAACAAACTCGAAAGAAATAAAATCGAGTCGAGGAAATTTTCCGTTCAGAGTTTTCATTCGAGCGGAGAGAGCAAATCTCTCTCTCTCTTGCTCTCTCTCTCTCTCTCTCTACTTCCCCGCTCCGTTGATCAGCTCCCTTCTCCTCACGGCGTCTCCATGACGGAAGAGCGGCCCGTCCTGGACGAGGAGCAAGCCGCCGGATCAGCAGCAACGGCGATGGAGACGACGACAGATGCCGCCGTCAACGCCGCTGCTGTCGACGATGACGCTCGCGCCGCCGCCGCTCCACCTCCTCCAACCTCAACCTCAACCACCACCACCACCGTCCCGGCCCCAAAACTCGCCGCGGCGCTCGCCTGCAACTTCTGCGCCCGCGTGCTCCTCGACGCGGTGGTCGCCCCCAACTGCATGCACGCCTTCTGCGCCCCCTGCATCGACGCGTGGGTAGAAGCCAGGGCCGCGGCCTGCCCCTGCTGCGTCGCGCTCGGAGCGCGGCAGCCGACCCCCTTGGGCGACGGAGCTTACACCTCGGCCAGGCTCCAGCCGGATCTCACCCTCCGCGCCCTGGCCAGCAAGGTGATGCCCTTCAAACCAGGGGAGATGGGGAGCAAAGGTGCGAGCTCCGAAGAAGAAGAATGGAACGCGAGGTTCGCCCAGGCGCTGGCGGCGGCGAGGCGGGGGGCGGCGGCCGCCCGGGGCTTTCTGGCAGAGGGGGCCCCGTGCGTCGGTGGGGTCTCCTCCGCCGTCGGGGCAGCCGGGGTAGCAGCATCCAACGCAGCAGCAGCAGCAGCAGCAGCAGCAGCGAATGCGGCCGTTGCCGGGATGGCGATGCCGACGACGGCGGCCGGAGCCCCTCGCTTCAACCGAGCAGCGCCTCCGCCGAGGGGCAGCGCCGTCTTCCTGTTGCTGACCGCGGACCCGGACGCCCCGAGGAGGAGGAACCCGGGCTACTTGCAGAGGCCATACGTGCGGGCCCCTGGGACGCTGACGGTGGGGCTGCTGGGGAGGTACCTGAGCGACAGGATGAAGGTGACGGCGAGCTCGGTGAAATGGAGGTTTGAGGCGCGGGGGGCGGTGAAGAAGAGAGGGAGCGAAAGCTCTTCTTTTTCTCCGACGACGACGCACGAGGCGACGGCGGCGGTCGCCGCGGTCGTCGCCGCGAGGGGAACGGCCGCGACCATGGCCGAGCTCGCCAGGGCTGCGTGGGGGGAGGAAGAAGAAGATCTGGAGAGGCTCGACAGGCCTCTGGTGGCGTTTTATCGAACTTGAGAAGAAAGAGGAAGAATTTGAATTTGAAGTGTGCAACAAAATGAAAAATTTTACAAAAATGAAAACTGATTCTTTTTTCCACTTTTTTTTCTTCTCAAAACCCGATCCTCTTGCCCGCCGGCGCCGCCCTCGACCCTTCCAGCGGAACGATCGACTTGACGAAGATCTTGGACCCGCGCGACGCGTCGACCTTCTCCCGCCTCTGAGAGGGCAGCAGCCGGCACTCTGCGGCGAGGCCCGCGGGGGAGAAGTCGCGCTGCACGAACCAGTCGGCGGTCACGGTCGTCAGCAGCAGGAGGCGGTCTATCCCTCTCTCGCGGGCGCGCTGCTCGACGTAGTCCAGCAGGGAGTCTCCGCGGCTGTGATGAGATTTGTTTATTGTGGAGAAACAGAAGAAAGAGGAGTAAAAAAGTGAGCTTTCTTTTTGCGTTTTTTTCTCGCGAAAAAAACCCGAAAACGAAAAGGAAAAAACTCAAAAACGTTTCTCCCTCCTTACCCAGACCCGCGCGCCTCGGGGCACACGCAAAAGGCAGCCAGCTCCCCACACCTCAACCCGTCAGGGCTGGCCCCGACATCCACCAACGCGGCGCAGGCCAGCAAGGTCGCGTCCCTCTCCACGACCGTGAACTCGCCTCGCGCGACCGCGTCCTCGAGCTGCTCCCTCGTCCTCGCTCTTGTGGTTCCGGCCTTTTCCAAGGGTGCCAGCAGCGCCGCGATCCCCTCGACGTCGACGTGCGTGGCCCCGCGGATCCCCTCGTAGAAGTCCGCGGACACCATCGTCCCAACCCCGTCCCGAGAATAGAGCTCCAGCAGCAGGCCGCCGTCGACCCTGGCGTCCACCAGATGCGAGCGCTTCACTCCGCGGGCGGTCGCGGCGACGGCAGCGACGAGGGCCGGCGGGACGCGGGAGCGCTGCCAGGTGTCCGCGTCGAGCCCGGCGGGCCAGGACTGGACCCGCTTCAGGGAGCGGGTGACGGTGGGCTGGGGGGGCGGAGAAGAAGAAGAAAAAGAAGAAGCAGAAGAAAAAGAAAGAGAAGGCGAAGAAGAAGAGGAACTCGTTTCTTCGCCGCTGCCGCTGCTGCTCTCGCTCCCGCTGCTACTCCCGTTCCCCCCGTTGTGGAAAGCCCCTCCGGGAGCCCTCTTCTGCCCGCCCGGTCCGAGGGCGGCGTCCAGCATCTCCTGCGCGTCTCCCAGCGGCAGCCAGGCCGGCAAACGCAGCGCCGCCACGTCGGCAAGGGTCAGACAGACGAGCTTGTCAGCGCCGAGCTCGACCGCGGCGTGCGCAGCCACGTCGAAGCACGAGAGGTTGAGCGGCTCCCCGCGCGCGGTGGTTCCCACATTAGATAGCAGAACGACGTTGCCGCGCTCGAGCTGGTCGAGGACTGCCGGGGCGGCGACGCGCCTGACCGCGCCCGTCGCTCCGAAATCGACGCCGCCGACGACGCCCCTGCGGCGGGCGGCGACAAAGTTGCCAGAGACGACTCGCAGGGCCGCGTCTGCGTAAGAAGATTCAGAAATGCAGTCGTCAGCCGAGGCGCGCTCGTGCCTGCGGACCATGGGCACCGCCAAAGCGGCAGACATCGCCGCCTCGATCTCTAATCGAGCTGCCCCGGCGGCGTCGACGGCAGCAGACAGAGCGGCGGCGTCTGTCACTCGGTAGCCCTCGACGAACTTGGAAGCGGCCCCCGACCTCAAGAGCCTCCCGTCGACCTGCGGCTTGGTGCCCAGGGCCACGACCAGGCGGACGCCCAGGCCGTGGAGGAGGCAGAGGTCGGAGACGATGCCGCGGAGGAGGTCCTTGCGGGCGATGACCTGTTTTTTTGAGTTTTTTGAGTTTTCGGGGTTTTTTTTGTTAGTCTTCTGTTTCTTTTCCCTCGTTCTATCTTCTCTTCCTGTTCTCTCTCCTCCTCAAATATTCCTCTCTTTACCTCTCCGGGCAGCAAGACGACCATGGTCTTGCTTCTGTGGTTGGCGATGTAAGAGGAAGCGGTGCGGAAGTGCGAGACGAAGTCGGAATAGCCTGGAGGAGGAGAGGTGTTTTTTTTTTCGAGGTCGACGAAAGGGGGAAGAGCGAAAGAAGATGATGAGCGAAGAAGGAAAATGAAAAATCGCATGCCCAGAACTTTTCCCTGCACCTCACGACACCCTTTTAACCAGCTCGCAAGAAAGAATCGACAACGTTTTCCCTCAATCAACGTGCGGCGCTGCGAGCAAAGGGGTAAAAAACCGCAAAAACTCACTGTCTTTCTGCAGCACGGGCGCCGCGAACGAATCCATCGCCGCCGCCCCCGTCGCCGCTGCTATCGCTGCCGCTGCCGCAGCGCTCGTGTCGTTGAGCGTCAAAGGCGCTGCTTCTGCTGCGATCGCAGAGACGTCGCTGTTGATGCCGCTACCGTTGTTGGGGACAGCCAAGGCGGAGAAGAAGCGAGGGCGACGACGAGGATGCGTCGTCGGCGCTCTGGCGACGACGACCGCGGCGGCATCCCTCAACCTCCCAGCGCTCCCGCTGGTGGTCGCGCCAGCGTTGGTGAGAGCTCTGGCCGCGTCGAAGCAGGTCATCGCTTATCCCCGCGATGGACAGAAGGCGAAACCGTCTCGTGCTATTGCCTTCAACACGCACGCTAGGTCAGCAAAGGGAAAGAGAAGAAAAAAACGAAAAGTGAGTCGAACCTGTTCGACCTCGACGACGACCCATCAAAAATCACAACGCTCTTGCTCTTGCCAGTCGCTCCCTGGGCGCTCCCCCCCCCCCTCTCCACCCCCCCTAGTGCCTCCTGCACGGTCTCTAGGGCACACGCGCCAAATGGCCGGTCCCACCGTGAAGGTCGAAGGTCAGAAAATGGGAAAAGAGAGAGAGAAAGAGAGAGAGAGCTTTTTCGATGCCATCGATCGATGCTCCTTCTTCTGTTCTTCTTCTTTCTCATCTCTCTCGCCCTCTCTCTCCTCGCCCCTCTCCACTTCTCCCCTCTCCCACCAACAGCAAAACCACCGGACGATGACACCAGACTGCGAGAGGTTGGCGGCCTGGCCCAATGGAGCGTCTCGACGGCGAAAGTGAGCTTTGATTTCGTCCCATTTTGTTTCCTTCTTTTTCCTCTCTCTCAAACTCGACCTCAACCTCTCTCTTTCTCTTTCCCTTCCTCCAGCCCGGCAACGGCGTCGACCTGCTCCGCGACGGACGCTCCGACACCTTCTGGCAGTCGGACGGCACGCAGCCTCACCTGATAAACATCCAGTTCCAGAACAAGGTAAGGTTGTGAAAGGTTGAAGTTTTTTCCTTTCCTTTCCTTTCCTTTTTTTTTCCTTTCTTCGACCCTCGACGACGCTCAGCAAAAAAAAAAAAAAACGATTTCGATTTTTTCAAAAACCTCTCTCTCCCTTTCTCCACCAGATGGAGCTCTGCAAGGTCGCCCTCTCCCTCGACCACCGCCTCGACGAGTCGTACACGCCCGCCCGCCTCTCCGTCCGCGCGGGCGGGTCCCAGCGCGACCTCAAGGAGGTGGCGCTGGCGGAGCTCGAGGGGCCCTGCGGCTGGGTCGTCGTGCCCCTGAGGCCCCCCGGCGGCGGGAGGTCGCTCTCGGCCTACCTGCTGCAGCTGGCGGTCATCTCCAACCACCAGAACGGGAGGGACACGCACGTGCGCGAGGCCAAGGTGTACGCTCCCAGGGCCGGGAGCAGCAGCGGGGGAAGTGGAGGGAGCGGCGGCAACAACGGGAGCAAAAACGGGCTCGCCGTCGCCGGTTTGGGGGGGCTCGGGGGTCCGAGGCCCGCCCCTGGGGGGATCAAGCTGCGCACGAGCGAGGCGCTGCGGTACGCGAGCATACGGTGATATGCTTGCTTTTGGGTGGGGGGGAGCAGCGCAAGGGAAACTTGACTGTAAAAATAGAAAGAGAGAGAGCGCAGGAAAAAAGAATGATTTTGAAGTTTTTTCTTCTCTATTGATTTGTTTATTTTTTCTACAAAAATGATTTA